>Ga0209208_10005305_pt1 | contig 17989 bp, 9 predicted proteins | sample S1TSphfallax_3_FD_187694 | JGI IMG/M metagenome (GOLD analysis project Ga0209208, IMG submission 187694) | Host-associated microbial communities from peat moss isolated from Minnesota, USA - S1T2_Fd - Sphagnum fallax MG (SPAdes) (version 2) | ecosystem: Host-associated > Plants > Peat moss >... | reverse complement strand
AAAAAAAAAAAAAAAAAAAAAACCCTGCCTATACCATTATAGTATTCAGTTTTTTTGGAAATTCTATATCATTAAAGTTATCCGTAGAGTGGTGTGATTAGGGGGTGAGAATGGCCAGTTTCGGCAGAATAGGGCATCAAACGCATAACCGGGAATGAAAATTTTACAAAATGAAATAACTGGGACGCAAACTAGTTTTTGCACCAATTTTGGTGGTAAAATGAGTTTCATCCTATCTTTGCTTTTTCCTGAGCGCCTCCACTGCTGCTACATACATTTTCACTGCTCCTACCTGTACAATTACTCTTGAACCTTGTGCATTAAATGGTGAGTTTCAGCATTTCATACTGAGAGTTAATAAAATTTCATTACTTTGTGCATACCACTGAAAGAGGGGATAGGGAGTGAAAGCAGGCCCAAAGACAGGGTGACTTTACGGATAACTCTATTTATCATGCTAGAAGATGATAAACCATTTTGCTTGCCCAACTTTGATATTCACAAAGTATATGAATGGTACAAGAATGGAAGGTTGTCTGACTCATAGACCCAAGCCAGGGCAACATGTAAAGATTGATCTTAGATTGATCTAACAGCTTTTGGATACAAGAGTATATATAATAAGGAAAGCATCTTGTCTTACCTATGAAACAAACGATGTTCATAGTCTTGGACAGATTTTGGGTGTCTGATAACTCAGGCGAGTTACAGGCTCCAGCAATCACCAAAATCTCAGCCTGGTCGGGTTTTTGACTAGGTGATGTTTGCTTGCTCTGGAAAGTCTTCTGACTTCGACTAGAGCAGAGCAACTGGGTACCTACCCAACACCTCTTGTGAATTCTAATTGCACCAAATCTGGTCATCTCGGTTTCCAGATCTGTACACAACTAGTCCTTACAATTGATTCTCATCCACAATAATAATACAGTCAGTTACTTCAGATGTAATGGTTTTCCTGATAACAATCAGATGCCCACCCACCTGCAAATTAGTCAGGAAAAAGGTTATGTGGAAGTGTGATTTCTAGAGTCCTAACATTCAAACCTTGTCAATCCCCCCAAGGGTGATGGCTCAATGGTATGGTCCTATTTGGTGTCTTAAGGTTGCTAGATTCAAACTCATTGATGAGCACCGGGAAAGCCCTGGCATGTTCTCTACCATTGGGCCTACCTTTGGGTATTGCCAATAGCTTGTCTATTAGGTCTGCAGCAGGGTTTATTATTATTTTTCCTTCAGTTTCGTGATGTAAAGATGAAATTGCAATCATCCATAAGATGCTTTAGCCAGATTCGAAAATAAGAAAATAAGAAAGTAAAAAAACCTAGCATCCTTCTATAAATTTTTATTACCTGCACTTTAGCATAAATATGGTGATTTAAAAATTATTATTATTATTTTGAAATTTGGTGACTAAAAAGAAAAAAACACTAAATCTACACCAATTTGAAAAAATTAAAATCAACTAAACAAAAACACTGGTCTGCAATTGTGTTCCACATTGGTGATTGCAAGAAATTGTTATCTTGCAAGGTCCATAAAATGCAGACATTTGCTTACCACATGGAAAAGCCAAGTTTGACAGTTCTAATTCTAAGTTACTTCATCAATAAATCTGCATAAACTGGAACTTGAACTCATTGCAGCATCTGTCAGAAGTTGTACTGCTTTCTATGACCAAGTTTCACCACTATGGTGATTTGTTTTCTGGGAGAAAATGACAAAAAGAAAGTGTTTTTGGCGTTTTCTAGTTGCCAGATTCCAGAACTTTTTTGAATCACCAGATTTTTAAAATTGCATTCCAGTATGGTAGCAAACAATATAGAAGCATTTTTTTCAAAAAACTGTGAATATTTTTGCTGGTAGCCAGATTTGCTTTGATCATCTTTACAGATGACCACCACTTCATCTAAAATACAAAATAAAAATAAATAAAAAATAATTCTTGCTTATAGTAGGTTTCTAGGAAATTTCACCTACACTTCAACCTTATTCCATATGTGTAGGATGAGGAAGTATTGAAGTTCGGCCTTGCATTTTGGGAATGTGCTACACCTCTGGTCTTTACCCCTTGTAAAGCATGAGGCGAAAGTTATGATGATATGTATGTAGATTATAAGGTGTAAGAGGAGGTTTTTTTGTGCCTACTCATTAAGAGTTGGAGGGATATTATTAGGGTTGCTAGGAGGGATGTCCTTAGGCTAAGGACATTTCAAACACCCCTTTAAGGATGAAGCATCCTTCATAGTAGTAAATTCTTTTCACATTATTATCATAGGTTTTTTTTTGTTTAAATTTATTTCTTCCCTATCATCCCTTGGCATTTTTTCAGACTTGCCCATATGTCTTTTTTACATCCCTTGTCATTTTCCTTCCCATTGTCATCTCTTAGAGTTTTCTCAACATTGTCCAACATCTCCCATAGTTTTCCTAACTTTGTTTTATGTTTCCACAAGTTTTCTTGATGTTACCCAATGTCCCTTGGTGTCTCCTTGATGTTTTCACAACATGCCCTGATTGTCATCCTCTCTACAACAAAAATGACACCCCTTGGGGTCTTTTTTGATCTTACTCAACACCCCTTGCTGTATTCCCAGTGTTGCCCAATGTCCCTCAGCATCTCATGACATTGCTTGACACCCCCATCATCCCCTAATGTCTTTCCAACATACCCATCATTTGAAAAAAAATCTAATGTCCTCAATGTTTTCATGACATTACTCAATGTCCCTCAACATCTCCCTAGCATTGCTTGAGATTCTCATCATGCCTTGGCATCTTCTTGACATCCTTTGTCACCTAAACAAATCAAATAAAATAATCTCAACATTCCTTGACATTAGCTTGTCATTACCATCATTGTCCATTGTCCTTTTGTCATCCTCATCCTCCGCTAAACCTGTTCATGTGATTTCTCAAACCTAAACTTGACATTTAAAAACCTAAACAACCATGTTGAACCTTATTCGGGACATCCCTCAAGTCCCAAGTATGTCCTTGAAATGTCCGCACAAAAAAAAGACATTAACAACCTTGGATATTATGCTTACTAGATGAAATTTACCTATAAGGCAAAATATTCTTGAAGGGATATTCACAACTATAAGGTGACTTCCAAATACACTATGAAATTTCTCTAACTCCTTTATGTGTAGGCTAAGGCCCAAAGCCAAATTCCTTGAAATAGTTATTTTAAAAACTTGGCTCATTATTGGGTCCCTAAAGTCATAGAAGATACAATAAAAATAGGCTTGTTTTTCAGTTAGGATTTTGGACATGTCAATGAATCCTACAATGTACACACAATTAAAAACAAACCTTGATGATAAATTTTAGACTTTACACCATATAATTGAGATTATGAATAGTGTAATACCTTGGTCACTTTGGAACATGTTTGTTGAATAATTAATTAATTTTGAGTATTCCATTTTGATAAATGATATATTCCCAAGTATTCAATCTTTATTTCTTTTCAGGAAAAAATAAAATTGAACATTTCTGAAAATAATATAATTAGTATTGAACTAGCCCATGAAATATGGAGTTAACTTGAAATCCTTGTAAATACCAATACTACATGGCTATCTAATGTACTGAAATCATCTTTCACTTACATAAGTGAATATATGTATACAACTATTGCTCTACAGTACAATTTTTTTAAAGCCCAACTAATGAAAATATGTCCATCATAAGTCCATAATCATACACCATGAATAGGTTTTGTTTTAGGGTTTTATTTTAGGGCTTTAGTTTGGCTTGACCCTTGGTGTTGGGTGATTAGGTGAAGGAGCTTTATTAGTGGATCTGATGTTTCTGAAGGCAATATGAGTTGAGTCAGATAGCCTGTTTGCTTCGCCAAGGCTTCCCAATTCTAGTTGCATGTGACTTAAGGAGTTCACACAAATGGCCCCATAAAAGGTGAAGCTCTTGTACCATTGTGTCACTTGATTCTTTGTCTTATTTTGGGGGGCTTCTGCAGGCCATGCCCTCTCTGGCTTGTACTAGTCAATAGGGAGTGGCTGCCACCATACCAGTTTTTCCATGTGGCCTTGTACATCTTATGCCTTACCTTAGGTTACACCGACCTACCATAGGACCATGGCAACTTCAACATTATTTCAGTGTTGAATAATTATTTTATTTTGAAGTTTCTATGTGTTGAAAAAGTATGCTATTTCATAGTATTCTAAAAAATATTATCTCTTTTCTTTCACAAAATCATGTTCTTTAAAGGTTTTCCACATTTCTGAAACTAATATAGTTAGTGTCGAAGTTGCCAACTTGGTAATGGTATATGCTTTCTTATAATTCCATCAACCATAAGTCAAAACCAATTCATTTTGGCAAAATATTTTTGATTGTGAACTCCGAAGACATAGATGACATTTGTCACACAAATAACTATAGTAAAAAGTCGTATGTCTTGGTGTAAGCATAATAAATTCATCCTATGTAGGTTTAAAGGCCATTAGACTTTTTTTTACTTTACTCTCAAGTGGTTGTTTTTTCTTTTAAGATTTCAAATTAGGATTTCATTTGCAATAAATTATCTTCTCTTGTTGTGAGACTTATCTTATCTTTTGTAAGACCCATTTCACATGGGTTTAAATTACACCTAGGAGAATGCTAAATTTTCCATGGGAAACTTGAATACCTTAATCACATGGTTCAAAAAGCCAAAGTGGAGGCAATTAAAAAAGTGCCTCACCTCATGAATGTGAGCTGATTTTGGGGATTCTTAGGGCTTGAAAACTACTTTTGGCGGTTTGTGAAAAGGTTTAGTAAGTTGTCAAAGCCCCTTGCTCAATTCATGACCAAATTGGGTCAAGAGTAGGATTGGAAAGATGAACAAGAGCAAACATTCCAAGAGCTCAAGGACTTGTTGTCTTTCACACCCATTTGAAAATGACTAATTCATCAATGACCATTTTCAATTACTTACCAATTGAAGTGTGCTTGGGCTTGGAATCATATTGCTTCAAGTGAAAGATTAAGTCAAATAATTTGTGGTGACCTATGCAAGTCATTCCAACAATGAAGTGGAAGTTAAGGATAATTCCTACAAAAGGGAATATTTAATAACAATTGTGCCATGGCACATTTAATTTGTTATTATATGGTAATCCATTCACATTTCATGTTATCAATTGCCAACTATTCAAATGGCTTATAGATTCAAAAAAACTTATTTGATAAGTGCTTTAATGGGTCCTTGTGTTGCAAGAATATGATTAACAAGTTGTACATCAAGTTGGGTTAAGTTGAAAGAAAACCCATGTACAAACCAACGCAATGACATGGAACACATTGACATGAGAGATGGATGAAAAAAAATGTCAAATTGGCACACATCCATGTGTTCATGATTGTTAGTCATGGAATTTTTTTTTGGACAAGCACAAAAAGAGGAGCCCATGAAGATGGATGATCTTTAAAATCTTTTAAAAAACAATGTAATGCAAAGGACATTCGTGACAATACATTGGTCATGTTGTACCTTTCGATTGAAAAAATTGACAATTGTGTTGACGCCAAAGGAAAAAGACCGGTCTTACAATGGGCCAAATAAGCTAGAGGAGAACCATATACAGTACAATACATCCTATCCTTTTGACTATCTTTTTCAAATTGAAATTAATTAAAAATTCAGTAAAAAAAGACAACAAACACATTTAGGATTGATAGAAAAAGGTAGTTAATTACTACTAATTGTTAATAAATCAATCATCATCATGTCACTAAAGTCAATCATGTTTGTTTTGTTTAAAATGTGTCATGTCCATTTTGACAAATGAATTTGTTTATATATATATATACTATTGAAATTGTCAATGGGTCATTACAATACACGAAGTTTATTATTATTATTTATTATGTAAATTGAAAATATTATTTGTTATTTTGAACTAGGTGCAACCTAATTTTTCTTTATTTTTCTTGGGTTGGATTATTGACATGTAACTTGATCCATGACCCATTGCACACCTGTACCACATGTGTAATTTTTTATTAATCTTTTCTTGTCACATCAACTTTAGTCATAGGATGTTAAAAAATGAAATTTGAACCCTCACCTCCATGGCCATAAAACAAGTTTTTAACCATCCAAATATCATTTCACAGGATGACAAAACTTGTAATTGTGTAAATATAACCATATGACATATAATGTTGCATGTGAAAAGTTATAATCAATGTAAAATGCATATAATATTATAATTACATTTGATTTAGTAATTTTTATTTAAATGTAAAAAAATAATTTAATGATAAGTGAATGAAATTATCACATGATTATAGAAATATGTAAAAATATAAGGTAGTATATATACACTTTGCCACATAAGCATCAAATGTGACAACCTCTAGTCACATTGTCCAATGTGCCAACACATCACCAAACATCTCATGGTCAAGTGATTGATTTCAATCACACTTTTGCACATGTGATCTCCACATAAACGTTGCAAGGTTCACATGTAAACTAAAAATGTCCATTTTGGCCAAAGTGAAAATTGGACTTAGTCATAACATGTGACATTGTTACTTTTGCAATTAGTCAAAACATGCATGCTCATTCATGTTAGTCGAACAAATTTGTTTATATAATTACATTAGTAAAACTCAAGTAATGAAAAGGACATGTTTTTATTGTAATGATATTTTGGATTTGGAAACAAAGGTCATATAATGGCTTCCCCAAACCAAAAGGAATAGTTATGCACCATGTGCACAAGGAACTAAAACATTTTGAAATGTATCATAGCCATAACCTATTGCAAAGGCAATATTGGTGGTGAGGGATGTCTATGGATGTGTAACAATTTCATGCAAAATCTATGGTGTGTGATAGGGTGCAATCATCTTGTAATGCTCTTACGCACAAATTACACCCAATATTGATCATGTGTTTGGGGCATCAGTGGAACATTTCTTATTCACCATATTCAATACACGACAATGATGGTAAAACATTTCTCAAGGTGGATTGAGTTGGTTTCATTGTTGGATAAAACACAATAAAAGGATAGCCTATGCATTTTTTAGTCAAATATTGAATTAGTGTGGTGTTCCCATTAAAGTGTTAATGGAGCAAAGAAAAAAGATTTTAGGGGAATTCAAAAATGTATTGTGGGGAAAAGTTTTGATGAAAAAATTCATTACATCTTAAGATCATCCAAGAGTGAATGGTTTAATATATTGTGCAAATAGGCAAATGTGGTTTGCAGTTTGCAAAAAAACCATTTAGGGAATTGGGGTCCCTTTGACTCCCATATTGATTGGCCATGGGATATTAGTTTATTAAAGAAACCACTTATATCATTATCGAATTTATTTCTTTTTGTTTGATTGCAAGCCAAATTTAATGTCCTTCTCAATTTGACAAGATGTCATCACAATGTTAAACCTTGATAATCTATATACGTGGCTTTGAACTTGTGAACAAACCAAGTCATTCAAGCAAACCATCCCCATGGTTCTTTAAAATTTGGCCATAGCCCAACATACAGGGTACACCATGAAGTATGCAATTATTTAAGGTGGTGGACATTATCCAAAGGTGCAATGATATGAAAAGATAAAAAATGTGTATTTGCAACAAACCATTTTAAGCACATTGGATTTCAAAATGTGAAATGTGATTTTGATAATGTGTTTTCTTGTTGTTTAGGATATTGATCCCTTAATTATAATCAAGAATGATTCGATCATGTGCTCTTTCAAAATGTGCAACTTGCATGTAAAACATTACGAAGATTCAAACAAATAGTTTACAAGTTATTAACTTGGGGGGGACACCAGTAAAAAAAAATGTAAAAAATGTGAATAAAACTATAGGGTGAAATATATTGGTTGTTGGGTCAAAATAATACGTTAATTAATTAAAAAACAGGGTAAATTCTATTCAAATAATCAAAATTATTATTATATAGGGTATGTGATAATCTAAAATAATGGATTATAATTAATATAAGGTGACTTTAATATGTATATATTTGGTATAATTTTCATTTACATTTATGTTTTTGTACAATTTTGGACATGTCAATGCAAGTGTAAAATTGTGTACTTGGCCATTTCATTCCATGTAAAACATGTTAAGCGGAAGTGTAAAACACACAAGAACCACATACATTTACATAATTTGTGCAAATTGTGTTATTCATGACATTTAATCTTTAATAACAAATTTTGTTTATGGTTCAAATTTGGTGCACTTTGGGATGATATTTATTAATCATGGGGTGCAATCATAGTTATAAGAACCAAAAGAAGTGTAATTAATGGCTGGTTTTTCATATGTTAGTGTCAAAATTTGTATTGGTGTTATAAAATTTGAACTTTTTACCTTAAAATGTTTTAAATATATTATGAAAACATGTGAAATAATTTGGATTGAATCTAACATGAATATAGATTACTTAGAGACACTAATAAAGCACTATAACCAATGCTTTCATTGTTTTTTATTTAAAAAAGTATTTGAAATGCATTCCAAATGGCATAAACATCTCAAATCAATAAATACATCTTTACACAATTAATATAATATATCATGACAAAAGATTTTTTTTTTACCAACATAAAAATGATGTGTTTTTAATCCATTGTGTTTCATAACCAATTGTAGTTTGTCATATCATCTTGGCAAGCATTCTCATTGCCTTTTAAGAAATAAAAAAATAGTTGCTCAAAGTGCTAGGGTTAGCTTCCATTATCCTATTTGCACCCAATGTTCATTCTTACATCATATTATAGTTGTTGTGATAAAAGCTAAAGCTTATTTTTAAGGATCTTTGAGGGCATTAAATTGTGCACCAACTTAAAAAATTGAACTATACTTGCATATTTGTTACACCTTATAAAAGTCATTGGTCAATTCCAACTTGAAAATTTAGTACAAGAAAATAACATCTAGTTCATAGTTCATGTCTAGTAAGATGTCAAACACCTCCAACAAACTTTGTGGGTGGTGTCTTGCACAATTGCATAGTTCATGAACTCCAAGATTGACACTTGTTTTGCTTAGTAGAACAAAATAAGTGTTTGTTCTCTTTCTTATATTGATCCTTGCCATCCGTTAATTGGCAACCTTCCAAGAAGAGGGGTAGATATTGACTAGTAGTCTAGTTACATCCATTAAGCTAAGCCATTGTCCTAATTTATTCCACCTAAACTTTGCTCAAGAATCAACCAATTCTTGCCATAGAACCATGCGGGTGGTGCCACACAAGGTGTCATATTGAGTGTCATTGACGAAGTTCAACAAGGGATCTTCTTGTGCTTATATTTGTTCATAGTGAATTTGCATGATGATCTTGGACAATAATTGATGGTGACAAGGAACTATAATTAGGAAAAAAAAAGGAACAACACTACATGCAAAAGGCAGCAAAAAATCAATTTCTTTCCTATGAACATTCATCTCTATCATTTGACAGGGAAGTTCTAAACAGCCTGGAACAATCCACTTGTTGAGAGGGTTCTCTTGAGAAGGCAGAAGGGCAAAAAGCTTGGCAAGCAACACGGGGCTCAAAGTTAGAAAAAACCATGCACAAAAGGTAGTCATCATGTCAGAAAAGCAGATTTGACAAGTTGTTACAATGCTAAAATCCTTTGCTATAGGCCTCCTGTAGTGAACTACAATGTACGCATTTGCCATGCTGCTTTGGATCAAGAGGTTTATAAACAGCTACAAGAGATTTGGCTTCGCTGGGTGCCGATCAATGTCGAGTCAGCTAAAATGACTCCAGCAGCAGCCAAGAAGGGAAACAAAGCGCCCAGGTATCAGTGGTGACGCCGCCAGTCTTCCTGGAGACTTGAATGATCAAGACTTGCTTTTTCAGGAACTTGTCTTGCCTGTTGCTCTGGCATTCCTGTCATACATGATGAGGAAGGAAGGAAGGAAGGGGCCCTGCTGGTAAGAGTTTCAGTTCCAAAACAGCTTTACACTCTCGCTTAAATCCTGGAACACAAATCTGCCAATATGGATAGTAAAGGGGTCTCTTTTCCACATTAGGCCCATGTGACGAGTGCGTGCTCTGATCACATCAGCCTAATGGAAAAGGCATTGACATAAGGCCTTGTTTCTTGTTGTAAGGACAATCACTTTCCATTGGAGATCTGCAGGTGTGTTGAAAATATGTAGTTAATCATTTACAAACTCTGGGAACACATGATGTTCTCATGTTAAGAGGAATATTTGTCAGTTTTTTCAGCGAGTCACATTTTGATTCGCATCTTTGCATTTGGTCAATGCTTGACTGATAGATTTGAGAGATGACTCTGAGGACATCTAATTAAACGAATAACATAAAGGAAAGCGGCTGTGATCACACCTGCCCAATGGAAAGATGTCGTAAATATCACACCTCTCAGTCGTTGCAGGCGGCGTGTCTCTCTCTCTCTCTCTCTCTCTCTCGCTGGGGTTGCCATCCTGATGGGTGTTTTGTTAAGAAACCAGCTCCAAAACTTAAACAAAAATAAATATTGTGGCGTCGATGTCTTGGAACACAATCTGACTCTGTATTTTAGCATTTGGTGTGGGTGCAAGAGGCTCCCAGAAAATGAGCAAAACAACCCACAAAACCAATGAGAGCCAATCATGTGACACCGTGTGGCATTCCTTTTGCTCCATATAATTGTTTGTTTGTTGTTGGAGTTGTTTGAGGGCGATTTCAGTTTGGCGTGTGGGGAACTCCAAGTCATCTCCGGACTGCCTAAGAGTTGTTGATTCTACACATGGCAAAATCCTCCAGGATTCAAAGGGATGTAGGTAGTTGCGGAATACACGAACAACTGAAAACTTTGGATGTACACATATCTTGCAATATGTAAATGTAAATGAATGTAAGGTTCCATTTAATTGTCTGTGTCCATAGTCTTTGTGTGAGGTGATGGGCACAAATGAAGGTGCTTCTTTCTCTAACTTGACCATCCTATAAAGAAGTTTTCAATACATGTATTAAGCCTGATTTACACTAAGAGTCAGGGCTGAAAAAACTTGGAGGCCAACTTGGAGCATTTTCAGCTTGTTGTTTGGCCCCTAGTTACTAATAAATGCTAGAACATTGACATCATAATGCTAATAAATGCTGGAACATTGGTCCCAAGGGTTACAAATTGGCTTCTCAAATTCCATGGTATCCTTTTTTTCAGACTTGGGGTCAATAGAAAGCCATAAAGTTCAGCATTTATTAGTAACTAGGAACAGATTGAAAAGATTCAGCCTTGACTCCTAGTGTAAACTCCTTGGGGGCTGATTTCAACTTTTGCATCAATAGGAATGCTTGATTTGAGTTGAACATTGGCCTTGACTCCTAGTGTAAGGTGGGCCATATTAGAGCCAAATTTCTGCAAAGTTGGTCTTACTATATAATATGTGAATAAAGTCTAATGTTAAGAAACCAGTGATTTTTCATGAAATATTCACATCAAACTTTCAAGTATTTTGAATGTGCATTATTTATTTTGGCAAAGCTTGACTGTTTCAGTTAATGGGTTTTCTTTGAACCAAGATTTGATCCCCTCGATAAATAAATAAATAAACCGTATTTGAATTTTGGATGGGTGAATCATGTAGAGCCCATGTGCTACCTTGGGTGCAGGGAGAGAGTTTTAATCATGCCTGCCTTCTTCTTAGTGATTATATATGCTTGAAAAAGGACATGGTATGTGGGTCTCATTAGGGCTTTCCAGCCAAATAAAGAAGGCATACTCTATGTCCCCCTTCTTATACAAAAATTCCAAAGATATCTTCAAGTGGGTGAGTGGGTGGGAAGGGACTAGGAAATCATAATGGTTCCATGTGCCAACCAAATATCAACTACATAATATTATCAAAGGTTTATTTATGGTTTTGATATATATATATATATATCACCAAATTATCCACTAAATTCCTAGTTTTAATTTTTTGGGCTATGAGTTCTAGTTTTCTTCAGTTCAATTGTGCACTCTAGCTACAAAGGCATTAACTATGTTTGGTGGGGATGTCACTTACCCTACTGCCATGGTGGGTTGTCTTCAAAGTTATATTTCTTCCTCTTCTTTTTGATCTCTAGCCTATCTACATACAAAATTTCAACCTTCCTGGGAAAACGTCAAAACTAGGTACTAATTATGAACCAATTCCATAAGACTTCGAAACTAGATTCTACATTTAAAAAAAAACTTCTATGAATTATTCTTCTATAAGGTTTTTAAAAAAAAATCTTCTAACTAAATCTTCTAATTTTTTATTAAATATTTTTAAAAAATTTAAATAAATTCTCTAAAAATTCCTTAAATGACTAAAAAAATTATGTATATTCTTCAAGGATTTTTTTAAAAACTTAAAAAAAATTCCAAACATATTCCTAACAATATTTCTAGAAATTTCTTACATGTTTAATGTCTATGCCACATATTATATATGCTTGACAAGATCCTATATCAAGATCCTGGGCTTGATATAGGATCTTGTCAAGCATTCCTCTAGAATGCCTATTATTTAGTTAATCATTCTTCATCAACAACATTTTCAACCGGCAACACTTCTTTTGACATCACAAAGCTCTCAAGATTGATGACAATCAAATTAATAGTCCTTACAATGTGAAGCTCATCTTCAAAAGAGTCAAATCATTTGAGCTTTATCCATATCCAAAGCATGATTGAAATAAACATGAAAAACACTAAGCAAACACAAAGAGCACTAACAAGAAAAATCAATGAGGAATGGAAGAATCTCAACTCTTCATGTAAAAATCTTTTAGATAATAATGAATGAAAACTTCAAGCATGACTCCTACAAGTCAAATCTCCACTTTCACACAAAAAAATCATGTCAAATCTTTGTTGCCGTCTCCAAAGGAGCCACTTCTAAACTTGTAACACTAACATGATACCAACCTCCTCACACTCAAGCTTGACATATAACATCGGACCCTATTATTACCTAAGTTTTGCAAAACCCTAAACCCAACTGTTTGGATAAACCTAATATGCCAAGGTTCTCAACGTTGTTTTTTGGGGGTAATATTGTTAACCTAAGGGGAAGGTCTTTTGTCCTACTGGGCTTGACACATTCCTAACTGGAATGCTCTCTATGGGACCTTTACCTCAACCATAGATTGGAGTTGAATTGTTTATTGTTGTTTCCTCCCTTTTTTTTGGTAGGTGGCAATAGATTGGAATGTAATTGTTTATGAGTTTTTCCTCCTTTTTAGGTGGATAGAAAAGATTGAAATGGATTAAATGGTATTATAATTGATGGGTTTTTCTCCTTTTTAGATGGCTATTGGCAATAGATTGGAGCAGAATTTAATTATGGGTTTTTCCCCTTCTTTGGAAAGTTGCAATAGATTGGAGCAGAATTTAATTATGGGTTTTTCCCCTTCTTTGGAAAGTTGCAATAGATTGGAACACAATTGACTTTGAGAATTGTATCCTAGCTAGGTGTGCACTGTGTGTATCAGCACTTCAACTTTCAAGCTTCTTGATTGGTGAACTTCAAACCAATCTTATGTTAGATAATTCAGCTGGCACATGTGAGGGAGGACTGCCCATACCAAGAAAAAATAGCCCAAAACACTCATCAATTTGAAGCTGGGATTGGACTTCAAGGAAGAACTCAAGTCATGGTTGAGTTCTTGGAAACAACACACTTAAATGATCGTATGATAACACCCATTTCAAGACCATCATCATCATCTCAAAAGACCACCTTCAAGTTTGAAAATTTGAACCCTAGTTCTGGGTTGGATTTCAAAGCACACTTGCACTTGTGGTGGAGGAGAAAGGCACTAGGCATAGCCTAGTAGCCTAGTGATTGGAGTGGTGAAGGAAATAGCAAAATAGAAGCCTGTTCTGTTCATTGATGGCTTCCAAGGTAACAGGAAAACTCATTGCTAGTGGAAGATGATCTTCAAGCTGAAGTGATAATTTGGAAACATAAGCAAATGGTTGACTAGAATCCCATAAATGCCCACACAAAAAGAAAGGAAGTCCACATTGGAATTCATGATCACATGCAAACCCTGGTTGTCACAACACAACAATAGATCCAAAACCCCTTTCTGGGATGGTTCTCTCTCCCTCTCTCTCGCACTGTGACCCTAATCTAGCCTCATAGTTCTTCTCCCTTTTTTTGGGAAGTTGATTTTTAGAGGTACCCATTACCTTTACTTGGGCCAACTAGTCCTCCACACTCAATCCCTAATGCTTCATGGTGAAAAGGGAATCAAACACTTGTGAGAAATTAGAATCAATGATGTTCTAACATGAATTGATGATGGATTTGCAAGACACTCATGCCAAATCCTCACCATTTCTGAAAACTTGTTATCTCTTATGGAACGAGAAGAGCAAATGTGAGCGATCTCCAAAATGGCAATGGGTCATGCAAATCCTCAGCATTTTTGAAAACTTATTATCTCTTATTGTACAAGAGTAAATATGAGAGATCTCCAACACAGCAATGGGTCATACAAATCCTCAATATTTCTGAAAACTCATCACCTTACCGTAAGGTCAGTTTCATCATTAAATAATCCTCAACCTACTGAAACAAATTTTTGTGAAAATATGAAGTTGACATGTTGAAAATCATCATAATTATGATAGGGTACACTCTACATAATTTCATTACTCAGATGACAATATCATGATAGATTGTGGAAAAAATAATAATTTCAAAATTGAAAAAAAAAAGTTAAAATTTTGACAAAAAATTATTAGTTGATTTTGTCAATGTGGAAACTGACCCTAGGCTCTAGGGTATCTCTTATTGAACTTGGTAAATGTGAGACTTCCAAAATGGCAATGGGGAGGCCATAAGTAGGATAGCCAAGTTTGAAGTGGTTGTAATATATAAATAGTATTCAGCATAAATAGAGCGAGACTAAAATGACACAATAATCTCCCCATCTCTTCCCAACTTGGGGTTCCTATATTGATTCCCGTATATAAGCAACCTTATATGCATCACATGTGGGGGGATATAGCCCATGCGGGGCTTGTTGACTATTTAAAAGTATTTCTTGCATGTTCTTTGCATAATTTATGGTTAAGTGTGGGGAATTTAATAATTAATTACACCGAAGTGGCCACTACTTAATGGTCATAAGCCTGGAGATTAATTGCATTTATAGTTGTGAGCTTTGACTTGCTATATGTTTTAAATAGTGTAATTTTCATCTCTCATTTCTCCCTCTCTATATCTCTCTTTGTAACTTATAGGGAATTAGGATTTCAGCAAACATTTTTCATTTTTGCACCTCCATACTCAAGTTGTATAGGCTTCTTCACTACATTGTTATGCTATTAGGTGAAAAGAAAGGTCATCAATGGGTTTGTGAAGGTTGGGAGCCAATTACTGTGCCCAAATTTTTTTTAAAAAAAATATTAAAAAAATGGTGCAGGTACTAGGTAAACTCCACAAGGTTGGATGTTTGAGTAACACTTCCAAAACAAAAAATAATGGTTCCTTGCACACACTTTGGGCTAACACAAGTTGCATCAATCCATTGCAACAACTCCTTGCCCAAAAAAAAGAAAAGGCAAATGACCAAAGAAACTAAAAGGAAAGCATTTAGTTAGTTTCTTTTTTCAATAGGGCCAACAACTTGGAAAACCATTGACAAAAAAGGACCAAAGTGAACCATCACCTCACTTGTACCCTAGTTCATTATGCCACTCACCTACTACTAAAACCACTACTCACCTGCTATTGATTTGTCCCTTTGTATCTCTACCTAGAGCACATGGATCATGTGTGAATGTGAAAATGTGAATACTGACTGAAAAGGAAACAAAACTCACCTCTTAGCCCAACACTTTGCATATTGAATGGCTACTAACTACTAACAACCCAAAGTTCCTAGTTGCAGGTGTGGTGGGTTCTTCTAGGCTTACTGGCCTTTCAGGTTTCATTTCCTTTTCTTTCTTCGATATTCTTCTTGTTCCATAACAAATTTGTTCCTTTGCCCCTTTTGTGACACCCTTTGGATTTTTGCGCTTATGGCTCAGACTTGGGTCTTTTCTCTTTGTTCTTCCTTTCCCCTTTGTTGAGTGCTTTGTTTAATAAAGTTTGTCAGGATTTCATCTTCTAAGTCCTTATTTTGTGAAAATAAAATTTCTTAAACCTGAAGACCTCCTCAAATTCAAATTTCTCTAGTGTACTGAGAGTGTGGATTGCAGAGCTTTAAAAATTAACAATTAGTTTGTCATTTTTTGGGTTGGTGATCACAGAAGTGCAAATGCTGTTTAAACTAAAATGATGTTATTGAGATGCATACTGGCGGTGTTCTTAAGCTAAACCAATCCACCATGTCCTCCATAACTTAAACTTAGTATAATTGCTCAGTTGTGTCTTGCACTTGCACCAGCAATACTGAATCTGGACTTTGTTTTGGTTCAACTTGGGGTAGTGTTCACAAAGCTAAGAAAACTCACGTTTCTATTATTGTTTGTTGCTGCATGGCTGTAATATGGCTTCCCAGTAGCTTCCATGTCAAATGTCCCCAACAATTATAGTGATTCTTCATTTGCCAACAAGCCTGGATTTTCATGACATACAACTTGATGTGTCCACACTGCATACCCACCACCAAAGAAAATGGGCGGGGCATTTAAATTCAAAAGCCTCAGAAATTAAACAAATTAATAAAGTTATTTGTAAAGTCACGCGATTAGGGGGGGGCAAGAACGGCCAGTTTCGGCATAATAGGGCATCAAATGTGTAACTGGGAATGAAAATTTTACAAAACGACATAACTGGGACCCAAACTAAAATTTCCCTCAATTTTGGTGGTAAACTTGAGTTTCATCATGTCTTTCCTTTTTCCGGAGCGCTTCCAATGCTGCTACATATATTTTCACTGCTCGTACCTTGTACAACTACTATCATTACCCTCGAACCTTGTGCATTAAATGCTGAGTTTCAACATTTCACACCGAGAGATTTAATAAAATTTCCTTACTTTGCGGACACCACTGAAAGAGGGGATAGGGGGTGAAAGAGAGGGGTGAAGACAGGGTGGCTTTATTACGGATAACTCTAATGTGAAAAAAAAAAAAAGGAATTAAATTTAAAGCCCCAGTTTTTCACAGCTGAAGGTGGGGGAGCAAAAGAGGTTCTGAAACTGGAAACTGGGTATGAATGTGGTGGGAACTTGGTTTGAAATTTTAAATGTGTCTGAGAGTGCCTGCAAAGAAGCCTGAGGAGGATTTGTAAGCCCAATCAATAATATATATAGAGATGCTTTTTGAAAACGGAGTTCAATTATTATTATTATTAATTATTATTAATTGTTACTGTGATTTCAATTGTTGTTGTTGTTATTGTTTGTTTGCTTGTATTTTCCCTCTTGTTTCTGACAGTATGTTAAGTACTTAACTTACTCATGTGCAGTGAAGGCACAAGTCACTTCCCTGAATAATAACTTAACAAGAGTAGTCATAAGTTGCTAACTGCAAGGGCAGGTACTCGATTTGGCTGGTTAGAACTGCCGGGCCTGATTTCCGCAACTGGACCTCAGATTCGATTTTTCAAACTGGAACTGGGCCTGCTTTTCAGAACCAAATTTTGATTGGGGGTGATGATGGGGACTTGGAACCGGAACAGTTGTACTGTTTTCAGGTTCTAAGAACCGGAGGTGGTTGATGGGACAACAGTCAAGAACCGCCCAACACTGGTTAAAACACAACCGGTGGTGCAGTTAGCGTGGTTAGGTTTGGGGGGGAAGAAAGCTCCGCGTTGCAAGAGGGGGGAGATGAGGACGCGAAGGTGACGTGCGAGGAAGTGAAGAGAGAGAGAGCTCGAGCGCGCGAGAAAGAGGGGGAGAGACAGCGAGCGAAGAGAGAGAGAGAGAGAGAGAGAGAGAGAGAGAGAATGCTTTTTTCCTTTGGAGTGCAGTAACAGTTTTATAATAGCGATGCCCACGCTGTTCACAATCAGCACTGTAGTTTCCTGTAGCACTTGTCTTGTTTGAATCCTTTCCTA
>Ga0209208_10005304_pt1 | contig 17994 bp, 22 predicted proteins | sample S1TSphfallax_3_FD_187694 | JGI IMG/M metagenome (GOLD analysis project Ga0209208, IMG submission 187694) | Host-associated microbial communities from peat moss isolated from Minnesota, USA - S1T2_Fd - Sphagnum fallax MG (SPAdes) (version 2) | ecosystem: Host-associated > Plants > Peat moss >... | reverse complement strand
TAATCTTGGGATTGGACCAAAGGTTCCATAAAAAATTTAAAAGTTTTAAAATTAGGACCAAAGGTTACTTTTAACATCAAAAACATATCAACATGGGTAAAAACCTTAGAATTCATTTAAATTATTTCTAATTTAAGGTCTTTGACTTTAAATCTAACATTTCTTAGGTTTAATATAGTTAATAAACCCATTTTGCAAGTAAAATAATCAAGAGAAAGGATTGACAAAAGTATTATTAACATCACAAAAAAAAACCTTAACATTATGTGATTGCAATCCAAAAGCAAAAAAGAAAACCCTAACAAAATGTGGTTAAGCAAATGGGTGAGTCAGGGTTTGTGTGGACTCCCTATCACCAACGGGTGATTGGGTGAGAACAAATTCATCATCGATGAGTAAGTGTGTAGTCAAACCATCTCCAACAATCGATCGAACTCACCACTTTTAGCACATAAAATGGGAAAGTTTAGTGGCATCACTTGAAATAGGAACATCATCTCACTCTTTTCCACTTGTGGTTTCACTGCCACTTGTTTTGGTTGGGGGCTCTCAAGGGACTGGGGGGGGGCCTCCAGCCAATCATAAATTACCGAATCAAATATTTATAGATAGACACCAATTATTTATGTATTACGACCTAACACAATAACGACGCCTACCCATATGTGCAAACTTGTGGATACTTTCTATAACAACCAGTTTATTGTTCAAGCTTGAAGCTCAAGCCTAAAACTTTATGTTGCCCTAGCAAAATGGTTTTGGCCCAAAATTTTGACACAATTTGTTGAGGCAGTAAAGTTGTGCACCAATGAGAAAAAAATGTAATTATTAATATGATCTAATTTTTGCTCTGTGTTTTTGGTTGGTCAATCATAATGATTGGTCAAGGTGGTTTGCTAGTAGTAGTTTTCCACCCATTTACAATTTTAGTTTTATGGGGTAGGGTTGCAAAAAAATATAAATAACTAAATTTAGATGTGAAAAACATTTTTGGCTAGGGGCTCTCAAAGGACCAAGGGGGCTCTAGCCAATCACAAGTTACCAAATCAAAAATTTGCGGATAGACATCAATTATTTTATAGAATGTAGATGACCACAAAGAAGGTTCATTTAAAAAGAATGTGAAGGTACCGGTATAGGTGCTAATTTACCTTAGCTATTTATCTTTAGGGATAATTTTGGTACTTATTGTTATAAGTTGTGTAGTTCTATACTAGTGTTGGGCGGAGATCATCTTTTTGGGATATCTGTCAGATAAAGATATTTGTTTTTTTAATTATCTGTTGGATAAGGATATTATATTAAAAAATTTAGGTATTTTGGTTGGATATCAAATTTTCATATTTTAAATCCAACCTAAATATTGATGTTTTTGAATATTTGTTGTTTATTTACTAGTCAGATATCAACAAATTTGGATATCAAAAAATTCAAAAATTTGCTTGCCAATTATGTTGAATGCTAGTTTTTTTTTTGAACATTTTTTTTTCTTCAAAAGGCAACATCTTTTTAAAAGAAGGAATATTTTGTTGAATTTTTTTTTCCCTGAAAAACATTCGAAAAAAATTCATAAGTTAATTTTTCAAGAAAATATAGTCGCAGTAATAATTACTACTGACTAAAACCTTGAAGAGACCTCTGAAAATATGTCCCTAGATTAATATAAATTGTTTTAGAGATTTTCATCATCATAGATGCATCAGAAAAAAAGCTAGTGTTACAAACCTAACGTAAATAGTAACTTAACTTACTTAGTAAGTACTAAGTCTGATATTTGACCCTGGATTTGATCTCCAAGTCTGACATTGACATCTTTATATCCAACATAGTTTCTAGATATCAAAGTGCCGAATATCATGATGGGTGATTTTTGACATCTTGGATATCGATCCAAATTTCATTTTTGATATCTGGCTGGATGGCTGGATATCCTAATTTTCCACATATTCACCCAACACTGTTTTGTGCCTCAAATAAATTCCTATGCAACTATTTTGCAATAAGCATCCCATTGTTTAGTCATTTCAATCACATTGCTCAATAAATTTGATTGCAACTGTTTTGCAATAAACATTGATTGTTTAGTCATTTTAATTGTTGATGCAGTGGTTTTGGCTTGGTAGTCCTCTTAGGGCTCACCATTGTGGTTTCTGCACATTGGGTTGTGGTCTTTTGTTTGGACTTTGGTCCTTTCCTTTTTCTTCCCTTGTTCCCTTGCTGGGTGTTTTTCCTTTAGTTATTTATTATATTTCTTGGTAGTATTTGCATGCCCATATTTGGGCTGGACTTGGCAATTGGTTCTTTTAGGGTCTCTCCATTAGGTGGTTGTGATCATAGTTACATGGAGTTGGAAAAAAACAAAATGGAAAGCTGCTGTAATCACAGAAGAATCTTAATGGAAAGTTTGTCCTAATTGGACATGGCAACTTTGTCTCTTAGAACTATGTAGATGGGAAGGTGTTGGCAAGCATCTCGATCCATGTAGATCGGGCTCCATCAGCAAGTAGGTTGTGCAAATGAGGAGGGTGTTGATCACAAGCTTCATGGGCCCATTGTATTTTTTGCATACACAAGCCAGCTTTCCAAACAGGTCTTAAAAAGGACAATATGTACTAGCAGAAACAAGGATTTTAGAAACATGCGGTGTTGCTTCAGGAACTCCTGATCTAGAAACTTGACTTGTAAATTCACTACAGATCGTGCATAACCAAAATGCATGTGTGACCAATTGTACACGACAAAGTGATGCCAAATTGAATCCCCTCGAGCAAGGTTTCGCATCCTTCTTCCATGCCGACAACTTGTGTCAAGTCTCGTCCAAAAGCATTAAGAAAGTTTATTAAATTCAATCTGAACCTTGCTCTCCTCTAGACTAGGAAGTAGGCGCCATAAGGAAATTGCCCTTCCCTTCGTTACAATTCTGAATTACAAGGGACTTGACAACCAGCGAGGGAGGTTTACAAACAAGAAGGAGGTCTACATGATGGTGGATATTGCAAAAAAAACTCTAGTTAGAACTCTGCTCACCTTTTCCTTGACGTCTTTGAAGCTGAGCAGTCCTATCGTTGGGCGAAACTCTAGTCTTCGGGATGGAGAGAGATGCCGCCCTCCGGGCATGGCATTGCACTCTCTTGAAACCAGAATCCTCCTCCTCCTCGTCAGCATGAGATTGATGAGATTATCCAACATTTATGCTAAGATTGCTGCAGAGACCTGATTTCAAATCCGGAGTTGAATCGCGGAATTGCGTGGGAAAAAAACCGGCAATCTGTAGAACACGACGATGATCTACAAAGTACGAGCATGGGAGAGGCGAATTTGTGTTAAACCTCGAAAGACACATGGAGAATATGTCCTTCCTTGCATTAGTTCCAAATATCCGAATTCTGCAAGAACAGCGCCAATTTGCATGCAAACGCATGAGACATGCATGGGAAGCAATTCGTCGCAGAAAGAGAATGAGGAAATTGCGGGAAAAGTACCCTCCTATTCTTCTTCTGCACATGTACATTAGGGTTAGGGTTCGCACTTGGAGCCGAGTGTCCTCCTTCTTGGCCGTGTCACGCAGCCTGCGATCTCCGCAGTCTCTCTCAATCTCTTCGCGTTGCCATCAGTTTTGCAGCCATGGAAACGGAGCACGTCGAGGGGAAGAGTGCGGGTAACGGAATTCTAGCATCTGGGACACAAACGATGTCTGATTCGGCCAAGCCTGGTAAGAATTGGACTTCCTCTAGGAGTATGTATGGAGGAGGCGTTGTGTGCGTGCGCGTGTATGTGCTTTACGGTTTTCCCTCAAACTTTTTGTGTTTGCTATTGTGTTATGGTTCACGAAGTTGGCTCTCTTTCTCTCTGGTTTGCAGCTTTGGAATCGAATGATGCATACCCTTCAGTTGAGGAGCTTATCGCTAAAGCAAGGGCGCCAGTGAAGCGCGAGTATTTGAGACAGAGCGGGACTCGTGTCCTGGCCAACACCGTAGTTATGACTGAGGAAACCATGGCCAAGCTACGCGAAGAAGAAGGAGATGATGCGGAGATGATGCCTTCAGGGAATTCAATACCCAAAACTTCTGTTGAGAAGAAGTCTAAACGACAGCAAAGACGAGACAGGAAAGAGGTCACTTCTTCCTGGGCCCCTTCAATCCACGCCACAGTTTTGTAAAATGCATCTCATCTACCCTGGAGTGCTTTTCAAGGAAGATTGTGCAATTGTGCTTCTCCTGTTGCTGCTGCTGCAGGAGTGCACAATTTCTTGCACAATCTCTTCCTGGCATGCATTAAGCTACCTAAATCTTCTTCCAATTTCTTGGGTGAAAAACAAGTGCAACTCTCTTCCAGCCATGCATGTTGGATGACCAATCTTACATAATCTTCTTTGGAGTTTTTGGGAGAATGTGACTCTGGTGAAAAAATCTGTGGAAATGTGTGCTGGCTTCTTGACCTGAGACTCATGTGGAGGGTGGTGGTTCTTGAACACACTGACACACCTGTTATAACAATGATCAATCCTGGAGGTGATGGTGTATTGTTGCATAGTGTGGCAACTTAGTAAGGTGTCTGATTTGCAGTAACTAATGGCGGCATTTGTGGGTGGGTGGCAGGCCAGGTCAAATAAGTCAGTAGAGAATTTATGTGGTTCAGTAGCCAAGACAGGAGATGTTAATGCTTGTCGGTTTGGTACCTCATGCCATTTCAACCATGATCTGGCAGCCTATCTTGCACAAGTATGAAAATGAGCTTTCAATCTCCAGATGTGTTAATAGATGATTGAATCTGAATGACTCTCTCAGGGTCTTGGGGAGCATATCTTAACAATAGAGAAGTTTGGACAGGCAAGCCTGTTTGTAAGTTGGATTGTTTTGTTCATAACATTGGCTTTTTCATGTGCAGAAACCTCCAGATATTCCTGGCCAGTGCCCCTTTCTAGGAGGTGACATCCGATGTCCATATGGATATGCATGTCGGTATGTGGGTACACACCCAAAGACAAGCAGTGCTGATCTTGAGGGGCAGTTATCAAAAGCAGAGACCAGAGATAAGAATGGACCCTTGTCTAGCATTCAAGAACTGAATAACTTGAATAAGGGCTTCCAGAAACTCCTCTGGAAAAATGCAGTGACATTCCCAAAGGCAGATGCACAACTAGGAGCTTTGGGTCTTCTGGTAATCTCTTTTCCCATTCGATTGAGAGTTCATTATGAACCTTATGTTTGACCCCTGTTTCTTTCATTTTGGTTTGACAATTGGGTGTGTGCAATTGGGTTTTCAGGTTAACTAATTGCTGGGTAGAGGTCACTAATTGTTTGTTCACAGGGTAAGGCCAAGAAAATAGTTATGAAGATTTCTGCGAATGGGAGTGAGAAGGATACTAAGCAGAGTGCACCAATGGATCCTGCTCCAGAAATGTCACTTGTAGAATCCCTGGGGAATGAAATCAAGGAAGCCATCAAACCTGTTTCACCAACAGACCTTGTGTTGAACAATTTAGATGTGGAATTGTTGGCAACACCAGTGGAAAAAATTTCTGTGTACACTCAAACAGGATCACTGGAGATTTCTCTTCCAGATGAAGTATCTAAGATTTCCAAAGAGCTTGAACCCACTAGGACAGGTGGACTAGCAGGGATGCCTTCATCAGCCTTCACAAGTCTAGACACAGAATTTCCGCCTCAGAAACGCATACGGACTGAAACTGAGACCACAGAGTTTGGGGATGATGGCCATGAAATTTTTGGCTTTCGGGAGAATGGGGATGAAGAGAGGACCAATAGGGAGATTGAGGATGACAAGGATTGGAAATCTATGGCTAATGAGGTCACATTACCTTTGCGGGAGAAGAAACTTATTGATTTTAGAGGGAAGCTGTACTTAGCACCTCTCACAACTGTTGGAAATCTGCCTTTTAGGAGAGTTTGCAAGAAGCTTGGGGCAGATATTACATGTGGAGAAATGGCCATGTGCACGAATCTTCTACAGGTCAGTCTCAATTCGGTTGGTTTAGGAGTTGTTTGCACAGAACTCAGGGTTGTCATGCAGTATGTACTCACCTAGTTAGTGCACCATGTATATTTCTGCTGAAAAGGTTCCACAAATTTTCTTGTTGAAGGAGATTTTTCCATGGAGTTTATGGAATTCCTTTGCCAGAAAGACCTGACAGCACACGTAGCTCACACTGAAAAATGGGTGTGTTTTGAGATTATGCATTCTTACTCACATGTTGGCTTCATAACATTTGGTTAAGTGTGATGCACCAAATAGTGGTGGAATGCCTGTGTTTATGAGCAACTTTTTCTTCCAGGGCCAAGCTTCAGAGTGGGCGTTATTGAGGAGGCATGCAGAGGAAGATATGTTTGGAGTACAGATTTGTGGAGCGCATCCTGACACTGTTGCACGTGCTGCAGAGCTGATTGAACGAGAATGCCAAGTAGATTTTATTGACCTCAACTTAGGATGCCCAATTGACCTTGTGGTGAACAAAGGAGCAGGATCATCTCTTCTGACAAAGCCTGCCCGCCTAGAGCAGATTGTAAGAGCAACAGCAGCAGCAATTGATACCCCTCTGACTCTCAAGGTGATTCACAAAAAAATGCTTGACATTTCCAAGGCTTTCAAAGAGGAGCCTGTTTTTCCTTAAAAACCATCTGTTGCCTTTATTATTTTTGATCTTTGCCTTGTGCAATTAGGTTCGAATGGGCTACTTTGAAGGCCGTAATTGTGCACACAGCTTGATTCCAAGGATGGCAAGATGGGGGGCATCAGCAGTTACTGTCCATGGGAGGACACGCCAGCAGCGATATAGTAAAGCTGCAGACTGGGATTATGTCCAGCAGTGTGTAAGGGAGGTGCCTGATGACTTGCAACTGGTAGGAAATGGGGACATTTTCTCATACACAGAATATGGCAAGCACATTCAAGCTTGCGGGAGTAAACTAGCTACATGTATGATTGCCCGTGGTGCCCTTGTCAAGGTTCGGAAATGACAATATGGCTGCCACTTTTTCTGTTACAATTGGGATGCAATTTGACAATACTTTACATACAGACTGTTGTTGAATTCACAGATTCACATTGGTCTGTGAATAAATCTGAATTTTTGAGAATAGCTCAATGGTATTACTTCACACAAGGGATTAAAACTAATCAATTATACATTACTTGGTAACAGAATTTGTTGTGACTTTCTTTGTGTGCAGCCCTGGATTTTTACAGAAATTAAGGAGCAGAGACATTGGGACATCACAGCAGAAGAAAGACTGAACATTTTGAGGGACTACGTGGCCTTTGGTCTGAAACACTGGGGTTCTGACACTAAAGGTTCTAATGTCCTCTCCTCCAACTTCCAATGAACTCTATGCTACACGATCCATCAGGGCTTAACATGAGCCTCATAAGCTCTTGGAGTTCTAGAGTTTCTCCAATTTTCTGAAAAGAACAGTGTGCTGTAGCCACTATATAAGCAGAGCATGTGTTGACTATCCTCTTTCGAATACCAGGAATTGAGACTTTCCATGTTCATTCAAGTGCTCTGTGTTCACCTTGAGTTGAAATCTGACAATTAGTCTACATCATCAGAAATCGTGTCTTCACAGCTTTTTCCATTTCCAGAATTTGGAATGGAATAGCTTTCTCAGCATTCTGCCATGGGCCTGTTGAATGATAGGCAGCAGGGCACTGTTGAAGAGCATATTGCTCTTGTTGCTTTTCTGCAATCAGGCCTCAAAGAAACTGACTTTTTTCTTTTTTTTATTGGGTTGCTTTCAAGGTGTGGAGACAACAAGGCATTTTTTGTTGGAATGGTTAAGCTATGCCCATCGCTATATCCCTGTAGGACTTCTGGAGGTGATTCCACAGCAACTGAACTGGCGGCCACCAAATTACTTTGGCCGTAATGATTTGGAGACGCTCATGGCATCTGACAGTGCAGCTGACTGGGTATGAACTTCTTGAATGCACCCAAATTTCAATGTCTAAACCCAACCTAAGCATTTCCGCACTACTTTTTACTAAGTTATGCCATCAGAAACCACTTGGAAGTTAATGAACATGGACATGTATTTTGACTTTTTTGATGTGGACCATAGTGCTCATGAAGAATTTATGTTTTGTGGGAACTCTGAAGTCAAGAAGACAGGTAGCAATTTTTTTTCCCCCATGTTGTGGTGAGAAGAAGAAGACTCTAACATGGTGGTTTACTTCATTGGACAGGTGCGTTTGACAGAGTTGGTACTTGGCCCACCACCATCAAATTTCACTTTTTCACCAAAGCATAAGTCTAATGCTTATGACAAGGCAGAAAATGGATAAGAAGGTTGCCCGACATCCTTTCCTAGTGCAAACTGGCCTGACTGCTCTTCTGTCAACTGGTGGGTTGTCTCTGTATCTGTTTTAATGTTGTACTATGGCCATGTGGCTATGGCAATTGCAAAAATCATGAATAGAGTCTTTTTTTCTGTACTCTAGAGTGCAAGTGCAACTCCATGCCTTAGAGTGATGCTTTTCTTCTCTTGGTGCACACATATCTGACACTTGATGTGTCTTGTTTGGGTAGCAAGTCTTTGGTACTAGTCACAAATTGCTAGCAAACAAATAGAGACATTGGCTCCTTTGACCCTGCTACTTTTCTTTAACTGCATTGAATTTTTCTAATTTTGCCACTACCCTCCCATGCATGAGTGAAGGTGTTTTTATGACTTCTGTAAGGGACATTGGACATCAAATTATGGGAGTTTGACAAGCACTGGTTCCAAGTCAACCATGTAAGCTCAACTGTGCACTAGTACTGGCTGAATGGCTACAATTTTGTAGGTTGAAATGTTTGTTTATTTGCAAGTAGAGTTTTCAATTTGAGACTCACATGTATCATCTATTCCAACAATAGCGATCTGAAGCTGTTTGTGTATTTACTGGAGATGCGGTGTGTTGTCCTCCCAACTTTGATTGTGTAGGTCATTTGCTGTTACATTTCTACTGCTTTCACATGGATGCTAAGTTAGTCCATGTCTACCTATTGAATGTCACCAATCTTGTTCTGTATGCTGATTTAATAAGAGTTAAGTCATTTTAAGTGGATTTTGAAGGATAAGGATAATTTAGCAACAACGGGTACTATTAAGTGCATCCAATGCAATTGGTCCATATGGTAAGCGTGTTTCCTATTGTGATAAGTTTTATTTGCTGCAACAAGTTAGTTGATAAAAATGGAGCAAAGTATGAATTCAATGCTTAAATCAATGTTTTTTTTGGTTGTACTTATGTGTAACTTTATTCATGGTTATTATGAACACAAAGTATTTAACAATACCTTGGGATTTGTTATGGTTTGCACATGTAATTGAGAGCTTTCTGGTGTTTGCAATGGTTAAAATATTATCATATTCTCTTCAACATTTTAAACAATGATACTAAAAACATTTTGTTCTTTCCTTTTGAAAAACATGTTTTTTTTCAATTATTGTAGAAACATTTATGTATATCAGGACCTGATTGTTTTTCAAATTTATAGGATGTTATTTGTAATATCAGAAGTTCATTTTTTGGTATGTAATGTTTTATCAAAGATGTTTATAGTTGTAAATTGTTGAACAGTCCTCTGTAAAAGCATGGTGCAAATTGTTCAATTGCAATGATTACTAGGATTAGAATCAAATTTAGATTATTTTATAGTCCATAATTTTAATGTAATATGCTGAAAAGTAAATGAGTAAAATGGGAAACATAAACATGAAAATGTTTCAAACGCAAAATGATTGCTAGTTGGTGAGTAAAAGGAAAAGGAATTTAATGACAGAATAATATGTCCTATCATTAGAAATCCTTATTGAAAATGGTAAGGGACATGAAATTATTTAACACAATTGTGAAAGTGCTTTTATTAGATAAATGTTGAATGGACATGTGAAATGGATGTAATTGCACTTTTTCAAATGAGACAAAAATATTGAGGTAACAACAATGTGAATTTTAACTTGTGGTTTTTGGACATTTGTTGTCAACATATTATTGAAGTTTTAAAATACTTGGAATTTTTGAAATATGCATTTAAGTTTTTAAAAAGAGTTAATGAATTGATAAGTTACAAGTTATCATCAAATTAATGAAAGGGATCTGGTTTTGTGATGGATTTTGAGGAGCAAACATCGCTAGGTGTATAGTAAAAGAAAATGAAATAAAATGGGTTACATAAGCTAACTAATCTAAAAGTGATTTCAAATATTTGGAATTTCATTGGGGTCATTAATTCACGAAGGGTGCCCATAGATTCATCATTTTGAAATAAAAATATTGTTGTTAGTCTGGGCCATGCATACCTACCTCTTTTAAGCCTAACTATCTCACTACTTTCCTAATAATTAGATGTCCATTTGAATTGGGTGGTACTATAGGTGGACATCACAAATGTTTTCAATACCATCTGGAAGAGAGCCATCTTTCAAGAACTTCGTGCAATATGAGGTTAATTGTGTGAACTTTTCCCCTTTGTTTAGTTGTTTTATGCCCAACAAGTTCCCATTTTCTTTAGTCACCATTCCCGTTTGGGGAATTTGTAAATCATTTATTCCTTGAAGGGCACTTGCTAGGGCAATCTAGTTGTTAGACTTCTTTTTGTGTTGGCCCATTTTCGTGCATTTTGATGTTTTACCAAGTTTTTTTTGTTGTATATTCCCTTCACTTGCGAATGACACTTTTATCATTGGCTTGACCTCTACCATTCATCTTGCCTTTGACCATTTTGTTTCTCAATTGACTTCAATGGGGCTTGTAATACAACTATGCAAATGTTCGAGTTGATTGCCTTCTAATTTGCCTCTTGATTTTTTCCTTTTATTGGTTTTTGTTGCCCATCGAATGACATCAAAGGTTTGGGCATCTCAATTGGGTTTACTTCTTTCTTTAATGGCATCTCGTTAAACAAAGATGTTCACTGTATATAAACCTTTCCAAGGTTAAGGGATATCATTAGTTTGCCTCCTTTGATTCGACCCTCATGTAGGTCTTTAGCCTAGGCTTTTTGGATTATTTACAAGCCCCTTAGTGCACCAACAAGTTTTTCTCGCCATCTTTCATGGGGGGTTGGCTTCATTTCCATTGAGCTCATTGTGCTAATGGTCTATCTAGGAGTTGGGCACTTATTGGGCAAAAATATCCTTTGGTGGTACCACTAGGAATCACCTTGCCAAAATCATATGAAAGTTGGACCCAATTTGAAAAATGAAATTCCATCTATTTATATATTAGCTTATTTGACTAGACTAGGTGAGTTGTGTTTGCCCTATGCATGCACACACTCATGCAACATTATGAACACCCAAAAACCTATAATATACATTAACATTTTGATTCTTGAACCATTCATGACCCATTCCTAACCTCATTCTTGACTCCTTTCTTTTAAATGTTCTTACATTTACACGTTAGATTTTTTTTCTTGTTTATTTAATACATGCACAAGGGAATGATCCAAACTAATAATAAAAATAACAAAAGAAGAAAATAGTTATCATTTGTGTTTTTGACATCAATGGCCCTTTAGGACTTCTTTTGATCTTAACTTCAAAAATTCATAACTAAAAAACATGGGTGAAGAATCAAAAGTCCCTTCAATCATTACTCCTTGAGCTTTGATGACCAAAAAAACTTTGAAAACACTTGACAACAATAGTGGAATATGAAGATTCACATGACTCAAGTACCTTGTACAAATACTCACATATGATGGCTTTGTAGCTCATCATTACACATACATGGTGAAAATTATACATGAGGTTGAACCCACTTGTTTTGAACAAACGATTGGAAACCCTAAGTGGGACAATGCCATGGATGAAAAGATGGCAACATTGGATGCTAATGCTACTTGGGAATTGGTAGCTTTACCAAAAGATAAAAAAATAGTTGGATGCAAATGGGTGTAAAAAGTCAAACACAATGCAGAAGGATTTATGAGCAAATACGAAACAAGATTATTACCAAAGGTTATGCCCAAACTTATGGGATAGACTATGAGGAGACCTATAGTCTAGTTGCAAAAATGACAACTATAAAAGCAATCATTGTTATGGCAATAGTAAAAGGATGGTCTTTACATCAAATGGATGTAAAGAATGTTTTTCTTCATGGAGATTTACAAGAAGAAGTGTACATGGAACAACCACCAAGTTATGTGGACCAAACACATCCTAATTTGGTTTGTAGGTTGAATTTTTTTTTTGTATGGCTTGAAGCAAGCACCTAGAGCTTGGTTAGACAAAATAGGTTGGTATCTTGTCACAATTGGATTTCAAACATCCAATTCAGATTTTTCATTGTATGTGAAAAAGACATATCGTGGGATTGTAGTCATAATCATATATGTTGATGATTTGATTATCATAGTAGATAGTGATGTAGACATTTTTGATTTGAAGAAGCTTTTGAAGCAAAAGTTTGAGATGAAAGATTTGGGAGAGTTGCGTTATTTCCTCGGCATTGAGGTAATCTAGTCTCTTAAAGGGATATGGTTATTACAAAGGCAATATGCCTTAAACAAATTGTTTAAATATGGGATGACAGGTTGTAAACCCACTTTAATTCCATTGGAGCAAAATGTGAAGTTAAGTGTAGATGAAAGAGACCTTGTGCATGATACCACTATGTACATGCGCATAATGGGGAGTTTGATTCACTTGACCATCACAAGGCCATATTTAAGTTATGTAGTTGGAGTGGTGAGTCAATTCATGCAAAAACCACGAAAGCCACATTTTGATGCAATGAAGTTCATACTAAAGTACATAATACATACTTTGCAGTGTGGAATTTTTTATGAAGCCAATATCTACTTACAAGTACATGGATACATAGATGTTGATTGGGCTTGCAATGTTTCAGATAAAAGATCATTTAGTGGTTTTATGTTTTCTTTTGGAAGTGTTGTTGTTAGTTAGAACAGTAAGAAACAATCGACAATTGCACTATTAAACATTAAGGTAGAATATAAAAGCATAACAATTGTTGCACATGAAGTAGTTTGGTTACAAAAACTACTTTCAAATTTGGGACAATCAGTGGATGTTCTTATTATCATTTATTGTGATAACATCAATAGCATACTACTTGCTAACAACCCAGTCTATCATGTTAGGACAAAAAACATTGAGGTGCACTACCACTTTATTACAGAAGAAATTAACTTTATTCATGTTAGTATTGAAGATCAAGTTGCTAACAATTTCACAAAGGCTTTAGGTACAGACAAGCTAAGGAAGTTTAGAAAAATGCTTGGTGTACTAAAAGTGGATTTGAACTTAAAGGGAGTGTTGAGAATTCAAGTTCAACTAATTAGGTTTCACTAGTTACTAGAGTAGGAAAGTAACTACGTTACTTTTGCAAGGTTGATTACTTTCTTTACTTATATTAGTTTGGTTATTTATGGTTTGATCTTTTAGTTGAATACCTTGGTGTTGATGGTTTGTCTCTCTTTTCTTCATTGCACAAGTTTATGTATTTCATGTGATAAGAACCTTGAAGAGTTCTTAATGTTATGTTCCATGTTGTGAGCATCATGTATTAATTTCCTTTAAATAAATATTTATGTTTACACTTGTTTAGATCTTTTATTTATTAACATTACAACATTTTTTAGTGCCAAAAATCTTTTGAAAAAAACTAATGATGCTTGTGAGGCAACTTTCTGTCCTTCTACCTTCGGTTTTATGAGGTGACTATACTTGAAAGTATATATGCTATCGATGAAAGAAAAATGCAAGTGTATTTTTAGATGTTAAATTGCATTTGTAGTTAAAACCAAGTAGCTGACCTCTGATGCATCAATCATAATTTAAAATTGATAGATACATTTTTCAAGCTCAAACACGCCAAATCCTAGAATTTTATGTTAGATTGTCATTCATTTAAACCAATTTTTAAGGGTTCAACACCATGTTCAACTTGGCTGCAGACCACCAGTGACTTAAAATATTATTTTTAACACATATGTTATTCAAATCTGGCTTGCCTTAGCTCTTTCAAAAGTTAATTACGAAACACACATTTTTATCAAATCCTAAGCTTTGTAGCTAAACTAGTATTAAGTTATGTTGCCAAACTTGAGAGGATTTGTAAATTTTTTCTAAGATTTCAAACTCCCAACACTATCTTCACTTCCATTTTTTCAAAACTATTACAACATCCAATCTACTCTCCTTCTTTTTACCATCTACCAAGACTAATCATTTTTCTCCTACCAAAAAAGGTTGTGGGAACAAGTCTTCTCAAAATTCGAGTTGAAAATTATGTCCGAAAAGAGAGAGTTCCAAATGATCCGAATTCACCCTTTTAAAGAGAAGGAAGGAGGTGAAAGAGGATCCAAACTTGGTTGCCAATGGAAGGAGAAGGAGAAGGAGAAGGTTCCCATGCTTGGTGGTCAATGGAAGGAAAAGGAGAAGGTTCCCATGCTTGGTGGTCAATGGAAGGAGAAAGAGAAGTTCCTTTTCACCTTTTCTCATTCCCCCCCCCAACAAATTTTACTTAAACCTTCATTTTTTCCTTTGATCTTAAGCTTTTATTTTACCATGGTTTTAGGCCATCACTTACGCATTTCCTCCCTTTTCTTTTGACCTATAAATTATAATCATGCATCTCGATGTCACAAGTCCTCCACACATTGATTGAAAATTTCTTTTCTTTTCTTTGAAATTATGGCGTCGCATATGGCCATGTTTTATGAGCCTCAAGCTGTACAAGTGAATGAAGAATCAACTTTGAAGTCATCTTTAGATTTGACGTTGACATAACATCTTCGTGATGAAGACCCTGAACCGCAAAAGGTGCATGCCCGTCTTGAAGCCGATCCTCTTCGAGCTTGGTACTATCACATTTCTCCGAACTTTCACACCTTGGTGATTTTGTTACAAGTTGACCCCGCTTCTGATGATGAACCTGAAATCGTCTATGAAGGTTGTTATGAGACTGAAGACACCTCCATCTTTGCATGGTCTTCAATTCTCGACATTGGACATTATCGTTGGTTGCGTGGTTCGATTTACCGACTACCTCTTAATAGCAAGGTAGATTACCTAATTCACACCATTCGACGCATCCTAAATTTCATGCAGTTATGAACTATCATTGTGGCATAGCCCAAGATTCAACATGTAATTGCAGCTCTTCGTTGAGCTTATCCATAATCTAAATAAATATTTCATTCATTATGAAACCAATGTTGCCATTACCACCCATGTTTAATTAATTATTAAGTTGTTGCGAATTAATTTTATGTTTACAAGGCTTGAAGATTGTTCTATTTCTGTTGGACCTTTCATTGACACCCCCTCCCCTGCTTCATAAATCTCAAACATCCTTGCTATTCATTAAATATTAGAACAAGACCAATGTTTTGTTGCACACCATGAATTTGGTGTTTGCTTTTACCCCCAACCTTCTAGAGATTTCTCACCCTTAATTACACCATAGAGGTTTTAAAACTATGGTTTACTAATTTTTTGTTAAAGAAAATAACTAATTCAACACCTTATTCACCAATATCGTATTTCAAAAAAAAAAACAACCCCCCTATACAACCATGTGCATTCATCATCCCCTATTTTAACACAAAGTAGTCAAAAACCCTTAATAACCTCACCACACTCGAATATCCTTGATGCAACTCTTAAAAATTGAAACTACCAGACATTGCTATGTTAGTATGGTTCACAATGCTCAAATACAATTTCTTAAGGATCTGGTGTTATACATTTGCAAGGGATAAAGACAATTATCTTCTTGTGAAAACATTTGGTTTTGAAGATTAGTCTTACACCAATGTCTTTGAATTTAGTTTCCTTTTCAATTTTTTTTAATGGAAGATGTTGCAACCTTAGCCTTGGGTTCACGACCAAGGTAAAGGTTTGTAAGGTTGCGGGCTTAGAGGGAAGCCGGGAGTCGCACAACATACTCTTGGGAGTGTGAGAAGATGTGAGGGAATGAACCCTCACACCTCAAAGGAGTTCCACTTTGGGGAGTTGGAATCCCGGTGGACTCCCGAATCTTCAGAGGGCGATTACAAGGGTCAAAACTAAATGGTTTGAGGAGTTCTTTATATAAATGAAAAGCTCTTGGAACATAGATATCTAAAATGGGCTTGCATCGCCCATTTAGAATTTGAAACACAAGTTATGGCCAAAAGAAGAGCCGGGAGTCAAATTGGCAATTTGACTCTCGACCATTAAAAGTCGGGGATCGACCCGATTTCCATGTGTGCAGATGGCGTGCAACATATCGTTGGAAAATTATTGACAAGGGCTACAACTTTGCTTTAGACCTCATCTCAATTCGAGGTTTGCACGCAGAGTTATGGCGCCCCAAAGTTGTGAAGTCCCAACCTTGGCGATTTCGGGACTCCCATATGGGGCAGTCTTGGGACAAAAAGCCATTTGGATGTGGGTCCTGTGGAGAGGTACAAAGTATACTATAAGGGGGAAGGTGGTGGCTTCCCCCAAGTCCGGGCCGTGGTGAATCTTGTGTGTCCATGTTGCCCGTGGCTCGTCCTAGCACCAAAGGTGCTCCAACTATGCATTAACCACCTTGCGTTGGTTTTGTGCAGGTTTGTGTGAATGAGTGAAGCTTGTTAATTCTTCCTAGTCCCATCTCGAAGTTCTAGCGCGCCCCTCTACCCCTCCAAAGTGCTATAAGCCAGGGAGCGTGCCCCGACTTTTTACTCTTCCGCTATTTTCGGTTTGGGACTCACATTTGAGTCCCTCAAGGAGTTGGGAGTGCATCAGAAGAAGTGTTACTTGCAATGGTGAAAAAGACATTGGACTAGCATGTTTTACTAAATTTGAAAACTACAGCAATAGTTTCAACCAATTTTGATCTATGGATGTTTCATGGTAGTGTTGACACATTTGCGTTGTTTATAATTTTTTTCAAATGAAGCTTGGGTGTTGATGCATGTTATTTTGGGGCTTTTTGAGGTTCATGAAACTTCTAGGTAGTCCATGGCCATATAACTCTAGTCTTTATTAGTGAAGTATGTATTATTACATCAAATAATTGCCTTTGAAAAGGATGAACGCAATAATTTAACTATTATGCAGTAGTTTTGTAGTTAATTATTGATTGTGAACCTTTAAAATTGCTCATAGTACAAGGTACTTATTTTGGGCATGTAATGTGTAAGGTGTGTCAATATGCTATAAATGATGACAAAGTTTTAACTAGGTTAAAAAATGTCAATGTGAAGTATGCACATGCTAGTTTATAAAAAACAATTACTTAGGCCTAAAAGTCTGGGAAAGGGAGGCAATAGTGGGAATGGGCTTGTTGTGATAACGAGATGTAGCATCAAAAGTTAAAAACTCTCGTGAAAACTAGATTTATATGCAAGGTCACAATGTTTGAAAAATGTTTATAATTTAAATACACCATTATTTTTTGTTATGGAAAGAAAAAAGTTGTGGCTTTGCAACAAGGAGTGTTGAAAGCCCAACTGTGGTTTGTTGTTAAAGCAATCACATTGTTGTATTAACATGTGTCATGAACTAATCAAGGGGCCATTGGCTATTGTTAGACATCTTGATAACAACTATTACACTTATTATCAACATGGAAGTAACATTATTGTTATTTTCTAGTGGGCTTGAAATTTCTGATTCATTTGAGAATGAAATTCTTGCTTTGTAGATAAATATGCGACTAAAGGATATCCAAAACATGGCACATCCATGAAGGCTAGTTTTTTTGCGAAATAGATTCTTAGAATCCTAGGTTCACAAATAAAAACTGAACGTATGTTCAATCTTGCAAAGGTGTTGATAACTTTAAGATGTTGTTTACAGGTGGAGAACATGAATTGGATCATCATAATGGGGTTAAAACATGGTTGATTTTATTCATAGATATCTACATTACAAAGGTACTATTATATACATAGAATGTCAAATTTGAACAAGTTTAAGGATTCCTAATAAGTTTTTGAAAAAAAATCTAAAATTTTGTTTCATGAGAAAAAAAAAGTTCAAA
>Ga0209208_10005303_pt1 | contig 17996 bp, 9 predicted proteins | sample S1TSphfallax_3_FD_187694 | JGI IMG/M metagenome (GOLD analysis project Ga0209208, IMG submission 187694) | Host-associated microbial communities from peat moss isolated from Minnesota, USA - S1T2_Fd - Sphagnum fallax MG (SPAdes) (version 2) | ecosystem: Host-associated > Plants > Peat moss >... | reverse complement strand
TTAATAAATAAATAAATAAATATTTATTTATTTACTTATTTTAAAAAATATAAATTTGTTATGTAGCAACAACACTGCCAATTCTCCACAAGAGGACTTAGTCAAATTTGGCTACAGGTCAGAAAGGCAAGTAGAAAAAATTGAAAGAATCCTGGTATAATTTGGCAACCTATTGTCTAAATATGGTAATTTTAGACAAATATAAAATTCTTATAATTTGGCAACATGGGTGCAATTTTTTTTTAAAATTTTAATACTTTGCATGATCTGTTGCACTGAATTAGTTTTGTTGGTCACTATGGTGTGAAAATTGACACCAAAATTCTTTTAAAAAAACAAAACAAAAAGAACAACAACATGGGTGGGAACTTACAAACTTACTTCGGGTTCACCTAGACCCTCTATTTGGGCCTCTACTAGTGTTTCATCTCATCTAAACATTAGTGTCAATTGTTTCCCACTCAACCCATAAAAACATGAAACAAATTGGAATAGTAGAAGGTGATAGAGTGCCTATTGAAATGCCCACCACTTGAGCCAAGTGCAAACCAGTGTTGGCTATTTGTTCTCCCTCTAGCTCTAGAGATTTTTTGGGTGTCTACACTTGCAAGGAGATGGGTTTTTTCATTTGATGTGTCAACATAGCATGGGGAAGCAAAGGACACCAGAGGCCCTCCTTTCTTAGTTTCATGTGCATTTTATAAGCAAAAGGTGTCAATGGCATTTGAACAGATGCAGGCGATCTCTATTTTGAGACGGGTTGTTGTTGTAAGTGAGGGTTCTTCTATGCTAGGCCTCCTTTCAGGAGGTCCTCCCCTTTCCTTATTTGATATGCTTCTTTTGACTAGAGGGGGTTTGGGAACTTGATGTTCCCCTTGTGGTTTGCCCTCTTAGGTGGTTCTTTTGTCATCTTCGATGTGGGTCCTTCCATTTTGTTCCTTGTTTTCCCCCTTTTTGGGGTGCTTTAGTTTTCATTTGATTGGCAGGGTTTCATCATTTTAAAGAGAACTTTCAGTTGCAGTTTTGAGATTAAAACAAAAATTGGGTGCGTTTTTCAATTACAGGTTTACACTCACAATTTTCAGTTTTAACTTATTATTATTATTATTAAAAATTCTTACAAAAATTTCAAGCTTGAGAATGTGTTAATGTGTACATAGAAGTGGACCTTGTTTTTTAATTGGGGCTTGAAAGTTCTTTGAATTTAGAAAGCATTGCCAAATTTGAAAACCCTAGATTTTAAATAATTTGAAAAATTAGGTTCAAACCCACACCTAGAAAAACCTACCAATTCCAAATTTATTTTTTTTAGTGTCAAAACCAAGACCGAAGGTTCTTTCATTTCAAAAAGTAAGAAATGGCTAACAATGCTTCAAACTCACTTTCATGTTATTTGAAGGTTGTAGGGTTTAAACCCTAAACCTTATTTCATTCAAAATAGGGTGTGCATGTCATTTTATGGTTGCTGGTGCACCTATTTTTATAATTGTTGAGTAGTTTTTTTTTTTTAATGAGCATCTTTTGAGATGTTTCATACTAGAGGACCCATTCTCAAGGTTTTCGAAATTATTCCCAGTTGTTGCTATTGTTATTCATGGGGATATCCATAGGTTGGTGGCCTTAGTGTTGGGGGTTAATAGATTGTTTGCAATGGCAAAGGACATGGGTGGCCTTCGTCCTATTGCCATAGGTTAGGTGTTTTTTTGATTTATTACTCATTCCATTATCTTACAACTTTGGGGGTCGTTTCAAAAGCACCTATCCCCCATCAGTTTTGAATATCAACCTTTGGAGGTTTTGAGGCCATCTTTTTTGGCATTTGAACCTTCCTCGACCTACACTGTGATTGGGTTGTAATGAAGGTCGACGTTGAAAATGTTTTTAATGACACTTTTTGAGTTGTTATTTTTAGAAAATTGTGTGATGTCAGGGGCCTCCTTTGGCGAGCATTATCCTTTTTACCAGGTTTTTTTATGATGTTCATTCTTTTCTTTACTATTAGCATGGGTGACATGTGGAAGGGGTCACCATTATTAAATCATCTTTAAACATGAGACAAGGTGACCCCTTAGGAGGTCCTTTATTTGTTTTTGCCCATTATTGAACTTTCCTAAAGACCATTATATAGGCCCTCAATTGCGTTTTTCCATCCCTAACGAGCATTACCCACATTGTGGGGCCTCTGAATGAAATTACCCGCGCCTTTGACCACCTTTCAACCCAATTAACTTTAGTTGGGCTTAGGGTCAATGTGTCAAAATGCAAGCTTTGGGGTCCATTGGAGATTTCTCTAGGCATAAAGATTCTTCAAGGCTACACCTTGGTCTCATATGGCTTACACATTTTTGGTGTGCTAATGGGTTTTCAGGACTTTGCCATGCATTTTTTGGATGAGGTTTTATCTCATGACGTGGCGCATATTGAAAATTTTCCTCTCTTGGGAGATGTTTATGTTACTTTGGGCATTTTGTCATCATGTGTAGCTCGTTGATCTTTTTATCGCACACAAACAATAACTCTTTCTTTTTCCTTCGTGTCTCTTTTGGTAGGTTTCGATACGAAAATTATGCAAATATCTGGGGACATTATTGGTCTAGGATTGTGGGAACCTTCTCAAGGCCCTTTAGTGAAACTTCAAGCTTGACTATCGATATCCTTTGGTGGTATGGGTTTTTTTTTATGAAAGAGTGTGCCCCATTTATTTTTTTAAGGAGTTGGGTTTTCGTGGCTCTGTATTTGTGCTCTAGGTTTCATATTTTCAATAAACCCGTTTTGGAAAAGTATGTTTATTAGGTTGAAGGGGGCCCACACCTGCTTCAATCATGCTTATGTGAAGCACAAGATGGTTTTTTTCCTACAGTTAAGGAGATGCACCCTTCTTTTGAAAATATGGCAATTATCGACACCCCATGTTTATAGGCATCTTTTATGGACTTCCACCATGACACATCTTTTAGGTCTATCTTGGAAGATGATTCCATTTCCTTAACATCCAAAGCTGACATTCATTTTTGTTCAAGCAAGGGGGCATGGCTATGGTTGGTTGTTAAGCCATCTATTCGTTCATTTTACATCACACATTTTACTTTCACTTCAACATTGTGTTTTCATCTCGGTTTGATTCAGTCATCGGCATCTAGTTTTTTCACATGTGAATGTGGACATGGGTTGGACACATCTGGCACACACTTAATTAGTTTATTGCCCGTTTAGGGGTTAGTGGATAGCCACACATGACGTCATTTGAGACGTAATGTATATCCTCGTTCAAGAGAATGGGCATGTTGTATGGAAAGAACGGTGGTAAACCCTTACGTTAAAAGTTTCATTATGAATTGACCTCTACATGACCTAGAGGACCAAGTCTTTGTTGTCGATGTGGTGGTTACTGATCCAACATGGGAGATGGTGGCTTTGAGTGTCATTAATTGACCAACATGTGCAACTATAGAATTTAGCTCCATTGTTAAGGTCCGCAAGTATAGAAGCCTTCATGAGGGGCAACATTTTATTTTGATGGCCATGGAGGTGCACAACACACCCATGCGTGATATGGATCATTTCATTAAGGAATGTGCCCATTTTTTCCATAGTAGACAATCAAGAAGTAATTTATCCTTATATTTTTGCATTAAAATTTTCAAGCAACGTATTAATATTTTTTTCAGCGTGATTTAGCTTCAACTATAAAGAAAAAGATTGCGTTGGCAGGTGATGTATGTTCTAAACCTCCCATTACTATTAAATCTCACAATTTGCATACATGCGACATTAGAGGGGCCGTGGGTGAAATAGCTTCCTACCACAAAAAAAACTAATTCTTTCCTTTTTTCTAGTTCTTACGAACTATTCATTTTTTGGCCTTTCTTTGGCCTTCCCTTTTTGTCTCCCTTGTGATGGTACAACCATCGATCTTTTATTCATTTTTTCTTTTCATTCTTTGATTTTGTTAAAAACCTCTAATTCCATGTTTTAAAAATTTTAAATTTTAAGAAATCTACTAATCTCTAGTTCTACGTTTCTAAAATTTTAAGAAATCAACAAACCTCCATATATGGGGTTTTTTTTAGAATAATGTTTAATATAAACCTTACTCAAAATCACAAGACCTCCACTTCATGGTTTTTTTTGTGAATATTTTCAAAAATCAAAATAAAATCAAGTTCCATATTTTGAAAAATTTCAAGGAATTTGCAATTTTCATGAAATGATAAGCAATGAATGAATGGGCAATTTAAGGTAGTTTTTTTGACCCAATTTTTTTATTCTTGAGAACCCCAATTAAAGGTCAAAACCATTGTTGGTTGACTTATTGTTTTTCTAATAGTTGTTCGGGTAGGTTTTTGAATTTTTTTTGTGATCACACAAGTTATCAATATTAATTCTAATTTTTTGCTTGCCAAATAGGTTATAGAATCAATCGAAAACTACTTTTTTTTAGATATTCAATAGTTAGAAGTAGACCCCAATTTTTAAAAATCGCTAGATTTCTATACATGGTTCAAGTAGTTGGCCAAAAATGCATGCAATGTTTTTTTTGGCGAACTTTCGCACTGTGGCAACAAAACAAAAATTGGAAAATTTTGGAAGACTCTGTTTTTTTTAGTGAAAATTTATAAGGTTTATATTTTCATCATCATCATTATTGTTATTATTACTATTTTAATTCATATTGCTATTTAAATAGTGATAACTTACTTGGATGAATATTGGGTCATGCAGGTAGGTTAATAGATTTTTGCAAATTGCTAATTGAGGGTTTAAACAAATTTTTAAAAAAATTTAGAACCATCAATCAATGGTTTACACATACCCAACCTTTATCCACTGGTTCCAACCTCCAACGAACGTGGCTTATAATTACGGATTAGGGTTTTTTCCATGTGAAAAGGGTCTTATTAGTTTGCATTTGTGTGTTGGAAACAAACCCTTATTTTGTATTTTGTTCATCATTAGAACTCAAGTTGATTCGTGCAAAGGATGCTAACAATGACACCAATTAAGTTGGAACAAAAGTTTTGGGATGTGTTAGGTTATATTTCGTTGTTTTCTATGTGTGGATGCAGATGTTTGTGGTGATGGAACATGATTTGTAGTGGAGACGTAAATAGCCGAACTTCACAAAAGCTAAGCACCAAATACTTTCATTGGTTCTTCTTATGTGATTAGGTTTGGAAATTGTTGTTGTAGTGATAGAGCTTATGTTGTGGAAGGGATGAATGTTCATTATGTTTGAGTTTTCATAGCCTAGTTAACTTCCAAAAATGTAATTTCACTATGCAATGAAAGAAGTTTATAGTAGGTTTGTTAGGATAAAATATAAATGGCATTCAATTCAAAAGGGATAATAGGCTTTAGGGGATCTAAAGGTTGTATTGGGCATGTTTTTATTCGTCCATGTTTGGTATATGTGGATGGCATATGTGTGGTCAAGTACCAAAATTGTGGGAGCTCCAAATGAATGCTTATGATCTGGGTTTAGATTGTGGGTATTTGTTTTGTTTGTACCAACATTTGGTTTTATTTTATTTTCTTTCATCTTGGACACTTATGGGGATTAAAGTTCATTGACTTTGTTGGGGAATTTGTATATCAGTAAAACATGCAATGAGAAGGTCATGATAGCTAAAAAAAAAGGGGTCTGAAGTGTTATAATCCAAATTAAATGCCAATTAGTTAGGTAGTGTATTAGTGGTTGTCTCCAGAACTAAAAATAGACAATTTGAACATTATATGTCTTGGAAATGATGTGTAAGCAATGCATATCTTTAACTACTTTGTAATTGTAACTTTAATGAACAATGCGTGTTGTAATAACCTTTATTTTTGGTATCAAAGCAAATTCATTCTAGGAGGTTATATTGGTTTATTAGGTTGGTGAATGATGTTGAGTACTAATGGTGTAGGCGAGGAGCCATGCCAATTGCACCACCATGGAACAAGGTGGATAGGAACAATTGAAAAAGGCTCAACATACATATGAAATATTGGCTATCAATGAGTTTGATTTTCCATTTCCCAAATTTGACATTCCACTTAAGGAAGGAGTAATTATTCTAAAACTACAAGGTTTTAGTGTGGTAAACATAATTGGACTTAATCCAAATTTAGCAAAAATAGGAAATCTAGCATTGCTAGTTATTCACATTGGAATGTATACAAGGGTTTAAATATGGTTAAAGGCAGGAAATGGAATAGGAAGCTGGACCACTATTGCCCGACATCAACACACATGTTATTTTTCATCAATTTTTATCCAACCCGTTGAATATTGAAATATTTTTTAAAGTAGGATCAATACCAAAAGTATGAGATTTGTGGTTACTTGTTGATGTAGCATCACCATTTCACAAAATGAGGTTCTTTTTCCTAAGGATAATACATTGTTTGTTGTTGGTGACAAAATGGTCAAATGTGTGCATTCAGGAGTTGAATCCAAGGCTTTGGTGTGGAGATTAGGAATTTTTTTTGTTGGAAAATATGTGTGGAATTTTGAACAAGAGGAAAAGATCCATTTTGAATCATGTCAATTGTCAACAAGATCATATATTGTGATCAATGATGACCCCAACCAGGATTGGAGTTGAACTAAAGACAATTAATGCTAGAAGTTAGGATGAATGGTGATAGTCAAACCATCAAAAAGTAGCTCAGTTTTAAATAATGTCCCTGAACCTTCCTTGTTCAATTTTGAGGTCCTTGCTCTTGAGAATGGGAAACATACTCTTCAATTAGGGGGTATTTGGATTCCAAGTTTTACAAACATAGAACAACACTATGTTAGGTTCAATATGCCAGGGATGGATGACATGTTTAGGGCAAGAAATAAGATGATTAAGGTTGAACATTTTAGGACAATATCCAAAATGTTAAATTGGAATTTAAATTTGGAAAATAAATAGGTTAGGGAGAAGCTAAAAGACATTGATTTTGCTATGGGTATTGACCAAGAAGGAACATCTCTTGATATGTATATGCAGTAGGATTAAAAGAAGTGGTAGATTTGGAAAATACCCTAGGATGACAAGCCCCAAAAGTATGGATGAACTTTTTGCAGCAAGGAGTTTGAAAACATTCATGATTGGGTGGAGAGGCTAGAAATGGTAATAGAGGTAAGAGGAATTAATGAACAAAAGTTGTTCAAAATTGATAGACTGAACTTAAAAGTTAAGGCCAAAGAATGGTTCAAAAAATTTGTTATTGTTCCATCAAATTGGTTAGTTATGAAAGCTACCATGTTTTTAAAGTATGGGACGGTGGGCAAGGAAAAGGTCAAGGCCAAACTAGACCAAATCAAACAAGAACCAAGACAAAAAAAATGCAAGCTTACCATGATAGAATGGAAATGTTTTTCACGATAGGCAAATTGGAGGATGCAGAATAGAGATGAAGGTTTTTGTTTAAGCTTCGTCTGAAATAAAGAAATTATGTGTAATGTGGGTTTATGCGAATGTGGCTGAATTGTTTATTACAACTTTAGAGGTGGAAAGGGTGTTGGCTGAACTAGGATAAGCCCCATTTGAGTTATTGAAAGATGAACAAGAGGAGGGAGTTGTGGTGGATGTTGTTGTTGAGAAACAAGTCAATGCATTAAATAAATCACTTATTAAAATTTTCAAACAAGGAATTACACCAAGTCATGGAATAGGGTCTTGTAATGCTAGGACTGCTTTAGTATGCCAAATATGTACTCCAAGTGATCATGTGGTTACTATTTGTCCAAGAATTGGGTACCTAAAATCTAAATTTCATAAGTGTGATTTTCCACATAATATAAAGAATTGTGATTTAAAACATGATTACTACACTAACATGGGCCATATAAAAGAATGACTAGTGTTGGAAAATAGGGAAGGAACCCAAACCAGACTTTGTTGCAAACAATTACTTGGAGGTACTTATTGATGATGCATGAAGCAACTAAACTAGAACAATTGAATCACCTTTGCGAAACAAAACATAACATTTTTCTAGTGCCAAGATACCAATAAGAAGAATATCATTAGAAATGCAAGCATTAGAAGTGGAAGAAGTAGAGGAAAGGACCATGAATGCAAGAACAATTGGTGCAACAAGGGAAGGATCATCACAATCCAAAATTCTGACCCATTTCATCAAGCGTAAAATTTCATTGTCCCAATGGAAACAATCTTGTCAATTTATGGCAAAATGGAATATTTTGAAAGTTTGGTGAAACTTGCCAAAAATAAAAAGGACAAGAGTTTGAAAACAATTAATTTGATGAAACTAGAAAAAGACACCAACAATAAGATACATTTGCATCAATAAAAGTCATCAAAGCAAAACCCTACACCTTTTGGTACATGTTGGTAACCATTTAATTGAAGGATTGGTTGACACAAGTGCATCTATGTTACTCATGGTAAAAGGAGTTGTTCAAAAACTAGGCATAATGCATTTAGTTATAGGATCTAAATCATACAAGATAACTTTCGGCATTACCACACAAGCACTTGGGAGGATTAATGAGATTGTTGTGATAGTTGGAAAAATTCAATGTCCCATGACATCCATGGTTATAAACACTAACATCTATGACATATTGTTAGGATTGGATTTCCTAATTAAAATTGGGGTAGTTGTGGATGTGGAGTCCAAGGAACTATCCAAGTCGAGTGCAAGGTCTTGGGAATAATATATAGGTCTTGCCATTAAACATGGTCAATATGTTGCAAGTTGTGAGGAAGTAGGCATGGCATGATATTGAAGCAATGGAAAAAGTTGGAAAAATAATTTAGCCAAACAACCATCACTAACAGTATGCAAATGTTGGAGGATGATGAGGTTGAGGACCACAATAGTGTAAAGGAGAGTCAAGATACATCTAATGATGAAAAAATTGTGTTGGTCAATGCACCTTAAGTCCAAGGATCTGTATCGTTTGATTCTATGGATATTAGGTTTGGGGAAGAAATGTAGGACGATGGGATGAATTATTTTGTCATGTAGGAGGGTCCAAACGAAATGATCAATTTGCTTTTGGAAGAATAAACAGACAACATCATTTATGGTGAATTGTCAGGTCTTTATGACTTTAAAGATTGGATCCAATGTGTATCAAAAAAGGAAAAGAGAAGGAATGAGATATTCCTTAGCAAACAAGCTACTAAGTTTTCACATATATTCTAGCTAGGTTTAAATAATCAAAAGAAAGAAAAGTCAATAATTTTTGCAAATACCTATGTGAAAAAATATGGCAAATGGGGGGAGATCAAATCAAAGATAAGATTAGATCCAAATCTAGATCAAGAAAATTTTGATAAATTATGGTAGTTATTAGATCAATTCCATGATGTTTTTGCATGGCATAAAGGGGAATTAGGATGTTGCAACATTGATGAACATTATGTTGATACATAAGGATTTCCACCTTGTCACTCCACTCCAAGTAGGTTATCCTTTTGGGAAGAAGCAAAGGTTAAACAACGTATATATCACCAGTAACATTGGGGAAAATGAGACCAAATACTTCAAAATATGCATGTAGAGTGACACTTTTAGTTTAAAAGGATGGAAGCCGAAGATTATGTGGCAACTACTGGGCTTTGAAGCAATAAACCAAAAGGGATGCATTTCCAATGCCTTTAATCAATGATGTTCTAACATAGTGAAGGAAATCTTAATGCTTTTCTATGTTTGATTTACAATCCGGATTTTGGCAAATACAAATGTCACTAAAAGATGTTAGAAAGATCAAACCAATCACTAAGTTTGGTCTTTTTTATTGGAATTTTATGTTATTTGGTATGAAAAACGCTATTAGTACATTCTCAAAAACTATGACATAGGTGTTTGGAGAGTAGATGGATAAGTTCTCAAAAGTTTTTGTTGACAATCTCAACACATAATATGACCTTAAGGAAAACATGCTAGCCCTTTGTCCATGTGTTTTGAATTTTTTGAATTTTTTTTACGTCTTGTTTTAAAAAATCTAAAATATCAAGAGATTTTTAATGTATGAAAAAATGTGAAATAACAATTGATTACATTTTTAAAATGATGAGAAATTTAAATTAAATGTCAATTTTTGGTATGTTACCATTTATTTATCACACATCAAAAGTTGTATTATGGAAATCACATGTGAATAATGTATTGATATTTTTTCATACATGTGAGCAATATCAACACATTTGTAACGTAACTTTGATTATTTAAGTATTTCCTTCCAAATGCAATGATTTGACAAAGTTATTATGTATTTTATTATTTTCAAACTAGAAGGAATTTAAAATTATCCATGGTCAATTTTTATCTTAATCATTTGATTGTTTTAATCTTGGAGTTTGTTGGACAATTCAATTTGAAGATCGAATTTTCTTCAACAAAATTTTATTATTAGCTTTTGAAATTTTCAATGAATAATTAGATTTTTATGGTTTTTCGAGATGTTGAAACTTGAAATGGTTAACCAAATTTATTATATTCAATAAATCTTGGAATTTGTTACAATTAAAAAAAACATAAAAACATGTGATAAAATTAGGGCAAGGATGATTAAGGATATGTATTAGTGGAAAACAATTTCAAGATTCAAATCATTGTAAAAGTCATTTAGTGATGGCATGTGAAAAATCAAACATGCTAAATTAGTTTTGATGAACATAACAATACAAATACATACATAAAATGATGGAATTGTGATTATAATCATGGATTTTGTGATGAGAAAAATCATTATTTAGTTTATAAATAAGCCTAAGAAAGAGCAAATACATATTTTTATCCTAGGTCACATTGTAATAAAAATTCATAATTATAAGAAATTTAGAAGGCAACATATGGTGCAAATTATGTACTTTACTTTATAATTTGGAAGTAATCAATGGATTGGACTGTGCAACCATTGATAATGTTCAACATAAAAATTGAAAACCATTAAAAATTAATTTTTTAATCATTTTTATAAATACCCTCTTAAAATATTTTAGGTTCATCATCAATGGCAAGGACAATTTGCAATAAAATCACCAAAGTATGAAAATTTAAACACAATCAATAATATAATTTTCGAAGTTGTTTTGTTTCAAATCGAATGCACACCTTTCGTAATAATTTTTTTTCAATGTGAAGGTGTTGAATCAAGATCAAATCCAATAATTAATTATCAAGGTTATTTTTTGATCATTTGTGCAACTTGAAAACCTCTAGATGTAGACATGTTCAATGCCATTGACTTGAAAATTTCAATCAAATTCCAACTATGTGAAATGATGAATGATGGGAGTGAGATTTTAATGGAAATGAGTTCAATTTATAAGGCTAAGGCAAGGAACGAATGATGTGTTAGGAATGGTCAAGGATCATGTTAAAAAATCTAAATTTGGTGGTGAAGCGGTAGATGAAATCCTTTTTTAATGAAAAATGATTTTTTTTTTCCTTCCATTGACCATCAAGTTGAGATGTTTTCTTTCTCCTTCCATTGAACTAATATATTATCATAAGATTATGAGATTATAAAAACTATAACATTTATTGTTTATCTAGTAAACATAATTTGAACTAAATCTTTTGAAAAAAATTAAATGAAATTAAAGTGCATTTGAACAAAAAAAGGTTTACTTTCTACTTTCATCTTTCCGTCTGTTCAATCCAATTTTTCTTTGAATACATTACACATCAAAATTTTCAATTCATTAAAAAATTATTAATAATTTATAATGTTTCAATTAGTCATAATTAAATTTGTTTCAACCTACAAACACAAATCAACGTTTAAAACTTAAATTTTATGAACTTTATCATCACTAGTAAGATATACACATATATAGTCATCTAGTACAAACCATAAAATGAAAGTTCAACAAATAAATTTCAAAGTACATTGCTTGTTTTCTTATAATAGTCATAGAACAAAAAACATAAGTATCCTTTTTATATATGCAATTTTGAAGTAAAGATACAAAAATGTTTTATCAAAATGAATTGAAATTTTATCTATATTATGATCTACCATCATACTATGTTACATCATGAAATCCATGACGATAAAACAACATGATGGTGTAATACATTGTAATTTCAATATATTACAAAGTCAAAAAACATATATCATTATTGCTTCAATATTTACTACTAAATTATATATGTATTTCTTATGATTTCATTGTTTTTACTCATGTGCACATACATATTTTCAAACTAGGGTAGATTACCGATTGACTTCAAAAAGGCTCAATTATAAACACCTAGCAATCATTTTATATTAAGGAATATTGGGTAGCTTTCAAAACAACCCTAAACCACTCATTCCTATAGTCTTACATTCCCAAAAAAAAATGAACAATTATAGGGACAATAATATAATGCAATTTAGGGAACATCATTAGGTGTTTCTACCTCACCACATTCAAGGGGCGAAAGCCTAATCTTGAACTTGACAAAATCAATTTGATTTCCATTCAACATTCCCAACACCCTTTGGATATCTTATTGGTTAACAACAAATTTATTTAAACATTTAATATTAGTTGAAGAAACAAATCATTTTAGAATATATTGTTTAAACTTTAAGCTCAAGTTTCTAAACTTGACATCTAAGACAGAAAATTCAAGGTTTGGCAATTAAACCTTAATAAAAAATTGAGAGTAATCAAAGACCTAGTATTCATTTTCCTATCCATAAAAATCTCAAATATGTTTTTCAATAGGGAAGGCCTCAAAAGGAATGAGAAACCTAAAATTGCAACACACAAAGGTTTCAACTCAAAAGACAAACTAACAATCACAAACAATCTCTTGGCTTCCTTTACACATTCATGGAGTGTTTCAAATGTCAATTTATAGTCCGAAGACAAGAAACTAGTGCTGGGTCCAGCGAAAAAAAATCTGATCTTTGATTGAGGAAATAATGAAGATAGTGGAGAATCAGAACATGAAAAATACACAAAATTAACCATAAAAAAGATTGAGCTAATCTTTAAGTTTCAGGAAGGATTTTGGTTGAAGACAAGCTTAGCTTTATAGTGATTTGCATGAAGGAGCTCCTGCTATAACCCACTCATGACATCCAAGAGAATCTCACATGCCAAATGAGTGTCAAACAAGATAAAGGATATTCGTAATACTTAATAATAACAGTAAACAGAATTCCCCTGATTTGAACAAGCCTACTGGCTACATAAATTGATTGACTTGTATTCCATATATTGACATGGCTTCTTGGATAGTAATAGGGCAAAAGTATACCCAATGTAAAGAGCAATGGCAGTCTCTCCCTACAAAATTGAAACTAATATAACAAAGACAAGATGTATTGGAGGTACTTACACTGCACTCATGTCTGTTGGTACTTCTTGGTCACCTCAAGTCAACCAACCAATCCTCATGAGCCATGTCTGAATTGCTTGGTAGTCAATCCTCGTGCTGAGGGTAGATGATGACCATGGTCAACAAACAAATAGCACTTTTCAACTTTCAACATTGGATAACTGGCACATGCTGACAAGCAACACATGTTCAACTTCTGAATTGCCCATGTCAAATGCACCTACCTAATCAATTGCTTTGCATTCATGTCCACTTGATTGCACTTCTCAAGCTGAAGAAACTTGGCCAGTGGATGATTCATGAGATCCCTGATTTCATGTTCAGGAACTTTGACATGAAGAGAATTTTGAGATTCCTCCAAGACATGCACAAAAACCATTAGATGCTCCCTCACGGGATGTAAAAAGCTTTACTTCTAGCTTAACAGAAATCTGAACAGAGCTTATCAAAACTAGCAATGTACTCAAAGTGTTCACATCTTTGCAAACTGTGCCATGTAAAATTAAACTTATGTGGGATGCAATGAAGAAAGACCACCTGAACACCTCTGTCAAGTGGTTGCTATGGCTTGAGAGGACAAGGTGCCTTTAGATGCCTGGACTCCTCTGTTGACTTTCATTACTGTCACAAAAAAAATACTGCTCAAATGCGCTGGCAATAACATCTAGAAGAAATGATTGTACAATTGCATTCCCATACAATGGAAGCCAATGAACAATAGCTAATGCAATAACACATTGCATACAAAAGACTCCACTATGAATAGATAACATGAGATAGGGAGATGAGAGTAGTGACATTATGACCATCCTCTTTCATGTTCGCTTTTGACAACTTTATGAGAGCATCAACAAATCCAACCAGCAGAGAACCACAAAGTAAGAAAATCAATTCTACTTGCCAGGGCTGTACAATTGAGTGAATGCAGTCAGAAGAGATCAATTTGAACATTGGGGAGTTCCCAGCAGCCAGCACTAAGAAATTCCACTCCATGGTAGCTGCAGCAATCATTATCCGCACGCAGTGAGTATAACAATTGATCATTCCTCAAAATTAGTTCTCCATCATTCCTCAAAATTAAACAGTGAAAGGAAATACCAGGTTCCAACACAGCAAGGAAATTGGCTCTGGTGATGCAGTTGCAAAGAACTTTCATATAATTCCAGCAACCAGGCTTTACTTGAAACACCAGAACATGACACCATTTCAATGTCTCATCCTCTACCCAAATTCCGTTGCCTGGGACTCCCAAGAGACATATCCAGTACTGCTGTAGAAGCCCAAAATGACTCTGCAAAAATGGGCTGTGATGGGATACAAATACCCACAGAGTTCAGTGCTCACAGATCCATACTGAGAATGCTCAACAATACACCATCCAGCAAAAACAGCATAACAATTGAATGCTTCTGCTTGATTGCAAGAATACTGGAACAGACTGCACAAAGATGGTCAGCAGAAGTAATGGAGAAATCTGAATCATTTCTGCATAGATGTTAGACACCTACAAGGTGCCTGTCTACAATTTGCTAAAAAAAACTACTTCCATCTCATGCTACCAAGATGAATCACATCCTCATCAGTTCCTGGTTTTGAGCGAAAGCTACTGTCATTCATGTCCTTACTTTTCTTGTCACTGGCATCCCCATACACATCCAACAGCTTTTTCAAGTTATTGGATGCCGGTTTGACATTTGTTGGGCTCTGAGAGCTCTGTTGCCCCACAATACTGCTGCGTCCCCTGGGGCTGTGGCTTCTACGATGATCAATGTCTTCATACTGTCTCTCCTTCTCCCTCTCTCTTCTCCTGTCCCTTTCACCACTCCAGTCTCTCCTCTCCCTGCTCTTGCCATTCTCCCTCTCTCTTTCTCTGTCCCTACCCCTTGCCTTTTCATTCCCACCATCCCTAAACCTAGAATCCCTGTTGCTATCTCTATCCCTATCCTCTCTACCCCTGCCCCTACTGTCCTCCCGGTCACGGTCTCTGCTCCTCTCCCTTTCCCTCTCTCTGTCCCGAAGCCTCTCCCGCTCCTGGTCATGTTCCCTGTCACGATCCCAGTCCCTTCCTGCAGCATCAACATCCCGAGTCCTCCGCCTGTCTCTTTCCCGGTCAGAGTCCCTACTTCTCTCCCTATCTCGGTCTCTTGAATCTCGGTCAACATCAACCCTTTCTTGCCTCTTATCGGTTGTACCATTATGCTGTGGCTCATGCACAGGCACACTTCGTCGGATAGGTGAAGAATCTCGAGTGAATGCTCGATGAGGAGCACGCTGCCCAAATGATACAGAGAGTGCAGCTTTCACAGATGGGGGCCTGCGTGCAGTATCATCCCCACCATGACGTCCACTTGCCCCTGTAACCCCAGAAGGCTGTGTTGGGAGCTTCATGTGCTCCAAATGTGCAGTAATTTGGCGCAAAATGGGAACAGGTATGCGAGGGAAAAGAGCGTCAAAGTAGTACTGGTTCAGAAGAAGGTCCCGCACATATACACCCATTGTGGTCATCCTCCCATTTGATCCCGGAGCAAACTCCTCATCATCTGTCACATATTGCTCAAACCAACCCCACAAAGTCTTTGGATCACCCACATACCTGAGGTAAAGAAACCCTATTGCTCTTATGTAGGGCGAATCTCCATGATCCAATAATCCTTGCATCTGCTTCACAGAGAACTTCATGGTGAAAAGCTTGTACAGCAGACAGAAGGCCGTAGACGGACCCCGACAATTCCCTGTCATCCACGGCTCCACATGATCTACCTGGTTGTAGATTTCATCAACCACTTCCGTATACGTCTTCAAGCTGTAAAGCTCCTTGAAGTAGTCTGAAGAGAGTATGTTTGTGCACAGCACCCGTTCTAGCAAAGCATCCAAAGGCTTCCCACATGTCTGCACCTCCATTCTTTCAGATCGCCACAAACCCTAATTTTCTCGAAAACACCTCTGTCTCTCTTTGTCTCTCTGTCTCTCTCCTTTGGACAAATCCTATCAACCTCCTCTTTTTCTCTCTACAGTTTTCAATCACTCAATGAAAATCAAAGGAAAAAAATTCAGCAAAATCTTCGAGAAAGAAAACATACACACACGCACGCACGCACGCACTTACTTTGAGAACAAGAAGAAAACCCCAACATATTCCAAACCCTTACGGGGGGCCCTCTCTTTTCCTCTGTCTTTTTGGCGTCTTCAACACAACCAACGGCTGATAGAAGACAGAATCTGCGGTACCGGGAGAGCAAAAGACAAAATCCAAAAACAAACGAGCTCGGCCTTTCCTTCCTTTCTTTGTTTACGATGGTTTCCGAACCGCCAGCCTCGACAGCAAGCATCCGCTGCGAGGGACACACAAAATGAGAATTTCCGCAAACCCTCACACGCCCACAAACGCGCACATTATTACAGTGTTCCGTCCGCACCATGAACACTTATCGCAAGTGGAACTAGCAGGACCACAAGTGGAACTAGCAAGACCACAAGTGGAACTAGCAGGACCGCAAGTAGAACTAGCAGGACATCAAGTGGAACTAGCAGGACAACAAGTGGAACTAGCAGACCACAAGTGGAACTAGCTGGACCAGAAGTGGAACTAGCAAGACCACAAGTGGAACTACGAAGCCCAGAACTGGAACGGGCGGGACCACAAAGTGGAGACAACCACCTGTCCCACTTAAGAGAAACCCTAAAATCTACCTGAATACGAACACAGACAGTGAAATACCCGGTTACGAGTTACCATCGGGGTTGGTGGGCGGATGATTTGGATTTTAATACCCGGAGGTTCCCTCTTTCACCTCCTTCAGAATAAGACAAACCCTGGTTTTGCAGGTCGTAGGGTAATTTTGAGAATGGAAAAAAAAAAATCAGTGTTGTTTGGGTATATCATTTACCTGCTGGATATACTCGTTAGGTAAATGTAAGGTATATGATTTATTATATATATTTAATAATAATAATAATAATAATAATAATAAATATTATCTTAATCAAATGCATACTCAAGGATATATTATTATTTTTAAAAAATACCCATTTCATAACCCTGAATATATTTCAAAAATATTCATACTCAAAGTTGAATATGTTCTCAAAATTGTGTAAATCTCATTAGGGTAAAATTCTTGCCTAAATCTTAAAATTATAACCTAAACCTTAAAATTATTACTACCATTGTTATGTGTGATCCTTGAGCAAGATGTTTAATATTCTCATATATATAATTATATAATTAGTTAATTATAATTTCATGATTTAATATCATATTGTTATATGAGGAATGAAATTATTCAGATTGTAACATGCAATAATTATGATGGTTTTCATCAACTTAGCATCATATTTTTTAAAGAAATTTTGTTTCACTATTTTAAAATTTATTTAATAATGAAATTGATCCTAGGGTAAAGTTTTGTTTTTTGTTTTTTTTTAAAATTTTAAATATACAAAATCAATACAATAAAATTATTAGATATCTCACAAGTTTTCTGTTGTCTTTTTGTTTAGACTGATAATTAATAATTTTATGTTATTAATTTTAAGCCTTGATTACATTTTTACAATTTGATTGAATTTTTTTTTAAAACTGACATTTAAAAAAATAATTGACAAAACGAAAAATAATATAGTTTGTGCCAAAACTGCACAGGTATTAAGAAAAACGTCTAAATATGGCGACTTATTAAATTATTCACAATTTTTTTAAAATTTAA
>Ga0209208_10005302_pt1 | contig 17998 bp, 11 predicted proteins | sample S1TSphfallax_3_FD_187694 | JGI IMG/M metagenome (GOLD analysis project Ga0209208, IMG submission 187694) | Host-associated microbial communities from peat moss isolated from Minnesota, USA - S1T2_Fd - Sphagnum fallax MG (SPAdes) (version 2) | ecosystem: Host-associated > Plants > Peat moss >... | reverse complement strand
ATCCTATAGCAAGTATTACCAAACATTTGTACGAAGGTGCAAAAAGTATTGTATAGCCAGATGAGGCTCATTTGACCCTTGTTTCTCAAGTTTTAATGGTCAGAAGTCAAATTGTCAGTTTGATTTTCGATCCTTCTCTTGGTTGTAATTTTAAACTCATAACTTCAAATTGAGAATGGAAGCTCACTTTGAATATTTACGTTTTAAAATAAATTTCAATGATATATTGCAAGCCCAATTTGAACCACTTTTGTTATTTGCATTTTTGTCCCAAAAATTCAACAAAATTTGAAATTTCAACTCTGCAAGTGATTCCCATTTGGAAATGCATGAGATTCATTTTCGTTGCACTCTCCCAACTTGTGAGAGTGCGATTTGAATTTAGGGATATTCTATTCAAGCTCCTAACTCACTCCCTTTGTCAAGAGTATTTAGCCTCAGTTGTGGTTTGTATCTGTTTGGAAGCATTTGACTTTTTTCATCCTTATAACAACATTTTGTTATCCTTCCCATAAGTTGGTCACAACCCAACCCAAGTTAAGGTTGCGACTCTCTCCCATTTAAAAGAAAGGTGAATAAAGTGCAAGTGGCCTACAATTTAAGGTGTTTTTTGGTCCTTCTGGAACCAACAAAAAAGGGACATCATTGACTCTCTAACATAATAAGGATATGCAAGGTTTTGGGTTCAAATTCTGTAACAGGTTCTTGAAATGTTAGCCTCAACACCAATAATAAAATCCAAACAAGCTGCCCTCTGCAAGGAAAGTGACGGATTCTCGTTCAATCTCATCAGATGAGCAAAATAGAAATCCTGCTGGATTTGCCATCCATGCTTACATGATAACTGAGCAATTATAAGGAGCAGAGTAGCAACACATGTACCTGGGAATTGCAAACCGGATTAATGTCTACACACTTGAGGTGAGGTTGCCATCAAGTGGCCCATCAGACTTTGGACATGCAAGGAACCAATTTCATCTCTCTTTGCATCTGCATCCAGGTACAGTCCAAAATTCAATAACACATCTCCACAGATTATTAAATTACGCACACAAATTGCTACCAAGTCTGCTAAAACAGAAATAACTCAAGATGTCTTACTGAGTGTGGTTGTGCCATTTCTTTCAATTCTTTGATGCATCTTCCAAAGGAGACGATTTACTGTCCTTCAAAGGCATAGTGGTCATGTAGACCACCAGCTGGGTTGAGACATTGCTCAAACAACCTGAGAACCCTATCAAGTGCTGTAACGCAACAATGTCACCATGGGATTTGTTACCAGAGAAGCAATTGGGTCAGAGAGTTATTGGTACCCAAAAAATGCTGCCAGAGATCAGACGCCTCATGAGTTTCAAGAAATGCCACACTCAGAAGACTGCCTTTCAAGTCAAGGAACAATCCCTTGTGCAAGGCATGAAGAACAGGGAAAAAGAAACACGGAAGCCAAGTGAAATACTAGAATGAAAGAACAAGAAGATTACCTTCAACATGAACAGTGCAAAAAACTATGAAACACCATGGATTGATATGAAGGGAGCTTAGATATCCTACATTGTGAGGAACAGTTTGGACTGACCTTAAAGACATGCTTTGAAACAAGAACACAGACCAAAGGCATGCAAAAAAACACATGGAATTGGACAGAACTTCCCTTACTGACAAGACATGTGTTGCAAAGCAAGCAATAAGAATGACACAAATCTGGCCCCTAACCACCCCAGACAAGAGCCCCCCTCTGTGATAAGAGTGACAATCTGGCAGCCTATTTTTCTTATTGGAACAATTCATGAGCGTGGAATTATTCCAAGACTCACAAGTAACTCATGCCTGGATGCCAAACAATAACAGCCAGACATTCCCTCTGATAGGAGTGTACATCATCTTTTCTAGCTTCCACAAACTATCTCCACAGCATCTATAGCTACTCTTCAAGTGCTGCCTCACTGCTGGTAGTAATTGGTTCAAAAACTGAGCTCAGATACAAACTGAATCTCCTGCTGCTAACTCATAAAGTGCTTAACACACTGCAGACACCAGATGCATGTCTTTATAGGCACCAGCTCATGATGTCATTATCCGGGATACTTAGACTGATATTGTGTCTTGGTGATCTTAGCTCCCATTTGGTTGACTGGTGCCCATAACACTCAAAAGACAAGTTGTCGAAGACGCATTATCCAACCTGGAACCTCATGAAAACTGGAAAGATGAAATCTCTACAAATAAAGGACAATTTACACTTTCTTGATGATCTGGACCACATCTTCATCCTCCAACAAATGTTCCTGCATCCCTCCACAAACCCATCTCAAACTCAACCATACACCTCCATCTGCATACTGTTATGTGGTTCACAACAATCAAAGCACACTAGAGTCCTCCAGGTAATGGAAGAACAGATTACCTTTAGTAACAAACTACAAGATAGCAAAATGACACAGAAGATATTGAACACAAATCAGTTGAGAAACATGAAAAGCTCACCCTCCCAACTCTCTGTGGCTTGTGTTTTGCACTTGAACCCCACACCAAGGCACTGTAATCAAGCAAACATGCCACATATAACCAAATTGAGACCAATTCATCTGTGCTAGAACATCAGCACCCACAAACATGTGGGCATCAAACATAGGTGGCATGAAAATCTTTGAAGTAAAAACAAACCTGGCAAGGCCCCAGGTACTTACTACTTGAACTGCTTGACCATATCTTTATGGATTCGCTCACAGAAATCTTCAACAGTACATTTCTTGGCTGGTAAGATAACAGGATCTTCATAATCTGGGCTCATGGCCCGTGGTTTTGTGTAAACACGTATTAAATCCAGATATTCCCAGATTTTCTCCAAAAGCCCATCCAAGTTCCACTCCAGATGGGCACTGCAGACACAAAACATGAACTTCATCACAGATCAGCAGAATGCAAGCATTATAAAGTGCTGCATCATCTATCACACACATTTGACTTGCCATGTTTCAAGGCATCAACTCAAAGAAGGAGAGCGTTGCCAGTATTCTAGAATTTGACATTGGATGTAAACACCACATTGCACATGTCCTGGAAACAAGATGGGGAGACTGCCAGGAGGGATTTGAAGATGTTTCCCAAGACGTGCACACGTGGTTTGTTGTACCTCACCTAACAGGACAATAGTGGGGCAGTCTGTCAAGGACATGAAGTTCCTCAATGGTGATTTGATCAACCTTGTTGACAACATATATGCAAGGCATGTAAATGCGATTGCCCTCTATCACGTCAATCAAATCATCTGCTGTAGCATCAAACCGCAACGAAATATCTGCATTGTGGATCTTATATTCACCACAGATTGCCTTGACTGTCTCAAGATCCAAATGAGTGGGGGTCACTGTTGATGTAAAACTTATCCCTCCTTTGTCCTTCCTCTTGAAACCCATATTTGGAGGCTGTGCATTCAACCTGCAAAAGACCACTCAGAACTGAACTCAATTCACCATTCCCCTTTGATGACAACAATCTCTGATGCACATACTGCAAGTGCTTAGATGACCATTTCTAGCCTACATTCATGTCCTCTGATCTGGAGAATGCTGGGGCAAATCAGAAGTGCTGCTCACTTGAACCTCATTGTGAATTATCTGGAGGAGCTATCAGGAATGCAAGTAACAGTGCTGGAAGTCACAGCTTCCTGATAGGAGTTGCATGCATGACATTGTATCAACTGAGCCATTTGCATATGAATGTTTTGAACACAAACTGCTACCTTCAAACAGGTAATGGTACTGTAGCCCTGTCATGTGGTAGGCTGACATCTCCCTACCTTTGGCAACTGCTTGACTGTCTGGACTTGTTTAAACCTGAACACTGGCCTCCTCCTACTACTAGAAAATAAACCTTAACCTAAGTTCCCAATGAAATTGAAGAGATTGTATCCAGAGCTTGCTGCAGAAGCAGATTTTATTTGATTTTCAAGGAATTGGAAGAGGCACTGTTCCGAGCTTGCTGTTGACACTTCATATGTCATCCTGATAATTCTCAGGCACTCATTTATCTAGAGCTTAAGAAGCATGGGCTCTGAGGAATAAGAACAAAAACACTGCACTGACCTGATGCCAAAACCTTCAAGCTCTTTTTCAATGAGGCGCTTGTGGGTGATGGGTTTGATGGCATCCAGCACAATCAGTATACAATTGCATGTTCTTGCAGTACTGATAACCTGCTCGAAGCAAGCCCCAGACATTGCTCCTGATCAACAACAACTCTTCCACAGAGGACAAGGTGGACAACCCCCTCTCTACTATCTATTGCAATGACTGAGCAACAATGCATATCCAGTGCAGAATCCTAAATGAACTAGTGGACATGAAAGCATCCAGATGCCAGAAAGAAAACTACTTGCCTGACGACCTCGACCTTTCCCATCTTTTGCACCTTCAATAATACCAGGAAGATCCAGTAGCTGTAAGATGGAACACATGGAGAGTTATTCACAGTCAGAAAATCAAAGTAGATTTCACTCTTGCCAGTCGACATAAAAAATACAAAAACTGGGAACCTACATACACACACGTGAAAGTGAAAAATGCGCTAACCATGAAGCATTGCAGCTTCCGAAGATCTGTAATAATTGCAGATAAATCAAAGACAAAGGTGGTCTTGAACTTACCTGAATCTTGGCCCCTTGATATTTGATCACACCTGGCACGCATGTCAAAGTTGTGAACTCATATGATGCCACCTGGCCATTTCAATGTCAGGCAGAATTGACCCATGTATTGTTAGCTTCCCGCACAACTGTAGAAATGTCCCCTGGACTTTGATAGCAATTTGTGGTGGGTAATGGTAATATCTTTCATAAAAATAGACAAATCTCCATTCTCCCAATAAAGAAAAAACCACAGCAAGGTTAACACTTCTTCAAGAAGCCACAGAAAGTTCCAAACTAGGAAAGACAAAAACAAACAAAAACAAAAAACCAAAAACAGTGGTATGAGCAAAAGTGCCAGTCTCACACTTGATCAGGGACCATCAACAGGTGGGTAATGGTAATTGCAGAAACTTGCAACATTGCAACTGGCATGCCATAACATATCTATGAGGGTTGCAGAGAAATCTCTGCAACAGTACTTTGAAGGTAACATGACAACAAGTGTGGTCATGAGAGCGGTCATAACCAGCACATGCCATAACATGCATAATATTATATGCAAACATAACAAACAGGTGAGGTAAAGAAGAGCCCACCTCAGAAAATGTTCCTGTAAGTTTGTTGAGAAGCGTAGACTTGCCAACAGAAGGAAACCCAACCAGTCCAACTCGTGAGTCCCCACTCTTGGTAACATCAAAACCTTCTCCAGCACCTCCTCCCTTTGCTGAAGGTGGTGCCAAAATCTCCCTGCGCAGTTTGGCAAGCTTTGCCTGCCACAAAGAAGACCAAAAGGGTTTAGGGTTGCTGCCAAATTCATGCTGCTGCTTTTGATCTGACATGCAGAAGAAGAGTCTGAACCTTTCTGGAGCTTGACTTCCTGCTGCTTTTGCAATCCTCACACCAGATGGAGAATAAAGGCCATCAATCAATCAATCAACCACTGGTGTGAAACATGCACAAATGAACACCTCAACAAGCAAAAGAAAAAACCACAACACCTGCCTGCCAAGAAATCACACACATTGTGTCTTTGGTACAGTGAGAGGAAGAAGAAAAACCCCAATTGTATCATCATGATCAGCATCCTAGCTCCACAAACTCTAGATTGTCTAAGAGTATCAAGATATGATATTACCTTCAGCAGACCTAGATGATGAGCTGTGGCCTTGTTCTTTTGCGTCTTGGCCATCTGCATCCAGCTTCAACTCTTAGTATCCTCTCTCCCTCTCTCTCTCCTCTCTCTCTCTCCATCGCAGCCATCTCTTCTCATCCCTTCCACGACAAGTAGGAAAGAGAAACAAAAACAACAACAATAACAGCAACGACATGAAAGACAAAAATACAGAGTTGAGAATCTGAGAAGGGAAAAACACAAAAGAACACTCAAACGCAAAAACCAAAACATGTGTTCAGCAAGAAAGGAAAGGGAAGAAGGTAATGCGCATCATCATCACCTCATCTTCGATATCCTTGATTTTCTGCATCACGGTCGCCATTGTGAACAAAATGTCTTCTTCACTCCCGGAAGTTCCAAAAAAAAATTCTCACGGAAACTCAAAATAAAACTCTATGTATAAATGTGTTGGCGCGTTTCTGGTGTGCACAAAGAGTGTGATCGTCGTGTGCAGGAAACGGAAATCACAACAGTGTTCTCGAGAGACCTGTCAAGCTCTTCCAGATTTCTTCGAAGGTCTTTAGGGTTTGCATTCAGCAAGCCCTAGAGTCTAGGGTTTGTTGTCTCTCGTTCTTCTCTTCTCTCTTCTCTCTGCCATCCTCCGTCCTCTTTCCTCTCCTCTCTCTCTCCGCTCTCCAATCTCCACACCTCATTCTCTCTCTCTCAATACCATCATCCCTGTGAATGAGCGAGCAGGTCACGGAGCACAGGAGTCATACATACAGCATGAGGAGGCTTTGTGTCTTTCTAGATCGCAGTGAAGAAGAGGGTTTAGGGTTTACAAGGCTTGCAGGTAAGATTTGAGATTTTGGATTTTCCTCACAAAGGATTTTTGTATTTTTGAGCATTGGGCTCCTTGTGTCTGACTGATTTCTGGTCTCAAAGATGATGGAAAGTTGTGGGATTGACGATGATACAGCGGCTAGTTGAAGAGGGTTTGGGGTTTACAACGCTGCAGGTAAGATTTGAGATTTTGGATTTTGCTCACAAAGAATACTTGTGCTTTTGGAGCATTGCGTCTTTCAAACACTTTGACTGCTTGCTGGTATCAAAGACGATTGGAAAAGTTATGGGATTGATGATGATACAGTGGCTAGTTGAAGAGGGTTTACAGGGCTACAGGTAAGATTTGAGATTTTGAGTTTTTGCTCACAAGGGATATTGGTGTTTCTGAGCATTGGGATGTTTGTGTCCTTCAAAAACTCAAATTGCTTGCTGGTCTCAAAGATGATTGGAAAAGTTTTGGGATTGAGGATGATACATCAGCTAGTTGAAGAGGGTTTAGGGTTTACAACACTGCATGTAAGATTTGAGATTTTGGATTTTGTTCACGAAGGATACTTGTGTTTTTAAGCATTGGATTTTTTTGTGTCTTTCAGAAGCCAGACTGTTTGTTGGTCTCAAAGATGATGGAAAAGTTATGGGATTGATGATACACAGATAGCTAGCTAATGATGTTGCTGGTCTTTTTATACCCAAATTTTGTTTCATCAATTCATAGATGGAAATTGGCTTTGGAATTGAGACCATTCACGTTGTCTTTAGGGCTTTAGGGCCGCGCTGTGACTCTCCCCTGTGAGTGCACTAGTTATGTAGACACACATTTCCAATCATGTGTATTACTTGATGGTCAAGAATGTCAAATAGTGTAGCAAGATTGTCTTCTCAATTCTGATAGAGGATCTCAAATCTATGAAGGGCTCACTTGGCATGCTTTCATTCCATGAATTACAGATTTTAGTCAAATTGGTGGCTGAATAGAAGCTCTGATTGCAAGAGGTTCCATGAGAGTATCCACCATTCGCACAGACCAGAATTTGAATCCACTCCTGATGATGAATAGTAAAGCATTGGCAGCCACAACCCACCCCTGGAAAGTGACACATGCCAAACTTGAAAGTGGCTTTGGTGAGAGAGGAAAAAACACCTCCTAAACTCCAAATCCCAAGCTTGGGTCCTAAGCCCTTCACGAGTTGTGTGAACCAAATCAACCGAAGAGAGGGCAAGGAATTTGGAAGAGCTCCAAGCCTAGAAGAGGCATCGTTGGCAATGAGGGTTTGCTTCAAGATGAATTAGACTTGGGCTTTCTACAATGCTACCACCACCTTTTTTCAGTAAAACATCCGTAAAATCAACAAATAAAGGCCTTTAGTGCCCTTAGCTAACTATGTCATATTAGCACATTAGTATGTAGAAAATCATTCGTTTGTTGGTGCAAGTAGCCAAATACCTTGACAACAAAACATAAAAAAACGTCTTATGGTTGTGAATCACAATAAAGCTTATCATTTGTTTGAGTCATGATCGTTGTAACAACTCCCCTAAAAATGGCAACTCTTGAAAGTTTAAGTGAGATTGACAATGATAACAATAGGTAAAATGTAAACCCAATCTTTGAATAACACAATATCAACACATTGTTGCAAGGATTGAAGTGAAGGTGGGTGTGTCAAAAAAAGTGCATGGGCCCTATTGACCAACAATTGGTTAGTGGAGGTAGCTTTGAGGTACGAAAAAGTTGGATGTAGTATTTTCACCTTCCAGATGAATTATATGATTTTGAAAATTGTTGAAAACTTTAGAAAATATTTTCCCCAAATAATAACTCTGTGAAGGAAAGTGTAGAATCTTTTTAAATATTTTATTTGTTGAAAATAATATTTTCGAAGCTAATTAATTATTCAACAAATATTTGTCGAAATTGCCAATGTATTATTTTGTGTACATTAATGAGGAAAATTGATGAGATTAGTGAATCATATTTTTTGTTTTTTTGGGTTTTGTATTTAAAAAACTAATGAGAAATGTTTTGGAAACATTTTGGATTGGTGTTTTTCTTTTTACAAATTTTGTGGTGTTTTACCCCCAAGGGTGGTGCCTTAATGGTACAACCTTTATGGGACTTTTGGATATCAAAAAGTTATGGGTGTTGTGTGGTTCATTTCTCAAATAAAACTCTTGATTTCAATTATGTAAAAAAATATTTTGGTTTTGGTTTATTTTATTTTATTTTATTTTATTTTTTCAATTTTGATTCCAGACTTGAATGGAACCTATCATCCGGTTCCAAATTCTGTTTTTGGGAAAAGAAACATTCAATTCCAACTCTGGTTTTGATTTTTTAAAATTAAACTAGGTTTTGGTTTGGTCTTGAATGATTCAATTCTATGTTTGTTTGGAATCATAATTGAAATCAAATCAAATGAAGGTATACAACAAACAATATTATAATCATGTTGAAAACATGTAATTTATTCATGAAAAGATGTTGTTACAAAATCTTATTCCAATAAAAATACCAATATTTAGGGTCTAATGTTAGGTTGCCTTTTAATTTATTATAGTTGTTAAATCTTGTGTTAGATAACATAGAGATACATGGTTGAAAGAAGTGGTAAAGGGCAAGGCATTTGAGTCAATAGGCTTGCATATGTGAGCATGATTGAAAGAAATGGTGAAGGGCAAGGTACTGTGAAAGTATGGCAAAAATGGCCCACATAATGAAACATGTGGAGTGAATATGGTGAAACATGATATTTTGGTTGTGTTGTGAGTTATCGACATGGAAGTGTGTTGTGTGATGAAAACATGGTGTAGGTAGTGAACAAAATGTTTGGAAAACTACTAATGGTATTTGGAAAATTGTTAACAATGTTTTAATTATTGTTGTATGAAGTTTAGTTTTTGTTATTGTGTGAAGTGAGGAGAAGATGGCCCACATAGTGAAGTATTTGGAGTGAATATGGTGAAAAATGGTGTTTTGGTTGTGTTATGAGTTATCGATGTGGAAATGCATTGTGTGATGCAAACATGGCAAAGGTAGTGAATAAGATGTTTGAAGAATTATTGACAATGTTTTGATTCTTGTTGTATGAAGTTTAGTGTTTTTGGCTTGCAAAATGTTTTATGTCAATGGTCTTCTTCCACATTAAGATTTTTTTATTTAAAATAAGTTGTAAGCTAAAACTTAAATTCAAATACAAAAGAAAAAAGGGGGTAAATGTTCGTACATTTTCCCGTGTTTTTGTTTATTATTAAAATTGCATGAAATTTTCTTTGTGATATATTTATGTACCTTCAAATAGATTATGTTAGATATTTAGATGAAGGTTTTTCCATCAAAGTAAGTGACTGGTGAGATGGATTGTACTTCTAGCTTTCTCCGGTGCATTAAATGCCAAATTTCCACATTTGGTTAGATACAATAATGAGGTTGCATGATAACTTTGAGGAGAATTTTATATAGTTTCCTTGACCTTTGATTATTGTGTGATTTTCAATGTTGTAATGGAATAGTCTATTGTTAAAATGGCCCTTCTCACATTTGTAACAATAATATTGTTCATGTTTATTTTTAGAAGGTAGGATTTCCAGAGCAGGAATCTTGATTGGCACTTGTTTTAACAAATGTCCTTTTCTTTTGTTGTAATATTACATTATTTTCTTAGAAGTTGGTTTGATGGTTCAGTTTGCTTGTAAATTGGAAGAAAAATCAAAAGGTTTTTTTGTTTTTTTTGTTCCTATGGCTTATAGGTTTAAAGGTTTTGGAGTTGTATCAAAAGTGAAGGGTTTATTGGATGACTATAAAAAGCTTGTAATGAACATGTACCTTGTGAATGTTGTAAATAATTTAGCCTTACATTTGTTGTTTAATGTTTCCATTGTTTTGATGTTTTCATTGTTGTGTGTGAGCCATACTGACATGGCCATGGCTGGTAGTCTCAATATTTAAGAATTGTGTTAGGAATATGTGAGAGTGGTGAAGTTATTAGGAGGGTTTAACAACTTTGTGTTAGAATAGGGGTTGATGAGTGCGCACATGGTGTGGGCGGGTTGTTTTGTTTTCTAAAACACAATATTAGTTGGTTTAGTTCTTTTCTTTAGCAAAGGTTGGTAAACCTTAGTTTTAGAACCTCACTGGCATAAGTAAGGGTGAGGAATCTCTAGAAGGTTGGGGGAAGGAAAACAAACATCAGAATTCTTGGTGTACAACAAAACATTGGTCTGGTATTAGTATTTAGCAAGTAGCAAGGATGTTGGGAATTTATGAAGTAAGGGTAGGGGGTTAGCGAAAGGCCCAATAGAGATAGAGCAATCTTCAAGCCGTAGGAATGTAGGATTGATTCGAATCAGCTTAATGATTAAATAGACAATGTCATAGTGTGCCAATGATAACAGGAGTTTCGTAAGGACTGAAACATTTATTTAGATCATGAGTAAGTTCGACAAGGAGCTGCAGGTACATGTTAAGTCCTGGCCTATGCCATAGTTCATAACTGTAGGAAGTTTAGAATGCATTCGATGGTACGAACTAGGTAGTCCGCCTTGCTATTGGGAGGTAGTCGACGAATCGGGCTGCGCAACCAACGATAGTGTCCAATGCCAGAAACTGAAGACCAAACGAAGATAGAAGTGTCTTTGGTTTCATAACAACCTTCATAGACAGTTTCGGGTTCGTCACCGAAAGTAGGGTCGACTTGTAACAAGATCACCAAGGTGCGGGAGTTTGGCGAAATACGATAGTACCAGGCTCGAGGGGGTTCAACTTCAAGACGAGCGCGCACCTCTCGAGGTTCGAATTCTTTGTCACAAGGATGCTGCGTTAGGGTCAAATCTAAAGATGACTCCGAAGGCGGTTCTTCATTCGCTTGTGTGGCTTGGGGCCTGTAAGAGGTGACCGTGCGCGACGCCATATGTGCAAGGAAGAAAGGAAAGATCTTCAACAAAGTCAAATTGATAATGAAGGTGGGAGGGGACTTGTGACATCAAGTTACGCGATCGTGATTTATAGGCCAAGGAAAGGAAGGGAATGGGTAAAGAATGGCCTAGGACCATGGTAAAGTAAAACTTTAATGTCAAAGGATAAAAAGTGAAGGTTTAAGTAAAATTGCTTGGGGGAAAGTGGGAATAGGTAGAAAGGAACCTTCTCATTCTCCTTCCATTGACCACCAAGCAAAGAACCTTCTCCTTTTCCTTCCATTGACCACCAAGCAAAGAACCTTCTCCTTTTCCTTCCATTGACCACCAAGCAAAGAACCTTCTCCTTTTCCTTCCATTGACCACCAAGCAAAGAACCTTCTCCTTTTCCTTCCATTGGTCACTAAGCAAAATAACCTTCTTTTTCTCCTTCCATTGACCACCAAGCAAAGAACCTTCTCTTTTTCCTTCCATTGGCCACCAAACAAAAGAACCTTCTCCTTTTCCTTCCATTGACCACCAAGCAAAGAACCTACTCCTTCTCCTTCCATCTCTTTCTCTTTAAAAGGCGGACTTGGATGATTGGGGTTTTCTCTCTTTTCCGATCGAAGATAACTTCTAATTCAATTTGGAGAAGTTCTAGTTCTTACAAGCCTCTTGAGGAGGGAAATGATGATCAGCCTTGGTAGTTGGAAAAAGGAAAAATAGTATAATGGAAATCTTGTAATAGTGGTGAAGGAATGGAGAGAGTAGGGATAGTAGTGGAAGGTTGGAACTTTAGAGAAAGCTCATAAACCGCCTCGGGTTTTGTAGCATAACTGCTTAGGTATTTAACTATAGATCTTGAGATTTGGTAGGAAGGTGCGCCTAATAGTTAGCTTTCCAGAGAGCTAAGGAAAGCCGGATTTGGACAATCTATGTGTTAGAAACAATAATTCAAGTGATTGCTGGTTGTAGCCAAGTTTAAAAAAGCATTAAGTCCATAAAAGTTTGTTTAGAGGGATGACAATTTAATATAGGGTTCTAGGATTTGAAATGTGCGAATCTAAATAATATATCTATCAATGTTAAATTGTGAATGATGCATAGGAGGCAAAGTACTTAGCTTCAACTACGAACGTAATCAACATCTAAACATACATTCGTGTTCATCCTTCACCGGTAGCATTCGTGCTTTCAAGCATAATCACCTTGTAGAACCGGAAGTAGAGGGACAAAAGTTGCCTCACATTGTGATGTACCTGCTTTTGCTATGTAAGTGATCAAGAGTATGCCATTTCAAAAAGTGAAACATATATATGGTGAAAAAGTAAAAATAACACATAAATGTTTGTTGTGCAAGCTTATAGTACAAGATGTTTGTTTTATTAAAGGGCAATAGTTTGTTTGCCCATATTGTTTCCTTTTATTGTTATCAATGGTTAGTTTTGGAGAGAATTTGAAAGTTTGCAAAAGTGGATTTTGTGCAAATGAACAAGAGAATGTGGACTTGGTGTTCAACATGGCGACAATACGATTTGGAATTTTGGGCATTATAGTTGTAGTTCACATTTGGTGAAATTGCCATTTACAAGGTTAATTGTTTCATCCTTCAAAAGATATTATGCTCTTTCAACCCAAAAATTTATTACATTGAATTTGATGAATATGGGCTTTTGTAATCACCTAATTATGAACATCCATGTCATAATGTAGAACTAGCATTTGGCCAAAAATCATGCACACTAACTACAGTTCCTTTATGAGAAGAATGGTATGTTTGAATTGTAGATTTGGAAGGTCAACTTTTTGTCCTTTAAAATATATGAAATTTTTTGAGTGCAAGGATATTATGGATGACATTAAACCACATGTTAATTTTTAATTGGGCGAGGTATTGCTTTTCTCATGGTTTTAACATTGGTAATATCCATTTCAACAAAATAAATAAACATTTCCATGGGTGCCCACTAGATTTGCATGTGGATCTAGTTGGCAACATCATTTTAAAACAATTCATTGGCTTTTGATGCCCAAGTGTGTTCAAAGAAAGGACATACGACATTGGCCCATTGAAAAGGTTTTTTCATCCATGTTATCAAATTGTAATATATATTTTTATGTTTAAAAAGTTGGGGTAAATAATTATGTGAAATGTATGAATCATATAGCCTAGTTAGAATGGACATGCTAAAGTTTGTATGAAGTTCAAGGTTAACTGTTTCTTGGGCTGAAAATAATCTTAAGCTTGTCTGGTCTTCCAAGATAACGATGCTACAAAAACATTTAATGCCTTCCTTTGAAAGTAGTTAGTACATACATTGTAAGGAAGAGTTTTTGAGTCATACCTACTTTGGCTATTGTCAAAAGGTTTTATTTTGTTTTATCCTTTGTCATGTGTGATGAGCTTATTGTTTTTACTTGATTTTCATTCTTATTGGAACAAATTGGAGCTAGCTATGCCATATTATTGGTTGTGATTCTATGGTTTGGGATGCTGGTCTTTTCCAAATTCTGCATTTTAGATTTTAGTGTGCTTAAATCCATAGCACATTATATACAAATATGTCTTGTTCCTATCCTTTTATATTTCCATGGTTGTAAGTCTATTTGCCACATATATCCACATCATCCAAACAATGACAAGTACATTAGAAGATTGTCTTTTTGGGCTTGAATGTGATTGTGAGGGTGTTAATTGTGTAGGAGGGTAGAAAGTATAATTTTTTATGTTGTCCATTGTGTTCACAAAATTGAAGGGGATGATAACTTTTTGTTGTACACCATGAAGATGTTAGTTTAATATTTTTAAGAGAGGAATCAAGTGGTGCTTTGTAATCTTTTGTGAAACTAATTGAACACCTTTTGTGAAAGAGATTGCTATGTTTGGTTCACTTAATGGTTTTTCCATCACTAAGTAGGAAGTGGATATCATTAGGATATATTTAAATCTAATTTATCCATTATCCCTAATTATAAATGCAATAAAAGCTATTGGTAATTTTGGAAATAACCATAGTTGAAAGGAAGGTAGGGCAACATAGTAATGCATCAATTTTGAAATATTTGATAGAGGTCACATTTGAAGTGCCATTTTTTAATGTGCTTTTAACCAATGCTCCACAAGAAACCTTAAATGATGTTATGAGATTGACTTGTAATGGCACAAATTTGGGTTCTTCTCACTTTTTCAAATTAAAAAGGTAATGAGGATTCTAAGTTGTTAAGCATGGTTTAACAATTTTTTGAAAGCAATGCAAGAGTCATTTTCCTTGGATGACTAGCTAAATTTGTGTGTATTTTACTATGTTACATGATTGGTCTATGTATTAAAACCTCTTCTAAGGGATGTGAAGACATCAAGGTTAAACTTACTATCACTATTGATTAATAATCAGTTGTTAGTTCATGATTTCAAAAGAGGTTTGTAGGCACAACATGTTGACTCAATGTTAAAAACAAATAAAATTATGGTGGTTACAATTCAAAAATTTGTTGTGTTATAAATCCCATGCATTCCTCACCTTTTAGTTATATTGTGCTAAGGATTGTTGATTGATTGTGAAAAGGTGATGAATGAGGAGGAAGACAAGTTGTTAGGTGGCATAATTGCTTTTGTGTTTGGTCTAATGAATCTCATTGTGAATTTTCCCAAGGGATGTACTTTTGGCTTTTAAAAAAATGAGGTAGTTTTAAAGCTAATTGAGTTCAAGCATTTATATTACACATCTTTTTTTAGCACACCTATCAATTGAGTAGCTTGGAGATGGATATTGTGTTATATTACAATAAAACATGTTTATTACCATTTCTAATAGATGGGTTGCTTTGATTTGGAAAAGTTGTACATGCATGAAGGTTTCTTTTCTATGTAGTTCTTGCATTTTTAATATATGTCTGCTCTTTCTTAGATGGATATTACTAACCCTATCTTTTAAAATATTTTTGGTTTCAAAGTTTCTAGATAAACCTTTGATACATCCATTAGACTGAAGCTTTTGTCTTGAGGTTTTTTTTAACCTATAGTTGGAAGGACAATCATTGGAGTTGGAGTCATGGTGGATCACATGTTTCAAGTTTGATTTATGATATATTCAATTTGGGCATGAACAATGTACGTGCAACAATGAAAAAGTTATTATTTAAGAGCTGTTTAGGACAATTGGATTCAGATTATGAATTTATTGATGTTAAATATGTTAAAAATGTTTAGTCTTTTATTCAAGGTTTATCTCCATAGATTTCTGATATGTGTGAAGGTGACAACCCCAATTTCCATAGATAGATTCCATTTGAAATACATACTATGAGACTAAAAATTCATTTTACACAAGTTTCAATGTTTTATTATGCATATTGGATTTTTGTTTCGTGTGCACATAGAAGCAATTCAAAGACTGGCCACATATGCAATTGACCAAATTGATAGGTGCCTTGGTTGGAAGGTAGGAATTTGCCAATGGATTTGTATTCTTTCAATAATATTTGAAGTTCAACAATTTTACCTTTGTTACATTCTAATAACAAGATTTTCCACCTCACATGTAATAGTATTTTAGGGCTTGTTAGTGGTATTAAAATGAATGTGAGAGAACACAACAAGTGTAATTATGTCTTTACAAATATGGATGCATTTCAACATTTTGCAAGCTTAGTTAATTTGAACTAATCAAATCTTATTGTCAATACTTGGTGTGTGTGCATGATGTTAAGTGGATGCAAATAATGGCAAGGTTTCCCATCCTTGTCAAGGGAGTTTTGACAATTGAAGATAGTATGTGACCCTCAACTTCTTGTAGAAAAGTTTTCTAAGTAACAATGCTTTGACAAGGATGTTCACATGTGCAAAATAAATTTGAGCGTTTTTGGCCTTGCCTTTCGGCTATAGACTAATTTAACCAATTTGTACAATTTGTTTAAAAAGGATCAATTTTAGTGGTAGATTTATTTGTGTGTACTTGTAAGGTGTCTATGAAAATTTGAGGATGGTTCCTAGAATATATAACCATAGACACATGTATTTAGTACCTTGTTATGGAGTCATTTTTGAACTCTTGTGGGGTTGATTAAAAGAAAGCAAAATTTCAATACTTATGAACATATTGGTTGTTTGGATCATTGTTTGTTTAAAAATCATTCAATTTTTACTTGATTGTAAATTATGTTGCATTGTTTATATACAAACATATTTATATTTCAATAAACAATTAGTGGTAGTTGTACTAATCATGTAGATATATTTCATAAAGAAAATTATACGTATAGTTCTTAAAACTTATAATCCTTAGATTCTTGAGAAGTCAATCTTGAACTTAATTTTTTTTCCCTAAACCTTTTTTAAATATTATACTTTTGCACAATACAAATATTTATATTTTCATGTAGAAGTTTTTTAAATGATCACTTTTGTCATTTTATGATAGTTGTGTCAGTTACATGATTTTAGAAATATAAATGTATTTCTTTGTGTTGTATTAATTTGAATGTTAAATTGTGTTAAATTGTAACATTTATCATCTTATATGATATATATGGCTCTCAAAAAGAATCATTCACATTTTAAAGTATTTAAAATGTTTGTACACAAAAATATTACATATAAATAATTTATCAATATATTTCAATTTCTATCTATTTGTTTAAATGAAATACAATTTACATGTCCTAAATTTTTTTCATTGTGTTTATAGTTTTGAAAATGTATCATCCTTAAATCCTTTGATAATTGACCTTCAATCTAAATCCTTTTTCATTAACCTTGTAGGGAATTGTTTTTGATAGAATATATGATATATAAACATTATGCATGGAAATGAATGTTCATTCATTTACATAATATATAACTGGTTTATTTTTATAGGTAGTTTTTTATATAATTTGTTCTGATGGTTTTTGTTAATGTACATACTTAAAATATTAAAATTCATTGTACAAAAAATATGTATATCTATACATTCAAGAATTAATTCTATCTATACATTCAAATGCATATAATTTATATTTCTTTAAAATAATCCTCTTACCTATAGTTAAAAAAACCTTATATCATTAGATCCTTTAAAAATTGGTGAGCCTTCAACCTAAAAGATTTTCCATGAACCTTTTTAGGAAATGTTTGTATTAAAATACATAATGATTTGCACATCATTGGTATTCATATTTCAATAATCAATTTATTATATTTCACTTTATATACCTAGAGGTGTGCAACACCATTCTTCATGCATCCTTTTATTTCAAAGGACATAATTTGCAAGTGGAAGTGTTCCACATTTGTTTTTTTAATAAATAGGGTTCACTACCCTTTGCAAATGATTTTAGAGTGTTCAAAAGTATAGAAATTTTATTTCTTTATAAAAATACCAATAAATAAAACATCCATATGTATGTGGAAAATTAATTACATAATTAATTTTTTTATTTCAAATTTTACAAAGAAAAAAACACACCATTGCTTGAAATGTGAACAAAATCTGTTTTTTTTTTTTTTTTTTTTTTTTTTTGTTTTTTTCTTTTTTTTT
>Ga0209208_10005301_pt1 | contig 17999 bp, 15 predicted proteins | sample S1TSphfallax_3_FD_187694 | JGI IMG/M metagenome (GOLD analysis project Ga0209208, IMG submission 187694) | Host-associated microbial communities from peat moss isolated from Minnesota, USA - S1T2_Fd - Sphagnum fallax MG (SPAdes) (version 2) | ecosystem: Host-associated > Plants > Peat moss >... | reverse complement strand
TGCTGATACCGAAAATGTTCCTCTTTGGTAAGCTCTAGGATTTGCCAAAGCCGGATGCCTGGATAACACGCTCGTCCGGTTTATCGGGGGGAAAGGGGTAGCAATACCCCCACCCTACCCTCTAAACCTAATCCTGCTGCTTGACGAGCACGAACGATTGTGGCTTTCCGCTTACCTATTCCCCGAAAGGGGATTGAAACTTTCATTGATCCGACTCAGAAAATCACGGAACATCTTTCCGCTTACCTATTCCCCGAAAGGGGATTGAAACCGATCCAAGAACAAATGAATTGAAAACCAACTGGGATCTTTCCGCTTACCTATTCCCCGAAAGGGGATTGAAACCCCAATGCACCTTTGTATTTTGTGGTTGGCATATATTCTTTCCGCTTACCTATTCCCCGAAAGGGGATTGAAACATTTCAAATGTTATACTCAAAAGTGAATACACTGGACTTTCCGCTTACCTATTCCCCGAAAGGGGATTGAAACACATGCTATAAATTGCAAAATTCCCACCCTCCTGGACTTTCCGCTTACCTATTCCCCGAAAGGGGATTGAAACGGGGCATCAAGTCGGTCCATTTCATTTTTGATTGACTTTCCGCTTACCTATTCCCCGAAAGGGGATTGAAACATTCCCAGCTTGTGATGTTTGGTGCTGATCTGTGCCTTTCCGCTTACCTATTCCCCGAAAGGGGATTGAAACAACAACAGTGAGCACTGAACCATGACTCTCAAATGGACCTTTCCGCTTACCTATTACCCGAAAGGGGATTGAAACTTCGTATTCTACTGGGCGAGCAATAAGGCGAGCAGCTTTCCGCTTACCTATTCCCCGAAAGGGGATTGAAAATTTCCTGAGCTTTCCGCTTCGTAAAATTGCTTTGAGGACTTAACGGGAAAAGTCAGAATCTGAAATCCCTAATCAAAGCAATCCCCACAATTAAAAATCTACCAACCGATCTTGGGATAGAAAAGAACGCTCCTTAGGAATGGGAGCAACTGGTTCTGTCAGGGTGAAAGTCCCCGCTTCAACCCACTTTTTTAACTCCAAGGCCACCTGCCGGGAAAGAAATATACTAGCCAAGGAAGCAACTCGTACTGTTCTCCCCTCAATGGTGATACGTCCAGATTTGAGTTGGGCATAACTCACCAACCCAAAGGTGGGACGGACTCGCCGAGGAATGGAAAAATCTACTATTGGTGCTACCAATTCCTTATCTTGTACAGCGCAATGTTCCACCACCTCTTCATTTAATACTGGCAGTGCTACACCTACCCCCAGCATCAACGAAGACCCATAGCTTTTGAAGTAGCAGCCACGCACCCAACGAGCATCCATCTGCTTGGCATCACCAATTAAAGCTAGGGTAGCAGAAGGTCCAATGGGTGTACGATTAGTTAAACGCTTTTGTGAGGGGTGGTGCTGGGTACCTTCCCAAGCAACATAGCCAATGCCACCCCCGAGGAAAATTCTGGTGCCAATGCCGACCAGTTGCAAATCAGGGTCGTTGAGGAGAGGTGAAATGGCTCCGGGGTTGGAGTAAACAGCATTCCCTAACCTTGGTTGTAAAGGTCCAAGATAGGTAAAAAGTGGATGATCGCCCCCATTTACCCCCACAATAAAGTTTTGATAGAGATTGCGTGGATTAAATAAGTAAAATTGATTAATTGTTTCCTTAGTGACTGTAGTTTCAAAAGTAGCTCGCGGATAGCAATCTGTAACCTGCCCTAAGGCACGCAGCTGTACAGATTTACCGGCAATTAAATCTTCAATCACATGACCACCACCCCGTTCCCGAACATCCTCCCCATCCATCGCATCCACGGAGCAGCTGGCACCTAAGTATAAATCCACTGCTCCAAAACCAGAGTATGCGGGAACACCATCTAACCAGCAGCGACGAATTTTGATTGGTGGATCTGTGTGTCCCAGATTAATAATTGCTCCGCTTGATTCCATCGGCTCAAAGGTGCCAGTGGTAATTACATCGACTTCTTTAGCAACTTTCGCTACACCGATTTCTACAACTCGTGCTTTTAATTCTTCTGCTGTGAGCACCACTACTCGGTTGCGGCTGATTTTCTCATTAATTTCCGCAATTGTTCGCATTTTCGCAGTTATATCCGGTCATTAGGGTAGAATCTCTTTAAAGGCAAAAATTTTCTGCCTCAGTTTCAATGGCAAGATTAATATTGTACTTAAAAATTTCAATATTTTTATAAATGCTATATTAACACAAAAAGTTCATGATTATCCTTAATAAGAAAAATTATGGAACCAACCGGAGAAATTCGTCGCTTGTTGGACGTGATGCCTGCTTCAGGGCGGATGAAGACCAAAATTTTCAGTAAGTCGGAGCAAAGACAGGTAATAAGTGCTGCCTTTCCCCTACCCTGGAATCAGGAGCGACCGATATATATAAATTTTGATTTATGGCGACGCCTCTCCAAGCCGCAACGGGATTTACTGCTGTTGCAGATGGTAAGCTGGTTGACGGGTGTGCAGTGGTTTAAACCTGAAATTGAGCAGGGGGCTATACTGGCAGGGCTTTTAGGTGGATTGGTGGAATTAACACAATCAGATTTAGTTGGTGTGGCGATCGCCGTCGGCTTAAGTGGCATAGCATCTGTACGTCTCTGGCGGACTAATAAATCTTCAGAATCAGAATTAAACGCCGATTTAGCCGCAATTCGTATTGCCCAGCGTCGGGGTTACTCAGAGGTGGAAGCTGCCCAGCATTTGCTAGCAGCAATTGAGTCTGTAGCCAAGATTGAAGGACGTTCTGGTTTAAATTTTACTGAGTTGATTCGCTGTCAAAATCTCAGAGCAATGGCTGGGGTGTCACCCATAGGACTAACTCAGTAATGATTCAATTGTGTCTCTAGCTTACCTTCCACTGTATTTATAAAGGTATCTTGATCTCGAATAATTGCTTGGGAGATCAACATCTGAAGAATGTGTACCTACTGCGTCCAGGGAAAAAACACTGTTGCCTATGACTAAGTCCCCTGGATACATACCTTTTTGGTGAAGGCAAAAGATTTCATTACCGGAAAGTCCGCTGATAGCAGTCATATACTTCACCAATTGTGCCGAAGTTGAGATCCAATGGAGAATTATAAATCTAAGGAGAGAGGAGTCACGCAACTTAAACACAAATGAACATAAAATCCTTAACCTCTCGGATGGAAGCAGTCCAGTCCCCAATTATTAGCGTAGTTTTAGAACTGATTGAAAATAATCCACGGACTATTTCCCTAGGACAGGGTGTGGTCCATTATCCTCCTCCACCAACAGCTATGGAAATGTTGCCCAATTTCCTGGCTGATCCTGCTAATCATCTTTACAAAGCGGTGGAAGGAATTCCCCCATTGCTGACGGTGCTGAGGGCAAAGTTATCAACATTTAATGGCATCGAAATTAATGGGGAGAACTGCGTTGTTGTCACAGCTGGCAGCAATATGGGATTTATCAACGCTATTTTAGCTATCACCTCCCCGGATGAGGAGATTATTCTCAACACTCCCTACTATTTCAACCATGAAATGGCCGTAGTTATGGCAGGTTGCCGCCCGGTATTAGTCCCCACAGATGCACATTATCAGCTACAGCCTGAGGCGATCGCCCAAGCCATTACTGCCAAAACTAAAGCTGTAGTTACAATCTCCCCCAACAACCCCAGTGGGGTAGTCTATCCAGAATCAGTTTTGCGTCAAATCAATCAAATCTGTGGCGATCGCGGGATTTATCACATTCACGATGAGGCCTATGAATACTTCACCTACGATGGGGTAGTACACACCTCCCCTGGATCTTTTCCTGGCAGTGATGAACATACTATCTCCCTCTTCAGCCTTTCCAAAGCCTACGGTTTTGCTAGTTGGCGCATTGGTTATATGGTCATTCCCCAGCATCTGTTTGTAGCAGTGAAAAAGGTTCAAGATACTATTTTGATTTCTCCACCTGTGGTCTCTCAGTATGCGGCTTTGGGGGCATTGCAGGCTAAGGAGGATTATCTAAGAGGTAATATTACAGCGATCGCTCAAGTGAGGCAAGTAGTCCTAAACTCCCTCCAGCGTCTTCAGGGTTTATGTACCATCACACCTGGTAACGGTGCCTTCTATTTTCTTTTAAAGGTTCACACCTCAATGGATGCCTTAGAATTAGTGATCAGATTGATTCAAGAACATCAAGTAGCGGTACTTCCGGGGACAACATTTGGCATGGACAACGGCTGTTATCTGCGCGTTGCCTACGGAGCACTGCAACAGGAAACAGCAAAGCAAGGTATAGAGAGATTGGTCAGAGGGTTGGAAAAAATATTATAGGTTATATAGTAAAAACGGGTTGGAGTTTTACTTTTAAAATGGCGCTTGAGATTAACAGGCAAAATTTTTTCGCCCAAGCAAAAGTCCAGCAATCAGCCGTTTTGAGTATAACCGTTCACAGGGGGTACGAAGCTAATAGGGTTATAGAGATCATAATGTCACTAAATCAACCCGTCGAACTCACGTTAAAGCAAAAAAGCGGAAGGTATTGTAGCGCAAGCTGTGGGAAGAGGTGCGCTCACGCAACTCCCTTAACCGGTCGCAGATCAGGCAGCGATCGCATCAATCAGTGGCGGTTACACCCCATCATAAGAAAACTTGGTAAGTGGGAAACTCAGCGGCTTCAGCCCTGAGAGGGAAACGACCCGGCGACTTTAGTCGCAGTGAATCTTTTTTTTGGTTTATCCATTACCGCCTTGTCACTAATATTGTGATTAGGGACTTCCAGAAATTAAATTATCCCAATTTATGGAATCAACAGGACTGTTACTACCTCTGCTCCCCTGGGAATTCGATATTTTTTTAGTTGGAAGTCCCTTAATGCAGCTTTTATGGCAGCACAGCAAGGGGTAGATGTGGGAATGAAAGAGATTTTAGCAGCAGTTAAGGCAGAATACCGCAAGCTGGAGCGTCCTATTTATGAGGCGGAGTTCCGCTGGGAAGAAGAGGATGATGAGATTTGAATTTGGAGGAGCAAGCTAAAAATATATTGGAAAATGTCAAAAGTAATCGCTTCTCATTACTTGTTATGCTAACTATATATCTAAAATCAGCTTAAAATCCTTACTAGAGAATATTTACAACTGTTAGGCTGAACGTTTTAGTCCTGGTTTTTGAAATTTAGATAGTAATTACCTGTAAGCCTTGAGATTTTGATTCACGGTTCAGCACAACACCTACGGAAAAGCCAAACTTATGAACTCAACTACCCATGAAAATGACTTTTATGCTTGGACACAGGAACAAGCATACCTGTTAAAAACGGGACAAGTTCATCAAATTGATTTGCCTAATATTGCCGAAGAAATAGAAGACATGGGACGATCTGAAAAACGACAACTAGAAGGCAGATTAGAAATCCTAATTATGCACCTCTTAAAATGGCAATTTCAGCCTAACTTCCGCTCTCGAAGTTGGCAATTAACCATCAAAGAACAACGCCTTCGATTAGAGAAACTTCTCCAAAGAAACCCTAGTCTTCAACCTAATCTAACTGAAGTAATAGAAGATGTATATCCTCTGGCTACTATTAGTGCAGAAAGAGAAACTGGTCTATCCTCATTTCCTGAAACTTGTGCCTACACCTTAACAGAAATTTTATCACCTGAATTTTTACCAGAGTAAATCATGGGCATTGGTCCCCCTGCTTATCCATCGCTCCAACTGCTAGCACCGCTGGCAAAGCTGCCGGAATGTGTCAACCAGCACACCTATCATTGCCTGTTGCTGCCACAAGTAACACATTGTGCCCTGGGTATATGTACACCGAGCGTTTGAGCCATCCTTCCGCTTCGTCTTCATCTGTAGAGTTGCTCCCTGTGAATATTGATAATGTTTACCCAGTTCAATTGTTCGATAGCACGTAACAAATTTAGGCGATTGTCCCCACTGCAACCAGGGGAAGATCCTGATGGCAGATCATACTAGTACTCCAAGACGTAAATTCGGTTAGGGTATAAATGACTGTATCAACATCAATCTCACTGACTATACAACCCTATCTAAACTTACGCCGCAGTGTACTAGTTCTAACATTCCTCACCGTTAGGTTTAACCTGTCTACTTACCAGCGTTGGTAGGTGAGTCAGAGAGTTTAAAATCAATCAATCTCCCATCAAGCCCAGCAATGCAGACTTGTAGATGCCCAAAAAATGAGCGAACCAGGACAGGGCGAACGCATCTTATTTCTGAAATGCTCACTGGGTAAGGATCTTGATCAAAAAATAGGATTCTTGATCAGTCGCTGAAACCATTGTGGCTATCAGGTTTTTATACTTTAGATGCGTTTGCCCTGCGAACCAGGAGATTTTAGTCAGGAAATCACTCTGAATTAAAGATTTAACTTTACAGAATACATAAGTAAAACCTGGTAAATCTGCCCTCTTCATTAAACTTAATATTAAGGTAATTTCTCTATTCCCACATAATGTCAATCAGTGCGGTTTTCAGCCACAGACGAGGTAAGTTATGCGGGAAACTAGAGTATTTTGCTTCTTATTGGGGTTCTTAGATAGAGAAATTTGATCTACGATAGCAGACTATGATTTACAACGACAACAGTATAGGAGTTGAAATCTGAAGTTTCCGGCTTTATATTGTCGGCATAGTCTGGAAAGAGAGAACTAGGGAACGTTAAGTATTTTGTAGATATCTAAATATAGGCAACTGGTTTGATGCCAAGCAACTATAGATATGGAATCTTAACAGGGAATGGGAACAAATAAAGGTAGTATAGATGTACGGGTTTTTTCATAAATCAAATATGATTTCTCTATTAAATTCAAAGCTTGAAAAAATATTACAGTTTGATTGAATCAGTGTGAATAGTTGTAATGTTATATGCGTCAAATAAGGTAAACATTTTTGGAGGGAAAACGTCAACCACCCACCACTAACTCTAACGAGTATCGTGGGGGTTGAGGGTTATTTATTCTCCACCCTGCTCCTCCAAATCTAAAATCCCTGCATTGATTGACTAGACTCCGTAACTTTTAGTGACTGCGTTGAGAGTAAGAGTTAAACCAGTGTCGTTTGGATACTACCGACTCTCAACCCAGTCGCAGATCACATTAACCGGAAACAGAACTTTACATAGGCATATTACCTATGTAGGTTCTGCTGAAAAACTCGACAAAGCGAATCTAAGTGCCACACGGTGCAAAAAATGGGGACTTCGGGGGTTGATCCTTAAATTAACCCCACGATTTTTTCCCGAAATGCAAGCATTTTGAGTCTCTAAATGGCAGGCATATTCTTGCACCTGTTTGGACTAAAAACGATTGAAACCCTGATTCCGAATAGGTTCTAGCTTTATTCAGCTAGCCCTATGTAAACACATTCACACCAAAGGATGGTTACTCTGATGCCCACTCAGGTATTTATTAATTGTTCCTCTATCCCCATTGCGGTTTTTGCCCAAGCTATAAATTATGCCTCGCACTTAACTTCTCACTCCTCTTACTACCAAGCTGAGTACATCTATGGTGGGGATCTTCTCGGAGGTTTGAGATGAAGAAACGGCTGGTTGTATGTTGTGATGGAACTTGGCAAGATCTGGCGAGTGCTTACCCAAGTAACGTGATTAAGCTGGCTCAGACAGTAAAACCGATCGCTAGTGATGGAACTCCACAAATGGTGTTTTACGATCAGGGAGTTGGCACAGATAGCAAAGCTACTAAACTTTTGGGTGGAGCCACTGGACTAGGGATTGATAAAAATATCCAAGATGGCTACCGATTTTTGAGTCTCAACTATGTTCCCGGCGATGAAATTTATCTATTTGGTTTCAGTCGAGGTGCTTACACAGTCAGGAGTCTAGCGGGGATGATCTATTGCTCTGGTCTACTTGATCGCTGTCATATTACCAGAGCACCTGAAGCATACGAGCTTTACCGCGATCGCAACATTAAACCCAAGGATCAAAAAGCCGTTGAATACCGTCAAGAACATGGCGATCGCGTCTCCATAACCTTACTGGGTTGTTTTGACACTGTTGGTGCCCTGGGTATTCCTCTGGTACCCGCCTTAAAAATGTTTCAAGATCAGGTCAATAAGAGGTACAAATTCCACGACACCACCTTAAACAAATTGATCCAAAGTGCCATCCATGCTGTGGCGATCGACGAAATCCGGGAAATTTTTGCTGTTACCCCGATGCAGAAAAGCCCCGACGCGGAAAATCAGCAAGTTCTGCAACGTTGGTTCCCCGGTGAGCATGGTTGCGTCGGTGGTGGAACAGAAGAATACAAGGGGTTATCGGATGCAGCTTTACAGTGGATGATGGATTCCATCGGTAAGCTGGGGTTGGGACTAGAATTCGATCCAAGCGTCATTCCCGGAGGTATCACACCTGATTACAAATGCCGTTTTAAGAACGATCCTGGGTTCTTCAGATTGGCAGGAATTAAGCTGCGTGAAGTGAGCGATAGCATCGAAGATCTTCACGAAAGTACGATCAAGCGTTGGCAGGAACTCAAGGATTACCGCCCCAAGAATTTAGAAAAGCTAGCCCCTAAACTTAATTCAAAGTGAAGGCTCAACCATTCTTTGAATGTTGAATAGAGAATCAAGGTATCAAATCCACCACATCTAAGGAGCATCAAACAATCATGGCTGCCAAAAGAGATACATCCAGAGACGGGTTTAAGAATAAACTAGAAACTTTTGCTTTAACTGGTCTCAAGCCCGTATGGGACTTCATTCAAAGCAACGATGGTCTTAAAAGAAGAGTCAACAAAACTCTGATCAATAACGCCGTCTTAAAAATTCCAACTCGTCCCTATCCATTTAGCACCATGTCTCCCTACACCTCTTGGGAGTCATTAACAGACCGGAGCTATTCAGGACTGCACTTACCACCCCTTGATTGGAAGCCTTTGACAAATAGTGACTACATAGGAATTCATTTAGCTCCCACTGAAAAATTTGAAAGCAGTTTCCCTACTCTAGATGATCTAGCGTTGCTGTATAAGAAAACTACAGCGACTAAATACTCGCCAAAATCAACCTTGTTATTTCCGTATTTTGTCCAATGGTTTACCGATAGTTTTTTGCGAACAGATCGCCAAAACCATCTGAAGAATACTTCCAACCACCAAATTGATTTGTGTAACGTCTATGGATTAAATCCCGCAATTACGCACCTACTAAGAAGTCATCAAGGGGGTAAATTAAAAAGCCAAATTCTCAACGGAGAGGAATATCCCCCATTTTACTATGATGAGAATGGAAACCCCAAGGAAGAATTCAAAGGCATACCTCATGTAGTAACCAATGAATTCGTGAATAAAGCTGATACTTTCCCCCCAGGGAAAAAACAAAATTTATTTGTTATGGGGGTAGAATTAGAACGTGCAAACGTGCAAATAGGCTATGTCATGTTGAACGTTCTTTGCTTGAGAGAACACAATCGCGTGTGCGAACTCTTAGCAAAGAACTATCCAACTTGGGATGATGAACGCCTGTTCCAAACGGCAAGAAATATTGTGATGGTTGAGGTGTTAAAAATTGTGCTTGAGGATTATATCAACCACATAACTCCCTATCACTTTCAATTCTTCACCGACCCCTTAGCATTTACTAATGAAAAATGGTATCGCCAAAATTGGATGACGGTAGAATTTACCCTAGTCTATCGTTGGCATAGTATGTTACCTGATACTCTCATCCATGAAGGCAAAGAAATGTCCATGCCTGACTCGATGTGGAACAACGACATGATTATTAAAAATGGGTTGGGAGCTATATTTGAAGAAAGTTGTTCTCAGCCAGCAGCGCAACTAGGTTTATTTAACACATCTGATTTCTTAATTCCCACCGAGTTAGCAAGTATTCAATTAGGTCGTGCTGCCAAGTTAAGAAGTTATAACGATTATCGTGAGATGTGTAAATATCCACGGGTGACCAACTTCAATCAGATTAGCAGTGACGAGAACGTTCAAAAAGAACTCAAACGATTGTATGGCAATGTAGATAATATAGAGCTGTATGTAGGACTCTATGCAGAAGATCTGCGACCAAATTCTGCCTTACCACCCTTAGTCGGACGACTAATTGGAATTGATGCCTTCTCTCAAGCTTTTACCAATCCTCTGTTATCAGAGAATGTCTTTAATCCAGAAACTTTTTCACCAGTAGGTTGGGAGGAGATTCAGAATACAAAAACCCTCGACCAATTAGTCCATCGCAATATTCCTCAAGGCAAGAAATATCGAGTTTCGTTCTATCGTCAAGATTGGAAACCAGTTTAACCGGGGACTAGGGGAGAACCAATTAATATCTCCCCCTCCTTTCCAGGGTAGGTTTTTCAAATTAGACTAATTTTTAGGTTCTACAACCAAAATCATGGGCTGAAACCTTATTCTCAATCATTTCTCGAAAACCTACCCTTGAAAGCCCCCTCTCCCTGCTCCCTGCTCCCTGCTCCCTACTCCCTACTCCCTGCTCCCTGCTCCCTGCTCCCTGCTCCCTACCCAAACGAAGCAGGGCATCTGACAAAATCGCATCGCTCTACCCCCCAAATAGATTGACGAGCTAATAAATTGAGGTAAATATGAGCAAGCAGTTATTCACAGAATATCCTGAACAGGATGAACGCAAATACTATGAGCTTTTGGCTGATAAGGTCAGGAGCCGCATGGATGATCTTTATAAAGACTCTGAGCGGGCACTGCGAGACACCCACTCTAAAACCCACGCTGCTGTTAAAGGAACTCTAGAAATCTTTGATTTTGAAGAGGAAGCGATTAAACGTGAATTAAGCAAATATAGCTCATTGACCCCCCAGCAGCTTAATGCCATCTCCATAAAACAAGGGTTGCTAGCACAACCTAAACAATATCCAGTGTGGTTGCGATTTGCTAACGGACGTACCGAAGTCAATAATGATTACGTCTCAGACACGCGGTCCATGACTATAAAAGTGATGGGAGTTGAAGGGCAACGGCTTGAGCAAAGTCATGAGTCGAAAACCCAGGATATAGTGGTACAGAATGCACAGGTATTTTTTATCCAAACCATTAAATACTACTACAGCTTTTTTTGTGCTTCCACTGTGTCAAAAAAGGCAGTTTTCACATGGCTTCTGCAACATCCGTTTCACTTCTATTTACTGACTAAGTATACAAACCCAACACCTAAGAGTTTGCTCACAGAACGATATTGGAGTGGTTCAGCCTTTGCTTTAGGTCTTAACCCTGATGTTGATCCATCCCAGGCCAGTATAGCTCCTGTTAAATATCCGGCTGTCGTCAAATACGCATTTACCCCAGTAGAAAGTAAACCCCCACACAACAGAATTCCCTTCCAGTCTCGTCCGGGGATTCCTAAATTTCCCTTCAGCGATCGCGCTAAAGCCTTAGGTTTAGATAGTTCTCAACCAGATAACTACTACCGAGATGGTCTAATTCAATCCCTTGCCGACAGTAATGCCCAATACAGTTGGGACTTTGGCATTCAGTTCCAAACCAGTCCCAACATGTCTATTGACGATCCCACAGTTATTTGGCACGAAACGGCATCACCTTTCTTCACAGTAGGTCGTCTCACCGTCAATCACCAGGTGATTAATTGGGAAAGACAGTACGATTTCTCTGAAAACCTGCGATTTTCCCCTTGGAATGGGTTAGCAGTCCATCGTCCAGTTGGTGCTATCAATCGGCTACGCAGTATTGTTTACCCCATAGTCGGTTCCTATCGTCTTCAGAAGCGTGGACTGGTCTACCAAGAGCCAACTGGAAGCGAAACTTTATGAACTACCCACCCCTACTTTGTTGAGGGGTGGGTTTCTGCAACCACCCCAGCCGAGTTGCCTCAGCGTAGCAGGGTGGGGACTTCCGCAAAACGTTAAATCTTCCCCACCTCTCAAGATAAATCTAGGGTTTCGACCATTTTAGAGGGGAGAGAGTGAATAATCACCGAATCTTAGCTTATATTACCACCGAGGGCGGGTGCTTCGGCATATTCGTAGCGTCTTGTCCCCTTCAGATCAGTTAGTTGCCAGCAATTTTGAATTGTCCTAAGTCCTGGTCTAGTATGGTTGATATTGAATTGCGATCGCCTTGATACACAATGATTGAAGTTGAGCACCTGAGCAAAATTTACGGTTCTACCTCAGCAATTACTGACGTGACTTTTAACGTTGAACCAGGGGAGATTCTAGGGTTTCTCGGCCCCAATGGTGCAGGTAAAACTACAACTATGCGAATTTTAGCGGGCTATCTGCCTGCAACGGAGGGGACAGCCCGAGTTGCTGGTTATGATGTCCATGACCACTCCCTTTCTGTGCGTCAGCGAATTGGCTATCTACCAGAAACCCCACCCTTGTACCCAGAAATGACAGTGGAGGGATTTTTAAATTTTGTAGCGCAAATCAAAGGTGTAGCAGCAGGCGATCGCCCTAGCAAGGTGAGTGCAGCCATTACACGCTGCAACTTACAACAGAAGCGCCAAGTCATCATTCGCAAGCTCTCTAAAGGATATCGCCAAAGAGTGGGCATTGCTCAGGCGATCGTCCATGATCCACCTGCGATTATCCTCGATGAACCCACAGTTGGACTGGACCCACGGCAAATTATTGAGGTGCGAAATTTAATTAAAAGCCTTGCTGGTAGCCACACAATTATTCTCTCAACCCATATCTTGCCAGAGGTGAGTATGACTTGCAGCCGTGTGGCTATTATTAATCGCGGCATCATAGTAGCAACTAATACCCCTGATGAATTGATGGCACAGTTAACAGGTGGAACAGGGTATGAGATAGAAATTTCTGGAGAAGCTGCCCTAGCCAAACAGGTACTACAAAACGTCCCCAATGTAGGTTTAGTCGAATCAAAGCCCATCACAGTAGGGGAAGGCAACCGCACCCAGTTGCGAGTCATATCCCAATCGGGAACAGAACCCGGGCAAGAAATTGCTGCAACCCTAGTCCGGGCAGGATTTGGTTTATATGAAATGCGCCGAGTTAGTGCCACCCTAGAAGACGTATTCTTACAACTGACCACAGAAGAAAAGAAACTAGAAACTGAGCCAGAAGGAGAAACCCCATAGATGGGTATAGTACTGAGTAATATTATTGCAATTTATCGCCGGGAACTACAGAGCTATTTTGTATCACCCTTAGCTTATGCCATCGCTGGGGTATTTTGGTTCCTATCGGGTCTATTCCTGATCATGATCTTGTTAGGTCCAGGTGGGATCTTAGACACGGTAGCAGAATACGATTTACAGGGAGAGCAATTAGGAATACCGGTTCCACCCATAGATGTTCCCTATGAATTTATCCAGGCATTTTTGGATCGGATGGGTTGGCTGTCCTTGTTTGTGCTACCCATTCTCTCCATGGGACTATACGCCGAAGAACGCAAGCGGGGAACATTGGAACTCCTAGCTACATCTCCAGTAACAAACTGGGCAGTAGCCGTCGGAAAACTATTAGGGGTAGGGACATTTTTTTTCACAATGGTATTACCACTGCTAGCATTAGAGGCGATCGCTATCGGCGGTTCCCATCCTCCCCTATCACTCGCCATCATCTTAGTAGGTCATCTAGCACTCATCCTGTTAGCATCAGCCATTTTATCCTTAGGAATGTTTATTTCCTCCTTAACAGAAAGCACAATCCTCGCAGCCGTTCTCACCTTTGCAGTCATCATATTGCTGTTATTTATGGACTTAATTGCCAAAACTATCCCTGGTCCCCTGGGGGAAGCCATAGGATATCTGTCATTGCTCAAACACTTCGATACCCTAATTCAAGGAGTTTTTGATACCAGTGCCTTAGTTTTATTTATCAGCTACATTATTTTAGGAGTCTTCCTCACAGCTCAATCAATCGATGCCCTGCGCTTCCAGCGGCAGTAAGATTGTAAATTTTAGATTAGGGGACAACAGATCAATCTCTCCCCTGCCCCCTGCTCCCTACTCCCTACCCCCTGCCCCTTGCCCCCTGCCCCTCCCCTCCGTTCCTTAATGACCAATGACTAAGAAAAAACAACTTTTGAAACTTCTACCTTGGCTCAGTCTGTTCCTTGTAGTCATCGGTTTGACAGTTGGGCTAGTAACAGAAAAGTGGGGAGTGATCTCACTCATATTTCTGATAACTGGTCTTGCTGCTGGTGGACTGTGGGTAGTTTGGCAAAGTCGGCAGAGCAAGTGGTGGGAACGACGTTCCACCCAAGCGGGGACTAATGCCATAGTTGCAACTGTGGCTGTGTTGGTAATTTTGGGACTATTTAACTTTTTAGGAACCCGTTACAACCTGCGGGTAGATCTGACGGAGAATCAGTTATTTACGCTGGCACCCCAAACCAAGGAACTGGTGAGTTCTTTACACCAGCTTGTAAAAGTGTGGGTATTTGATGCCAATCCCAATTCCCAAGACCGAGAACTACTGGCAGATTATCGGTTGCAAAATTCTGAGTTTCAATATGAGTTTGTTGATCCCCAAGCCAATCCCGGATTAGTAGAAAAGTTTGGGGTGAAAAATTCCGGGGAGGTTTACTTAGAATATGGGAATAAACGGCAATTAGTACAGACAGTTGACGAAAATCAACGGTTGTCAGAAATCAAATTAACTAGTGGGCTACAACAAATCATCAATCCAAATACGGCAAAAGTCTATTTCCTCCAAGGTCATGGTGAACACCCACTGGCAGCAGGGAAGGATGCCATATCCCAAGCAGTTCAAGGATTAGGGGACAAAGATTTCACCGCATCACCGCTAAATTTGGTAGAACAGCCCAAAGTCCCCGATGATGCAACTGTTGTGATAGTAGATGGACCTAAGCGATCGCTATTGGAGGGAGAAGTCAAAGCCTTACAAGACTATCTTCACCGTGGTGGTAACTTACTGTTGATGATTGATGCCAATACAGATCCCAAAATTGACGGCTTGCTGCGAGAGTGGGGCGTCACATTAGATAATCGGTTAGCCATCGATCTTTCTGGAGCACAGGTGGGAATTGGTCCTGCTGCACCTCTGGTAACAGATTACGGAACACACCCAATCACCAAAGATTTTGGTAATGGCATCTCCTTTTATCCTATTGCCAGAGCTATAGAAACTACCCCTGTAACTGGGGTTGAGTCAACTCCCCTATTACTGACCAAACCCTACCCCAACAGTTGGGCAGAAAGTGATTTGCAAAGTGAAAAACTGGAGTTCCATGAAGGTAAAGATCTCAAAGGTCCCCTGACTTTGGGTGTGGCTTTAGAAAGAAAACTACCTTTCCCATCCACTCCTTTACCTACACCATCACCTACCAAGGAATCTCTGTTAGGTGTGAAGGGATCTAAGCCTACTCCCCTACCCACAGAACTTCCATCACCGACGGCTAATCATGAATCTGTGCCAACTCCCAAGGAATCAAGACTAGTGGTGTTGGGAAATTCTAATTTTGCTACCGATGGTCGATTTAATCAAGAGCTAAATGGTGATGTATTCCTTAACTCAGTAACTTGGCTGAGTCAGGAAAATCAGCAACCCCTTTCGATTCGTCCCAAAGAAGCGCGAAACCGTCGCATCCTCATGTCAACTAACCAAGCTAATGTATTGGCACTATTATCCCTGCTAGTTTTACCTCTAATTGGTTTAGTTGCGGCTGCGGTTGTTTGGTGGCTACGACGATAGGTGGCAGGGGGTAGGGGAGAGATTGATGTGTTGTCCCCTAATCCAAAATCTAAAATTCCATTACCCATTACCAATGAAATTACCACGCTCAACTTTAATTTTAATATTTATAGCACTGGGTCTGGGTGGTTTCGTTTATTTTCATGACATCCAAGGTGCTACCCAGCAAGCAGAAAAACAGGACCAAAAACCGCCAGTCTTCTCTTTTACAGCTGATGATGTCCAGTCTCTGACGGTACAAATTAAAAAGTATACTTTGAACTTAGAGCGTAATCACAGGTCTGATCAAACCAAGTGGTTAATTACGGCGCCAATATCAGAACCGGCAAATGATGCTATAGTCTCTTATCTGATGGATGCATTAATTAAAGGGAAAATTGAACGCACCTTATCAATTGCACCTAATCAACTGGGAGAATTCGGTTTAGATAAACCCCAAGGCACGATCAATATTAAACTTAAAAATCAGCAAACCCACGAGTTAATAGTGGGTCAATATGATTTTGATCATAATTACGTATATGCTCAAGCTGACCCTGATGCTAAACAAAAAGGGAATGTCAATGTACTGTTAGTGTCCACGGATTTTGCCAATGCGATAAATCGAGATTTGTCAGAGTGGCGACAATTTAATGACAATAAACAAACACCTTTACCAAGCTTGCCACCAATACTTACACCAAAAACCCAAAAATAGTCATATCTAAATCTACGGTTATCCCATGAATAATCCGACAGCAACCCTACTTATTTCCTGTCCTGACCAGCGGGGGTTGGTAGCGAAAATTGCCAATTTTATCTATAGCAATGGCGGCAATATTATCCATGCAGATCAGCACACAGATTTTGCGGCAGGGCTATTTCTCACCCGTATAGAATGGCAGTTAGAGGGTTTTAATTTGCCAAGAGATTTGATCAACCCAGCATTTCATGCTATTGCTCAACAAATAGGGGCTAAGTGGGAATTACACTTTTCGGATACTGTGCGGCGCATTGCTATTTGGGTTAGTCGTCAAGACCATTGTTTATGTGATTTGATTTGGCGACAACGGGCTAGGGAGTTTACGGCTGAGATTCCCTTAATTATTAGCAATCATCCTGATTTAAAAGCGATCGCTTCACAATTTGGCATTGATTACCATTATCTCCCCATTACCAAGGAAAATAAACAAGAACAGGAAGCTAAACAAATAGAATTGCTGCATGATTACAAGATTGATTTAGTAGTTATGGCTAAGTATATGCAGATTGTCAGTGCCGATTTTATTACCCAATTCCACCACATTATTAATATTCATCACTCCTTTTTACCGGCTTTTATTGGTGCAAATCCCTATCATCAAGCTTTTGATCGGGGGGTAAAAATTATCGGAGCTACAGCCCATTATGCAACTGCTGATTTAGATGCTGGTCCAATTATCGAGCAGGATGTGGTGCGGGTGAGTCACCGGGATGAAGTCACTGATTTGGTGAGAAAAGGCAAGGATTTGGAGCGCGTGGTTTTAGCTAGGGCAGTGCGATCGCATTTACAAAATCGGGTCTTAGTATATGGTAATCGCACGGTGGTTTTTGGGTAGTTAGAATACTGCTGAAACGGTATTATGGCCTACATTCTGCACTTCCAACTGGCACATTGAATATTAATAACGAAACCATCAAGTTTATGGCGTTGGGTAGCTGCCGCCATCTCTATCTCTTCGAGACGCTACGCGTAGCTTGCTTCTCCGTAGGAGTACGTCATGGCGAAACGCCCACCTTCGGTGATGGCACTCCGTCCCATTTGCAATTAAATCAGCTTATTGCGAATAATAGACTGGTAGTTCAAGGGAGCAGGGGAGAAGGTTCAGATGGGGATTCGACCCCACCTGAACGAGAACCACTTAACAGAAGTGGAGGACTCAGACCCATGTTCCGCTCCACCGCAGGAGTCAGGCATCATTTCCCCCCGCTCCCTGCAAGAACTGCCTCTTTGTTGAGATTTTGAGATTAGTGATAAGTTGGGTAGGAGCAGGGGAGGTTCCACCTCGAAAATTTCCCCCCTTAACTAGTAGACAAGTGCAAGTTATTATCTTATAGTTAACATCATGATTGGCAAACCGAAGTGAGGGCAAAAACCCTGGGGGGTCTGCCAAATCGCCAGAACCTTGACAAATAAATAGTTTCATAGTTTCAATCAGGTTCAATAAGGGAGCGAGCAAAGGCTGGAATGAAGTTTTTGCTGAGGTCTGCCAAAATCGCTTCTAGAACCTGCTGCTAGATTGAGTTTCAAAGGGCGGACTTTCCGCTTACCTATTCCCCGCAAGGGGATTGAAACTAG
>Ga0209208_10005300_pt1 | contig 18004 bp, 14 predicted proteins | sample S1TSphfallax_3_FD_187694 | JGI IMG/M metagenome (GOLD analysis project Ga0209208, IMG submission 187694) | Host-associated microbial communities from peat moss isolated from Minnesota, USA - S1T2_Fd - Sphagnum fallax MG (SPAdes) (version 2) | ecosystem: Host-associated > Plants > Peat moss >... | reverse complement strand
AGATTCATGAAAATCCAAAACATCCGCCAATTGTTTTGTCCGACTTGTTTTATTGGACTCTCGATCCCAATATTTGACATCCCATAATTAATAATTAAACTTGTAGTGCAACAAAGAAAGAGAAAGAAGAAGAAGGCCTTCTTCTTTTGCTGCAAAAAAGAAGAAGAAGAAGAAGGCCTTCTTCTTTGCTGCGTTGCAATTGAGCTGTAGTGCAACAAAGAAACAGAAAGAAGAAGAAGGCCTTCTTTGCTACGTTGCAGCTCAGCTGCAGTGCAACAAAGAAAGAGGAAGAAGAAGAAGAAGGCCTTCTTCTTCTGCTATAAAAAAAAAAAAAGACTTCTCAAGCTTTCTTCAAACAAAAAAAACAAAAAAAACAAAGAAAAAACGTAAGCATCTTACCTTTTCATGGGCGTGTGGGTCTCGTTCCAACTCCAGCTCCAACCGCTCTAGCTCCCGCTCCACAACTCCACAGCCATAGCTCCAGCTCCCGCTCCATAGCCGCTCGAGGTCTCTGGAGCTCTGGCGATGGAGTGAGGGGGGGTTGGGTTGGTAGGTGGTAGGTAGGAGGGTGGAGGTAGGAGGGGGTAGGTAGGAGGGGGGAGGTAGAGAATTTCGGGGCAGAGAGGAGGTGAAAAAAAAAATCTCAACAGGTAGGTAGGATGTTCATCCGCAAAACGGGTTGAACGAGCTCATCCTCAACTGGTGCATTGGTGGCTGCTGGTTCACTCCAGCCCCACAAGACAACCTGATTTCAGCATCTCATCCTGGTTCTGGATCAAAAGCTTGACTCATTCAATGGGTGCAGCTGCTGTCTTTGCTGTAGCAGAAGAGACTCCTCCCATTAGGAAATCCACCAAAAAGCCTTGTATACCCTTAGACTCCTTCAGTGTTTCAACAAATACTGGAGCCATGCTAGCCGCAGGTACCAAATTCTGGTGATTTGCTATCAAATTGATGGGTCAGAGGGTGTCAAAACCAGTAAGGGTCCTGGATATGACCCCAAGTCTGGTTGTAACAGAAAAGGTGGATCAATGCACAATTTGGTTTTGTGCTCCAGGGTACATTTGCTCATGTGGCACCAAGTGGGATGTTTGTGACAATTCATGCATCATAGTTGACAGGTGTGGTCTCTCCTCACCCATGTTGAAGTGCTTTGTGGATGAACCTGTCACAAACCACACTTGTACTCTTAGAATCCCAATGCCACATAGAACCAATCTATTCCTCATTCCAAATTGAAAAACTCAAGCTCATATGGGGTCACATAACACCAACCATTCCACATGATTCTGAGAAACTATAGCTTTCAGATGGTTGTCAGAGATCAGGTTCACAGACCAAAAAAAGAGAAAAAAAAAGAAAAAGAAAAACCCAACAACTTGTGAGCTAGTGGGGCTCTTATTCTAATCCTAAATTCTACAATAAGCTACAAGAAGTTTGAGATTGAGATCAATCTGCTCAAAGGTGGACTAGTACTTCATTCAATTCTCCAATGAAGTCATTATGAATGAACAAATTACATGTGATTTTTTCTTCTCTCAAAATGAGCTTAAGAAGACTCTACACACACTGGAGTCTACTGCTCATCATTTGCAGGGCCTTCAATTTGCTCCCAGAAAGTCTCGTCTTCTTCCTTTGTCTTCAGTTGCATTAACACCCCAAAATGCAAAGGACAAAACAATATAAACTAAAACCAGAGTGACAAAAAACTAAATTAAAAAAAGCACACTTACAATTGAATTGTAGAGTGCAGGTCCAGCAAACTCTTGTAAACTCATTCTTCTGAGAGATGGGCTTTTTATACAATTTTTTTGGGTTTTGATTCAACACACAAGTTTGTCAACAGCAGATTGGATTTACAATTTGGGTGTAGATGGATGTATTTTTATTTTATTTTTTTGTTGCTCTCGTCTAACACAAGAGCTGACTCATAATGACTCTCACCACTTATGAAAAGCTCAGAGTTCAAACCAACAACAGTTAAAATAGGAAATGTTCAGCAGTTTCTTGTAACACTTTACCAAATGAAAACTAGATTGTTCCTTATTAGTCCCCCCCTCTTTAAAGGCAGAGCCAACAAAGTGCGTACAAGTGCACACTCTATAATTTGGCTCTACCCTTTGAGAGGGGTGTTATTGTAGTTGGGGGCTGGGGCCCTTCTATTATGTAATCTAGTCTGGGCCAGTGTTTTTTCTCTTTTTCTTTTGCGTTCTCTTATGTGGCATCATTAGTGCCGGTCTTTAAAAACATTTAGCATTAATTCGTGACACATTTGTAAAGGACAGTCATGTTTAGAAGGCAACCCAAATACTCATAAAATGCAAACTTGTGATATATACAAAAACTACAACTGACAAAACATACTACAAACTATTTTCCCTTAGCATTTCCATTTTGAGGATGGGTGCCTCAGGTCCCTTGCAGGTGAGTGTTGGAGGTCCTGGGCAGGGTGGAGGTGGGATCTACAAGGCCAGCTGCTGCCAAGTAGAAAGTTTCTGGCTGTTCTGGAAGATCTCAGGCTGGAGTTGATGATTTTGTGACTTCTGTTGCCAAGTAGAAAGTTTCTGCATGTTCTGGAAGATCTCAGGCCGGAGTTGATGATTTTGTGAATGAAGTCACAAACTCTTTTAATGTTAAATTACAATCTATGGTGCAAGGAGGAACAAACTTAGACGAGCAAGTAACAGAATCACTGAGGGAAGGCCGTGGATACAACTCCACAATTTGAATAGCAGGAGATCATGATCATAATGAAGTTGATGTTGTCCTCAGATCCAATGTGCTGCAAAAGGTGTCAACTGAGAACAAATGTACTGAGGGAGAACAGACATTTCTTAGCAGAATGGCATTACATTTGAGATTTCAAAACAGTTCAAAGCTGTTTTCCAATAACACCACCTTGCCTTAATATGAAGAACAGAGAGCATCATGCAAAAGAGGTCTTATCTGTCTGCAGCAGATCTTGTGGAAAAAGTGAATTCCAGAAACTAGAGGACCCTTGACTGATGCCAAACTCATAGGCTCAGGGTACACTACAATGCTCCATGGTTGGTTTCAGTCCGACCAAAACTGCATCCTCCCAAATCCTTTAGAGTTAAAAGCATCTGACTAAACAGATTCAAGAGGGAAGATTTTGTCAATGACTCTCATCGGTTCAGTTCAGGACTCAAACTTTGATCCACCTATATTTATGCTGAGCAACAATTACTATCTATCTCAAAATCTCTCTAGACTTTCCATTCATGACTCCAACAAGTGAAAAATCAGGTAACATCAGGAAACGTGTGAAGTTCTCAGGACAAAAAGGGCCATTGATGTGAAGGGACTTGAACAACCCAGAACCATGGGGCTTGTCTTTGCACCACGCTCCAGGTGAGAAATTCAACAGCACATAAGTGCTCCCAAGTCTCTAGCTCACATACAGCTGTCAAAGTGATTGAATTTAACCTAGAGAATGATGAGATTGAGCTAGAACTTAAAATCCTTTTGCTTCTTAGTCTTGCCCTCCTTTTCCTGTGCTTTCCGCTTTCTCTTCTTTTCCACCTGAATTGACACAAAACAACATCCCAGCATCCCCATTACAAGAAATCATGATCCACAAGCAATATAGCCTTTCAGCAATCATTGTAAAGCAACAATTAATGAACAAAACTTCAATCTGCAGAGTCTTTGATTGTCTGAAGAAAGAAAAAGAAACTATATAGGATGCAAGGGGAGTATTGACCTCTGCAACCATATCACTGAAATCCTCCCTTTGTGTTGCAAGGGTAGCTTCATGACTAGCAGCCTCATACCTGGACACATTGCCAACAGATTCCAACTAATATATTCACATCACATGAAAATAAAAGCCAACTGCTGGCACAATGAAATTAGCAAGTTTATTCCAAAAGCTTCTGCTACTCTGAGTAATTCTGCACCACACAAGACCACCTCTTTTCCACTGACTTCCTATTCTTCAAGTTCAGGGCACATCATGGAGCAGCAATAACAGGGCATACAACTACTTGACATGATGTCGAGACAATCTTACTTGGCTGCAAGGGCGTCATCATCAAGACCTTCAAGTTCCTCTGGACGCAGGGTAATGTCCACTTTATCAGTCCTCTGGCTCTTAAGCAAATCAACCTACACAAGGACAGCAGGTCAAAAGTTAAGATGCATGTAAATATTTATATACGGAAAAAGCCAGAGGACATAATTGAAGCCATATAAATACACTGCATAAACAGGAAAGAATCATCTGCAAGAAAATGACAAAATATTGAACATGAACAGTATTTATCCAACTAAGGACACTTGACCCTCCAACCAGGCAGTCCACCTTCCAACCCCTTCAGAATCAGAAGATCTTGTGGATAGAAGAAGGGAAGACAACAGGCCCACACAATAGAGATGAGACAAACCTTCTTTACAGCTGCTTTGTCGCCTGTAGGAAGAACATACCTGAGTATACAACCGAATTCCAAGGTCAGGGCTTGTTCTACAAGCAGCTCTTTGCTGACTGATGATAGGTTTCCTTAATAACACCAACCCCTTTTCTTATCCTGGCATCTATAATGCCAGGACTCAAAAATCATTTACTGCTGACTCGAAAGTATGGATAGGTCAAATGAGCAACAATCTTACGTATGACTTGCACCCAGAAGTGTTCCTGGTTGAATGCGTTCCTCCTTCTCCTCCAAAACCTGCATTCAACATCAAGATCCTATGTAAGAATGGACCACAATGGAGCCTCCATGAAGGAAAAGAAGAAGACTAGTCACATCTGACATTTTCATACTTCTGATCTGAAAATCACATCCGTGTGGAAAAGCAAGGCCTTACATGGTAGAGAGGCTTCTCTGGCTCCTTCCTCTGTGTCTTTCGGAGGTCAATAACATCTGGCGTCTCCACTCCTGTAGGTGTCCTGTTGAAGAAAATAAAAGCACCTGGCAGTAATGAGTGGTCTGCCATCCAGAATACTTGGTTGAATGTACAACCCAGCTATTGCTAAGACACAAAAGTGCCAATAGAGAATCTCAGTGACAATCATGTGAGCAAAGTTCATGCTTGTGAAAAAGCATACGTAGAAAGAGTGTCAACAGAAGTCATGCCATCTTCCAGCTCCTCTTCATTGAGTTCAAGCTCTTCCTCCTCCTCCTCCTCTTCCTCTTCTTCTTCCTCCTCTTCTAGATCACCCCAGTGTTTTGACCGATCAACTTGCTCCTCCTGTACAACCAACATAGCAATCAGTGCAAATCAAACTGAAAATTGTGACAAGAATCAGCACCCTACAAAGATCATGCACATAATCAGAATTGGGTGGCTTGGATGAACTGAATGATGGGCATATGATTTAGCCTTGCACTGTATGCTCCAACTGCCATCACCCAGGTAAAAATATCTGTTCCATACCTCATAAAACTCAGGCTCTGGCTGCTGAACACCAAACACATCTCCATACAAAGGGCGTCCATACTGTGACAGCAAATAAAATCCACCTGTTCAGTAGCTTATCTTGCACTCAAGTACACATCTTCACTATAGTGCTGCAAGGCACATGATGAAATTTAGCTAGCCATACATAGTATCCAGGTTCCTAACAGCCAATAAAATAAGTCACTGCATGTAACAATATCCAAGGTCGCAAGCCAGTGATAGTTTCAAGTCCTATATAATCATCACAAACATGATGAAGTGCAGCTTCTCTCTTTCAGACTGCACAATCCCAGAAATTGACTACAACCACAGAATCTAATATTGTGCAAAATCTCATTGGTGTGAACACAATGAACAAATAGCAACAGAACAACTAGACGGATACAGTTCCACATGAAGCTCTCCATACAGCTCACCTCATCAACAGGAGGCTTGCCCCACCCACCAGCATGATATCCAAATGAAGCTCCTTCTGGGATGGGTGCATTCAACCCAGGAATCTTTAACTGTGGATAAGAGGGAGGAGGTCCATATCTCTGCACAGGAGCACCTAAATGTTAACCTAAATGCCATTATCACCTACATGAAATGCTGAAGTTAAACCTACTCTAACGAAAATCGTTTTGCTTACAAGACATGCAGTTCAAAACTTGACAATCCAACAGACCTGCATATTGATGAGCCAAGGTGGAGGAGCTCCCTCTGGCATGCCAAGAGCATCTTTCAGTTCCTGTGACAACTGTCCAGGTTTCATCTCTCGTAATTTTACCTGCACTCAGAACCCAAGTAACCACAACCTGGTGAGTTTACTTCCTCTTTCAGCCTATGTACATAACAAATATAACCTGGAATAAGGTGCTTGGTTCAACTGGAGCTGTACAAAGTACAAACAAACAAACTCACACACATCTCCCCCTGATTGGGGTTGCAAATCCCTACTGCAATATGCACTTGGCATCATAGGGAGCACATAGATACTGGGGTGATAATACAAACATACTGCTCACCTCAAACTCCTTTCCTTCGTGGTAGAGGTCACCATGGTGAGTGAGCTTTGGTTTTGTCTGGTATTTGAAGAATGCATCATGAAGCACCTGAAAAAGTAGCACAAAATAGCTCCTAAGATATCCATTACAAAGTCCAAGCTGATACTAATGCGACACCAAGTCAGCAAGTTCACCATACCAGAATGTTAAAGAAGCCTGATAGATGATCATTATTTATTCAAAACAGGACCTGATAAATTCAGTTGCAGACTCCCCCAGTTGGCACAGATTGAATATTACAAAAGTTTAGAAGGTTGTGATAATCCTAAATGTTCAGCACAACAAACCTGGTAGTCAATGTCCATTTTCCCCATCTTTGGCTGCATCTTCTCCCTCTGCTTTTGCTTGAGCTTCTTGCTATCCTCTTTCTCAATATATGCCTATCATCCCAAAGGATAAGAAAAAGGAACTTTAGAAACAGCTAACTTTGTTAGGAACAAATCTACAAAGTTGATTAACCCTTGCCTCATCCCTATCTAACTGCCTGAAACCATACATATGGATCAAACTGAAAAACATGACACACACAAATCAAAGATATAAGGCATACAACCAGCTCACAACTGGTCCATTATCTGTTAAAATATCCATACCTGTCTGATTTTCTCAATACCAGTTGCTGCAATGAAATCAGGAAGCTGAAATGGCTGCTTCTCAATACCACGCTTGCCCTGAAAGCATAGCAACCATCAGAACCAGAACTGATCTGTGCTTTAATCCTACCAATAAATGACACCCCATGAAATATCTCCTCTACTCAATAAATCTATCTCTCCAACAAACCAATCCCACATGTAATATCCTGCATGCATGCTGAGGTTGTTTGCGCACATGGCCCTGATGTGCTGCATTGTTCAAATCTGTCAGAAATGCATCCAGGTACAGTACATGGAAGACCTACATGAGGTGTCCTCAGTTCTGAACAGGAGAATACTGTTTAACCAAATAAGCATACTACAAAGACAACACTGAAGGGGAAGGGTTGCATGCCCAGCAGATTCTGCAGTGCCAGGGTCAAAACTTCCAGTCAGACCACACAAAAACCCGCACAAAAACCTGTACAAGACGTAGAGCATCTTTTGAAGCTCCCCTCCCTCAACAAAAAACTAGTAATTTGACAGTCCTATATCCATGCAATTTTCTGTTCTAACAAGGCTCCCCCTATTAGATACTGCCAAGTGACAAATCCTTCTCACACCTATGCACTAAGCCCCAATTTCATACTTGGAAAGGGAGCAACACACAAAGAGCACATCCACAAGTAACTAAAGACACACAGCAGATGTAATGTCTCTCATCCAAATTACTTCACACATAACATATTCTATCCTCCTGATAAACAGGGAGGCTTTTCTCCACAGCCACCCACATACCAGTCCTCCATCCATATATCAAACTCGGCCATGGACCGCATCCTGCAGACACCACATGTACCAAATAAGAGGCAATGCCAGCTCGCCATCTGTCAACTTTCTTAAGTGCAAGACCCCAGGCTCAGCCTCTTTCATTCTCACTCTCTCATCCCCATTAGTCCCAGCTCCACTGGGGTGTTGGTCCCCAGTTGATAGGTTAAAAGAATGATGTGAATCACCTGTAGAAACTTCCGCTTCTGGCACCAATGCCTAGGAACAGGGACAGTGTTGCGATAGCCCTTCAGAAATACCAGCAGTCGTGGGTCTGCTGCTGTTGCATCCCACACCTGTTGCACCAATGGAAACAGCCAACAATTACCACTGAAAGTCCTGTGAGGCATGGTTATTCACCACAATTCAATTTAGTATCTTCAGAACTTACTAGTCACCCGAAGATAGTGGTTTTTTTTGGTACATTACCTCAACTACATCAGGTTTCAGGCATTGCTGCTTGAGCTCTGCAATCTTCATACGACGTTGCAACTGCACAAGCCAAACATAACAATCCACTATTCAACCTTCCTGATCAAGAAATGATGACAAGGGAAAAAGGTTGGAAATGCAATTCATATATGCTGATCTAGACATAGAGAACAATCTTAGAGAAATAATCTTTCCTTCATAACCTCTAATTGTGAGTGAAATTCACCTTCTTCTTCTTGTTGGATAGACCCTTCTCTTTCTCTGTATCATCTTCATCTTCATCTTCATCCGAGTCATCTTCTGACTTCTTCTTTGGCACTTCGTTCTGGGCTGCTTTTTCTGCCTTCACATCCTCATCCTATGCAGGTATTTCCACGACTAATCAGATTACATATGGGGAAGCTTCCTTCCATGCTGCCTTGAAATAGCCTTTTTTCAATACCGACCTACTCCATCATAGCTTTCAAACAGTCACTGTTTGAAGAGAACTCTGTAGCTAATAATACCATGATCAGGATTAAGAGCAATGCCAGGCAAAGTAAACATTGCTAGTAACAAATGTCAAGGTTCATGTAACACACCTTAGCAACAGGGAACATCTCTTCAGCAACTGCAAATTTCTCAAATACCCGAAGAAAGTCCTCAATGAGGGGACCACTGGCATCCTCAAAATCTGGTTTCTCTGAGACATATTCCACTTCAACTTTCTCTGCCAGCTGAAGTGCAAGTGTGCAACACTCTGTGTCAATATCAACCTTCCTCACCTATCTCATTACAAGACTAGTAACAATTATGAAAAAAGAACAATACAGACAAGGTGTGCTAATCTCATGACAGGATGACAAATTACAGCAAGGTCAGGAGATTGCATCCATAGATCACACCAGTAACAGAAACACGAGAGTCATAATGGACAGGAGCCAGTAACCATGGATATTGGAAGGTGAGGACTATGAACTGCAAAAATCAGTCTCATGTCCACTACTACCAAATCAGGACATATCAGTAATCCTCACAAATTACATGTATGGAAAACGAGAATCTACGAGTAAGATAATGCACATAAAAGAAGACTTGCAATCTGCTCCTAAGTGGGAGGCAGCAGCCAATTCTTCCATTATCCTTTTTTTTTGAGAAGACATGCACTTTTGAAGTGGCCAACATGATCAGATGCATGACACACACCATGGTTGGTTGGGGTCCAATCTTTGCTACATATAGCCACCTAGTAAGTGGCCAAGATGGATAATGAACAGACAAGGTGTCACTGATCCAAGGGGCAGCGAGCAGAGGTCAGGAAACAAAGCAGGCTAGCAAGATACTGATTAACCTACTACACATGTAAAAAGGGTCAGGGAAGAACACACCAAGCTTCGGTATCGAATAACTATACCTCCACAGCAGCCGCATCTTCTTTGTCGCTATCATTGTCCGCAGCAGAGTCTTCCCTCTTTCCGGCAGCAGCGTCCTTTAATTTCTTCTTCTGCTTTCGTCGCCGTCTCCGCCCCTCAGCATCACGGACCTTCTTCGTGGCAGCAACCTCTAGTTGGTCTCCTCCTCCTCCTCCATTGATGCCAATCTCTCCATTTTGCCGGCCCCCGTTCTCTGACGGCTTCTTGTTAACCAAGTCCGTGGTTCCGTTGGCAACTGCAGCGGCAGCAACAGCAACATCCTTGAAGTCTGTGGCGGCGGTAGGTGCGAGAACACTGCCGTTTTCCATGTCTGCCGCCATCGCTATGTGCAAGCAAAGCTTCGTAGCCCAAACCCTCGCCCCTCTCTTCTTCTTCTCCTCCCTCCCTTTCCCTATTCCCCCGTCGCAGCCCTGAGAACTCTCGCGAACGCCAAATGGAGAACGGAAGGGAACATACACTTCTTCGCGTTTCCACGTTCTCTTTATGTTCCCCGGCACCGACCCGGAGGAACTCTGAGGAAGAAGGACAAGAAGCACCGACCCGGACCCGGAATAACTTCAGTTGTTGGTTCACAATAGGTAGCCAATAATAATATTAGTTTTTTTTTAACACTGGCAATATTTCGCCAAAAAGCGCAATTAGAAGTTAAAATTCTGAGAAAGAAGTGATTTCGGAAGTTTTCTGTCGCCAAACGTGAGAGAGGAAAAGAAGTAAAAATCGCCATATTTTTATTAATGTTTTTCATTTTTAAGCCAAAAATAAAGAAGGATGATTAAAGACTTTTACATTATTTCTGGTTTATAGCCAGATTTGGCTAAATCTTCCTAGGGACGATCGCCACTTTGGCTACAAACAAAAATTCCTAAAAAAATCACTGGAACCTATTTGGTTCTCTCCTTTCAATCTTAGTGTGTGAAAAGAGGCCTTTTGTTATCTCTTTTCAATCTTCGTGTGAAAAGGGTCATTTTTAATCTTCTTCCTCGTTGCAGAAACCCTAAGCGAAGCTCGGAAGCAGTAGGAGCACAAGGAGACGCGAGCGCGCAGAGAGAGAGAGAGCGAGAGAGAGTGAGAGAGAACGGGGAAGGGCGGGGCGATGCCCGTGCGCCAATGGATGGTGCGCATGGCACCCCATATACGGGTTCCGCGCCTCCTTACAGCTTTCAGAAGCAACAGATGGAGGTCTGAGTTGTTGCCAACAAGTGCGGGTGGAGTTCTGGGGGTATCAACAAGGGGTTTGTCGTCGTCGTCGTCGGCCTCCGGGATCAAGGGCGTGGGATTGGTTGCGATGGCGAATGTGAGCAAGAGGAACTTCGTGGAGGCTTATGAACAGCTGAAGAGGCATCTGCAGGTAGCCGATTTCGTGGCCGTAGATCTGGAGATGACAGGAGTGGAGAGCACAGTGTGGAGGCGGCATCAGGAGATGGACACATGCGAGATACGGTACCAGAATCTGAAGCATAGTGCTGAGAAATTTGCAGTATGGCAATGTGGAGTGTGTCCATTCAAATGGGACCAGACTGGTAAAAAGTTTATCGCTTTCCCTTACAATTTCTTCATCTTTCCACGTAATGAACTGCAGCTGGACATGCCGTCACGAGCTTTCTTCGCTCAAACAACTTCCTTAGAGTTTCTGGCCAAGCACAAATTTGATTTCAATACATGTGTATACGAGGGCGTTTCTTACTTATCCAGGGATCAAGAGGCTGCCGCCCGGTCCAAGCTAGGGTTAGGGCCTCCTTGTCCCGATATCAAGAAGCAAAGCATTACAGGGGAGCCTGAGATCCCATTAACACGATCAGGAGATGTGCTGTTTGCGGAGAGGATCAGGGTGCAAGTTGGGAAATGGCGAGATGGTTTGCTCAGTAATCAAAGGAAATGGCAGTGGACTGATGGTGGTGGAGGAGGAGGAGGTGCAGGAGGACCAAGTGTTGTTGTGAAGTCAGACCTATTCTCACTTCCTATAGATCCTATCAAAGAAGATCCTATCATTCCTAAGCAGGATATTGCTGTTGGTTCTAGCTTTGGCAGCTTGAGACCCTCGTTGGTGCTGGAGCCGATGAGCACATTCCAATCAAAGCTTGCGAAGCAGGTTTTGAGGAAGAATTTTCATGATCTTGTTGGGGTGGTGAAAGAGAAGGGATCTGCTGCAGGTAGCACTACTGCTGGTGACCGGAGCCAGACCCTGATACAAGTCATTTTTACTTCTTCAAAGGAGGATAAGAACCAGCTGCTAGAGGAATTAGCTCAGGAGGAGAGACAATCTCTGGAAGGTAGGGTTTCAGAGGCTGTTGGATTTCGGAAAGTCATTGATGCAATTTCAGAATCAGGCCTGCCTGTCATTGGTCACAACTGTATTCTTGACATGCTGCATCTGCACAGTAAGTTCATGACACCTTTGCCATCAAGTGCAGCCCAGTTTTGTTCCTCCTTGCAAAGTTTGTTCCCATGTATAGTTGATACAAAGTATCTTCTTCGCTCTGAACCAACACTGCGAGGAGTGCTAGCAAATCGAAGCACTTCTTTGGCCATTGTATTCTCCCACATCTGTCAAAGCTTTGCAAACCAAGCTGTGGCATCTGGGAGGTTTCACTTTGGCAAGGGCAAAATTCTCAACACTGCTTTCTCAAAGGTTGCTGTAGAGGTTGCACAAGATTTCCGGGGGTATGGAGTCGCAAAGGATACAGGTTTGAAGCATGAGGCAGGATTTGATGCATATATGACTGGAGCTGTATTTGCACAGGCATGCCATCTTCTTCAAGTTGATGTGTCCACCATCCGAAACTTACCTCAGGCAGTGAAAGAGGGGGATGCTGGGCTAGCAAGCTACACCAATGTTTTGGCCTTGGGCTGGGTTGGCAATATGGCACTGGATTTGAGCTCTGGGAAAGAGGCTGCAGGGGTGAAAGCATTTTGCAGTCCTCATCCTCATGCTAATCGCCGCACAGACATCTCGACTGTTGCATTAGTCTGGGGATTCCCTGCAGGATGTCAAGAACGTGACCTGCAGAGGATTGTTCAAAATGTGTTTAAGCCAGGTGAACGTGGGCCACCTGTGGAGGTGACCTTGGTGGACAACAGTTCAGCTTTCATTGAGTTCAGGAACTCTGTTGTCATGCACCAGTTTTTCCAGCTCCTTCAAGGCCCAAAGACCCCCACTACACACACAAGTTGCTCACCAGACTTGCGCGCAGCACCATATGAAGCTTATGAGCATCTCTGCAAGTCTCCATTGAGCACAGAGCTTCTTGCAGACTCTGCACAAATTTTATGCTTGGATCAGCAATTTCCAGAAGGACGACCAATCCAACACGACTCCTATGATGATATGCTGCCTCTTGCTAGGTCTCAAGAACAGTTTGATTTGGAAGCAATGCCACCTACCATGTCTCAGGAAAATGCTGACATAAGGCATGACCTTGCTCCCAAAATAGAGAAAGAGATAGATACTGATTTGTTGGAAGTTTTGAATTGCAGTGAAGGTGCAGGAGACCATTTGAGAGAAGAAGTAGTTGAGTTGGAGATTCCAGAACAGGAAGTAGAGAATAGGTTAGTTCTAGAAAGTTTTGAAGAGACCGCTAATGGTGACAAGAGGTGGCAGATCAGCAAAATTGAAAATCTGGAGATAGGACAACAAGCTGCATCATGGAGTGGTATGGACAATGCAAGAGACAAGAAAGATTTTTGCACTGTAGAACTTGGATACAGTAGATGGATGAAACGGTCTTTTAGTGAAGAGCAACCTGTATGTGTTAGCCCTAATTTGACAAAACGCCCACGAACTAGAGAGTCAGGAGATGGAAGTGACAGCTGAGAAGATTGGCACTCCTTGTTCCCATATGACATCAAACCAGAATTCTGATCAATCCAGCAAATTGAAATTTGAACTTTTCTCAGAAGGGTGTCAATTGTTCTCTACTGGATGTTCTATCCTGGGAGGTGAACTCATGATTACTGAGAAGAGCCAGAAGACATCTATTGCTTCACTTCTTGGCAACAATTCTCTTCTTGAGGTCCTTATCATCTCAATTGTTCCTTGAAGATGATAGTACAATACCTTCTGGCAGGATATGAAAGCTTTTGTGTGGTAGTATGTCAGAATTTTTGAACTGCTTGTGCTCATAGCTAAAATGGAATGGCCAAGTTTAAGAGATTGCTGAATTTACTAGCTAGTTTTATAGCTAGTCAAGGCTGATTGTATCATCTTTTGTGACACAGAGACACATAAGTTCACAAAGTTCCATTCATCATTGATTTGTGGTCTTGATGGCTGAGGCTCGCTGTATGCAAATATGAAGGTCTCATGCTGCATGTGGTGATTGATTGGTGTGAGAAAACCATGCAGGGAGCTTGATGCTACTGCCATCAGAGGTCTTTCTATGTATCCTCTTTGTTTCAACGCATCCAAATAGGCAGGTCACATTTTACTGTTTTCTGTGTTCAAGGTGTCATGGATTCAAACACTGGTACAAGCTTCTGCCTTCTGGGATGCATCAGTGTGAGCATGTGTTGAGCACCAGATAGAAAAGCTCCAAAACACAGAGCTCTGCTGGTTTAATCTTGAAGATTGATTTGTCCGAGGGTGGTTGCAGGGTAATGTTGTACTGTCCACACAACCTAAATGAAAATTTCACTATAGTTTGGCTAACTGCTTTCTGGAACAACAGGCACACATAAGCCAGTTGCAGGATTCAGTGTCCTGAGGAGAAGATTTATGCATCTGTGTTTTACCAGTTGCAGGTGGTAGTAAATGCACACCTCTGCCAATGGAAGCAGGAGCTTCAAAGGTCTTCAGAATTAGATCTATACTTATGTGATCAACAAGTAGCTATCATGTAACCTTCATATGTGCAGCAAATTGTAGCTGAAGCATAGACAGATGTTAGGTGCACATCCCTGTTCTAAAACCTCATATAAGAGTCAATGCAAATTGTCAAATTCCCACAAAAACTCAGTGAATTTCGGTGGAGCTGAAAACACAATATTGAAGAGATGACTGATCAACTAAAATAATGCCTAATCTAAGCTGTTTTAGAGGGCCTTGAATCTGTGCATGATGTCAATTTGCCATGACACCTACAATAGTGTGGGGAGTTCTTGGACAAAGTCCCTACACTAATATGCACAGTGTGTAGAAAATATCATCCCAATTAGATTGGCACACAACCCCCATCTTCCCCACAACATTTCCCCTCCTTACAATCCTAACAATCACCATGCAAACAACTTTTATATTCCAAATAAAACTCAATCATCGAGATCTATAATTTGTTCCTTGGCAATGTCAATCGCTTAGGGTACTGTTTCCATGCTGAAGGTGGACATTTTTACTAACAACCATAACTGGTTGCAACCCAGAAGACCAAACATGTCATAATGATAGCAAAAAGTGAGCTGATCCAAAACAGGAGAGACCTTAGACTTACATTTCATGAGGCTTGGACTCGCTGTTTGTTTGCAGCAGAATTGCATATCAGGGTTGCAGCAACACCCAGGGTGTCTCTTTTCCTTTGGGGATACTGGCTCCTCTTTCCAAGGTGTTGGATCAGACTGTTGCAAAAGTTCATCCAGGCTCATGTATGTAGCTTGAACAAGAAGGCTGAAAACTCAAAGTCCTTTGTCAAATTCAAGTGGAAAAGCAAAGCAAATTCATCAAATCAAACAACCACATGAAGCTGCTGAGATCCCATTGACTAAGAGCTCAGATACAGTAACACCATCTTCTTTCAAGGAACAAGTAGTTAACATGTCAACAGTGTTAACATGGATCAGGTGCCCATGTTGACTCTGGACCATACTATGGGAATACAAAAGAGAGAGACACTCCCAGTAGTATATGGAGGGACAACGACCATATGCAACTTCCAAATGACAACATGTGATTAGAAGAGGAAGAACAGTCAATCCTGATGATTTTGAAGGACTTCAGCAAAAGCTGTGAGTAAGCGTCTGAGTTCAAAAAACTAACTACAGCATGCATACGCTTCATTTGGAAACATGGATAAGACAGAACAACTTCATCACAAATTCATTGAAACAGCAAAAAAACAGTCTAGGCAAAGCCAAAGCCATTGGGACCAATGCTCATAGATAAAATTCATTATATACGGAGAGACATACACAAGGAGATAATTTGTCCACATCCAGGAGCAGGAATTATTTACATTATTGAGAAATATTCCATGTTCACTCCCAAGTTCAAGAGATTTGATGCTTCATGTGTGAGAAATGTATGAACTCCACTACTCTGTAAACACAATACCAAAGAACTTCCTACCCCAAGTAACAAGACTATCCTCCATAACCTAAATGACCTGTTTGTGCCTATACGAAGGGGCCCTCTTGTGTCCGTACCTACCTCTTGAGGTGGAAACTTCTCATAGCATCATCAATGAAGGGCAATAGGATATCCGACCAGTAGTACAACAACACTTGATCTCCCATTTTCTGCTTAATCACCCTGGATGCCTTCATTTCCAAGGCATGAGGCATCCAAACAGACACAAATCAATACATACATAATACAAACAGTGTGGGTTTTCACTGAGTGCTGCTGCTGTGTCAGACAGCTGGGATATTAGAGAAAGAAAACCCTTTGTAACCTTTGTAGGCATAGTATGCAATCCTGGTATAATAGAAACCCGGCATGAACAGAAGAGCTCCAAGAATCGAGAAAGCAATTCCTGTCACAAAACAAAACACGTTGGAAATATGAGATTTTCTTTTCCAGAGCAATGTTATTACATCTTGCAGGTGCCTGCAACTACATAACAAAAGAACCAATCAGTTTTTTTTTCCAAACCCTAGCACCATTGAAAACTAGCGGCACCGATAGATAGAAACATCAAAAACTTGTCTGGTATCTTAGCCGCTTCAAAAGACTACCCGGTGGTAACGAGAGCAGCAAAGGAAGGAAGTTGGTGTGAGAAAGGCTTACCATGACCTCTATCTCCCCCGACCTTGTTTACGACCATGATGATCCCGAATAGCAAACCGAGCACTCCAAGCGACAATAAAGCAACGGCAAATGCAATTTCCTTGATAGGAGGTTTGTTGTTTACGATGAAAGTGCCTGTGGGCTCATCGCTAATAGAAAAGGTGTGATCAACGTACGCCATGTTTTCTTCTCGATCGATCCCACGCAGATTTCAGCTTCACCAAAACACACACCAAAAAAAAAATCTAACAGAAACTCCCGTTTCCGAAAACTACGAATTCCAAAACCCTCCAGGAAACTCCACGCTCACGATCACAGAATGAAACCAGATAGAACTCCACCAGACGCCAGCACCCTTGTTCCCCCCTGTTATGCCACTATTACAAGAGAAAACAACAACAAGAAAGGAGAAAAAATTCAACAGCAACGAAACACGCCTCGGGTTGGTTGCCTACTCCATCCGCTTCATGTCCTTCGCAAGCCAACAAAGAAAAAACACAGGCACGATGAAGCGCGGCAGCAGCAATAGCACCAGAAGCAGCTTCGCAGGCTAGTGCAGTGAGACGTCGTGCTGCGGACGCCCAAACAGCGACAGCGACAATTAGGGTTTGGCTTCGTGCGTCGTCTACTGTGTACGTATTTCGTTGACCTACGAATCTCGTATATACTTGGAACGTATGTACAGAACATGTCACGACTCACTACGACTATAAATCAAATACATACGTTTAATTACCTGCCAATAGCTTTTATTTATTTATTTACTTTTTTTACCTTTTCACATACAAATGGGCCTTTAAATGGGCCTTTAAAGCACTGGCAGAAAAATTTCTTGTGTAACTGGAGGGCACCTTATGCAGTGAATTTCTCCTTGCCCATGTCTAGGCTTCCATTTTACATCCCTAGGAATTGTAATTTAATATTTTATTAATAAATAATATTTATTTATAATATTATTATTTTTATTATATGTGAGTCAACAAGAACTAGCACCTATGTTAATTTTTAGTTAGAAAAAGACAAAAGCCGCATTAACTAACAATTGTTATTTTTAAAATTAAAATAGAGTAATCGTGTCAAAGGGTTTTAATAGGTGTCCACACAATTAACAACTTAGTCATGTTTAATTTGACTAAGATGTTACTTAATGTTGTTCAAAATGATGCATCAATTTTGACTATATAATCATCATCTTGTCCAAATGTTTGTTTTGACTGAAATTCAATCATGGAAAACAACATTTGTAATAGTGCAAATAGCTTAATTAAAAAGCAAGTTCAGCAAAAAAAAATTATTATTTTAAGCATGCTGAAATTTTTGCAAAATATTTTGTTTTCAAGAAAATGTTTTTGTGGA
>Ga0209208_10005299_pt1 | contig 18007 bp, 8 predicted proteins | sample S1TSphfallax_3_FD_187694 | JGI IMG/M metagenome (GOLD analysis project Ga0209208, IMG submission 187694) | Host-associated microbial communities from peat moss isolated from Minnesota, USA - S1T2_Fd - Sphagnum fallax MG (SPAdes) (version 2) | ecosystem: Host-associated > Plants > Peat moss >... | reverse complement strand
TAATACATAAATGGGTTGTGGATAAGTAAGTGAAAGGCCATGGTAGGTATGTAGGTCATGGGGGGCAGGGGGGTAGGTAGGTACTTACTATTTATTTATTATTTACAAATTGAACTATTTTATTAATTTTTTTGGGATGCCCAAATTTTTGTCCAATTTGACTAGTCAAAAAGATCATTTTATGGTTAGTCAAAAAAACCATCAATCAAGTTGGATGTGTTCAAATCAACTTGTCTAGTTTGACTAAGTGATCAAATTGACCAAATGTCAAAATGATTGGTTTTTGGTTTAATTTTCTAGTCAAATAAACTATGATTTCTTGTAGTGGAAGTTCCAACAACCTCTATTAGTAAGATTAACATGTGACAAATTGTTAAATGCATCAACATACCTATGTCGCGAGGGGGGGGGGTGGTTATCCCACATAGTGTTTTTTCATGAATTGAGTAGGATGATGCTATTGCCAAAACAATTTGAATGAATAAGGTTGGTTATGTAAAACTTCTTAGGTTCACATGGGATGTTTGCAAACTTGTAAAATTTTGAACCCACCAAAGGTAATCAAGAGAAGGAGATGCAAACCATGTGTAAGTACCACAAATTGAAAATGATTCATGGTTGGTAAGCTTGCAAACACTTTTTTTTTGTTAACATTGTTTTTCCACCATGCATTTGAATCATGACATTAATTTTTTTGGGTCCTTAAGCTTCGAAATACCACAAAAGAAACCGTTGTGGTGGATGTGGTTTGACCCGCATTTCAAGATTGATAACTTTTCACCCATCACCATGTGATAAAGGCCACAAAAGATGTGGCAACTTATCAAAAAAACATGGGCATTTTTTATGACTTTTCCTTGAATGAAGGTGCATTGTAACATATAATGTTAGGCCATTGTAGCTTAACTTGCAATGGGAATTTTCTGTATTTCACCAACATTTTGTAGTGTTCATTTATAAAATTTTGTAAGTTTTTACCCATTTCTATTTTTCCAATCCCAATTTGCAATACCTTGCCCTATCACCTTATGTCATATTCCAAATGCATGCTTCAATCCAACACAAATGGGTTAAATTAAAACAAAATCAACTAGCAACACCTTCATCTTAACATGCAAGCATTGACTATGGGCATGCCCCATTTTATTTTCCAACTTGAATTTGCAATATTTACATCATTGAAGGTTTAAGGTCACTATTAGGGCAACTACAAATGCAATACCACCATTAATCATGTAATGTAATATTGCCACAATATCCTTCTTGCAATATTTGTATAAAGTTATATTGTGGGTCAAAGCTTGGTTGGGGTACCCAAAAGGACTATCTCATTTTATATTCATTAAGTCCCTTCACTTTCACATGTTGAATTAAATGACACATTCACATTAAATGTTTGATTTTATTCATGACTAAGTATATTACAAAGGTATTATAATATGAATAGAATGTCAAATTTGAATAAGTTTAAAGATTTTTATCAAGTCTTTAAAAGAAATCCAAGACTTTGTTTCATGAGGAAAAAAAAGTTCATAAGGAATGTCTAAACAATTTTTTTGGCCCAAGATTTTTACCACAAACATTTTATGTGTTAATGTGTATAAAATGTATCAATGCGACAAGAACCAAATGCCCTATTGTAATATAAAAAGTTTCAAAAAATCAAATTTATGAGAATTTTGGGCCATTGATGGAACATGGCCCACATTGGTTAAATTTTATTATTCTAATTCTTATAATGAAGATAATAGATATTTTAGAGACCTATATAAAATTTGGAACAAAATTAGTTCATTTGTCATGAGGAAAAAAGGTGAATTGTAAAACATGTCATGGGAAAAGTGAAGAAGAAGGTGAATTTGGAGTCTTTGGAGTGAGTCCTTTGATTGAAATCTGGTACCCCAATCATGCTTGGACCCTTATATAACTTCACCAAAAGGCCCCCCTTAATTTGATAGGATTTGATTGTGTAAGTATTGCAAGAATTTGTTCCCCATCAAATAAGGTCACTTAGGCACATCTCCACCAACTCCAATAGGAAATATTTAAAATAATTATTAGTAAAAAACTTAAATGCTTCATAATATAATACTATAGATGAGCAACAGGGTTTTTTTTTTGGGACCCATGGGCTCTCACTATTTTCATGAGGCCCATCTCTTTGAAATACTCCAAAGCTTAACCAATATTATCCACAACAATCCATGTAAGATTCCAACAAGTTTTTTCATCCAAGGCCATTTGCTTGGGCTTAGTCCTCAAACTTACCCTAATGTAAATTAAAATTGACCACATCCCATTGCACTTTGGATCACAGCAACATCACGTTCCTGTGCACAAGAAGCAGGCCAGTATAATTTGCTAAAGCTGAATTCATGACTAGTTTTTAAAAAAATGCAGTTGTTTCACCAACTTCTTCGACAACATGCATTTATGGTAGCATGCAATGAACATGATGAAATTAGCAATTTCTTCCTCAATCTGCAAGCAAGATGATGATGGCATATTTTCCTTTCTTCACATTGGGTATTGCATCAAGTCTGTTTTCCTCAATAGGTTTCAAGTTTGATCTCAGAACACTTTCAAGGCCCAACAGCTTGATATCTTATTAGAGACAAGTCCTCCAGGCCGAATCCTGTGTTTTCTAACTTTGTTTCAAAACAAGTGAGTACCATGGGAACTCTACCATGCTTGCTACTGATAAGGGGCACTTTCTTTTTTATTGCTTTTGTAGCAGGCACAGTAGTAGGACTCAGGAGTTGTGTGGGGGCCATCCTCAGCACTATCCCATGAACAAGTATGGTTCTTGCTGCTGCTCCTCCAGGCACTATCCCTAAATGGGTTGGGGGTTAGTGCCCAGAGTGGCCATCTGAACTGGTGAAGGTCTGTCAATGGACCCATTTGCCTCTTGAACCTCTAGGAACAGCCTTTTGTCATGCAAAGAACTAGGGCTGCAGATTTTGAGAACCTGATTCACATGGACCTCCACTATGTCATAACATAAAAATTAGTATAACGTGCATGTACACAACCTGCCTCTTGCACCTCTGGAATAATGATCTGTCATGTAAGAACTAGACACCAAATCTTGAGAAGCAGATTCACGTTCATCCGACACTATGTGACAACACAAGTGGCATAGAAAATGTACAGACTCTGGCAGAGTTGCTAGAGATTTCACAGGTTCTGACAGAATACAAGAGAACAGAGAGTTCCAGGCCGAATCCCTGATTTAAGGGCTTGTAGAGCAGGGTCAGGTAGGTGGACAACTGACTAAAACAATCCTTCTTGTCACAACAAATTATTTTTCTGTAACTTTTGTATCCTCCATTTAGCATAAACAATTCATTTTTCAATACTCAGGCAAGGAAAATGTGATATCACACTTTCCTAATCATCTTCCCACATTTCATATTCAGCAAATTTTCTGACAACCATGTATGTATATACCCATTCCTCAATCTGTGTCAAAATAATTGAATTGAAAGAAAAGGTGTCTTGCAGCACTTGATCTAGCAATATTAAGAGGAGGTATAAGTTCAAACCTCTGAAATTTTGTATAGATCTCTTTGAAAATTATAAAGCACCGAGGCTGTGCTCGTAAGTGACATCATCAGCATGTCTTTGCCAAAATACATAACAAACATGGCTTTTGCACCACAACTTTGAGGTACAATCTGGTGGTAAAGCAAAGAAGCAAATTGTACCAAAGATTTGAAATGAGTATCTCAGGCTGATTCATGTATATTTCTCTTCTTTAAAAGAAGAAGCTGTAGTTCTTCCAAACAAATTGAACCATTAATATTCAACCGCAATCTGATACCAATTACTTGGAGAAGAGCATTTTGTCCACAAACAAAAAGCAAAAAGCTCAAAATAATGAGGGGCATCCATCCCTAATGCTCTTAATCAGGGACCTATTTGTCAAATGCAACGTGTTGAAGGTAGAAAGATTCCTGCCGAGCGGAATATAGCAGCAATACAAATCCCCAATCGGATTTCTATACAACCTAGAAAGCTATGGTCTTCAGGACCAACTGAACTGTTCAGAATTGTTCCAAATTATGCTATGCTTCCCACCTTCACCACCAGAACAAACATAATGCATAATCAGCTGACAGTAGAATCAGGCTCTTCAACAGAATGCCTGCAGAGAAAGTGAGTCAAAAGATGAGAGTAGAGGGCTGAACACAATTCGGTTTCTTTCCTATATTCTGCATCTGAATATCTCATTAACATTTTGAAATAGAGAGGAAGATCACAAACTAGACAATAATTTCTTGTGCTCAAGCCCGGTTCTTTGAAGGCTTGCGGTCTAGATCAGGAAGCTCTTCCATCGAGAGCCACCGGGCGTCTTCTTGCTCTTTAGAAGATATTGCAGCCACCTTATTGCTGGGTTCAGTATTTTCTGTTGCAGTGAAAGGGGTATTCTCAATGCCATTCGTTCCATCAGGATACCATACCCCCGTTGAACTATCAGGTTTCCAACAATGTGCTGGAGAATTTCGCTCATGGGATGCAGCATGACTACTGAAATTCTTCTTAAAACAGGAAGAATCGACTATTGGATTGTTGTTGGATTGCAATCTCTTCTCCTTGCAGCGTGCCTCCCACATGATCACATCATTGTCTAATTTTCCATAATATGGTGCGCTGCTGCAAGGTGTAGAGGTGTGGTACGCTGCTTGCTGTGTAAGCGGCCCCGCTCGTCTCACCAACGCACTCATCAACGTCCGATGGCCTGTCACCTGCATCATAGTGCCTTCAGCTACTAGCATCATGTCTTCACTAAACCGATGCAACACACCTGACGAAGGGGTCATCATCATAACCAGACGTTTGCCCACTCCCTTTTGCAACATCCCTCTCATCTTGCTTCACTGATGAGATATCTCTTTCTCCCTCTCCCTCGGACTCCAATCTCTATATATGAAAATCTCCTTGTAGACTCCCTTCTCGACGTTCCAGCCACTAAGATTCTTTCCCCTACAAAATGTGCAACGAAAACCTACAAAAATCTGCAGTTCCGAAGAATCCAGAGAAGCCGAGAATTCATAAGATGGCTCTAAAAGAAGAACACTGCAGCACGCAAGCGCTCGATCTCTCCGACCGCGAGCGACAATACTGGGGGACAAGGAGAGGGTGGCGTATACGTCGTCGCATTTGATCTTTCTTCACAAACAGCGCCGCACTCCTTGGCCGCCAAACGTCGTGACTGTTGAAACCCAACACGTGTGACAGCCTCACCAAAGCCTTGTACTAGTCTTGCCACAAATGTCCGACGTGGACACCACGTCACCTGGCCAGCAAGGCCGTAATGTAGAAGGCCCCAAAATCAGGTGCCAAACACAAAGGAAATGTGCCAGCGTCGCCCTAATTTTTAAAAAACAGGCCTCAAAATGATATCCTAATGCAACACGTGTAACTTCACCAAAGCTTAGTCTTGTCACAAATATCCGGAGTGGACACCACGTCACCTGGCAAGCGTGGCCTGAAACCAAAATCAGGTGTCAAACACAATGTGCAAAATGTGCCAGCGTCGCCCTAATTGTTTTTGAAAAACAGGTCTGAAAACCAGATCCTAATGCATTTGCTGACTGTGCCTAATGTGTGTCACACTTGATGTCCTGGTTTCTATTTGGGACCTCGGATCGGGACTAAATTTCACCGCGCTCCCGCACTTATTACTACGTTAACGCTTAATCAGGCACTTTGCTACTACAGTAAATGAATGCGCGCGCAGTAAACGAGAAAACGAGACCATAGTAAATTATTCATTGCCTCATGTTCCAATGCAACCGTACGAGTTACTATTTTTCGACACTGCAATATCACCACCATATCTTCAACAACAACGTCATTATGGCCGCTGCTATTTTATATTGTACCCATAAGTGTGGGTTCTCCTGATTTTCTAAAGACTTTTTCAACAATTTAGGTCATGCATCTCTAAAATAAAAGAATTATCTCCCATTGAATTATACGATTTTACCCAATAACAATTGCACCCATTGGTATTAGTCATCATGCACTTATATGAATCCATATCACAAATTGTGAATTATGATAGTCCATTTTCATTAACTTAAAAAGTTCATTTTGAATTCATGATACTAAAAAATCTTCTTCTAATGTCAAGTACTTGTTTCACACTATTTAAATATGAGTCATTTCCACCAATTGATCGTAATAAATCAAAGTAAGGGAGGGTCACACGAGGGCGTTCTCGACCTATGGAGAACACACAAGTATGGGAACTTCCACCTACAGTTTTTCTCTTCTTTTTCTTTCCTCCATTTTTCCTTCTTGTGTTTTTAAAAAAATTTGCCCAAGGGCGTTCCTGACCGAAGAAAACACTCGTGTATGGGAACCTCCACGTACCTAAAAACCTCTTCTTTTTCTTTCCTCCATTCTTTCCTTTCTTTAATTTTTTTTTTTCCCACCTGAGTGCGTTCCCAACCTATGGAGAACACACAAGTATGGAAAACTCCATGTACCTAAAAATCTCTTCTTTTTCTTTCCTCCATTCTTTCCTTCTTCTTTTTTTTCTGAATTTTCCTAATCTGTCCCTTTCCTCCTTGTGTTTCTGAATTTTCCTGATCGGTCCCATCAAAAAATATTTCCATCTGAATATGGGAACATAGAAATAGAGTGGGGTCTCCCCCACCACATAACTCTCTAGGGTTCTTCTGCTTGGGGAGATCCCTAAAAATACAAAAAGAAATAAAAAGAGAGGTTTTTACGGAATTGTGCACCAGTGCAGCATCCATTGGGAAATCTGTCATGACACCTGTAATTCATAGGTTGGGCAGGTACCCGGATTGACAGTTTAGAATCGCCGGTTCCGGTTAGTAAGAACTGACCCAGACTTGGGTTTGATTTTCAGAACTGGAGCCAGAACCAAATTTCTTTTTTAAAGAACCCAACGTCAAATTGGGCTCTTGGTGCTATTCATAACCAAATCTGAAATATATATATTTGCAAACAAGGGATGACAACCAAAGGTTAACTAACTACAGGCTAACTACCAATTGATCAAGAATTAACTAGAGGTTAATTGTCAATTAATCGAGGGTTAATTAGAAATTAACTGTCAATTAACCATCAATTCCAATCCCAGTTTTTGATACATGATTGAAATGATTTTTTTTAAAAATAAAATCTTTTCTTGAAATATCTTCAATCAAAATTATGAGAGAACTGAACCGAAATCAGGTTTGATTTTTAAATCTTATCTGGAATCTGAACCAAAATCTTTTGGAAGAACCAGATCCAGAATTGAATTCCCAATTCCATTTGTTTGTGGAATTGGAATTACAACCATTTTCAATTTTTTTTAAGAACTGGATTTGGAGGTTCTTCATAAAAGTAAAAGAATTGTTCAACCTTGGTTCACACCTATGAATCACAGTTACTAATTAAGGTGTCACCTTTGTTGCTTATCTTGTAAATACTCCTACTTCCACCTAACACCACCTAGGACAATCCACTTTATCACTTGTCCATGAGATGCTTTTAGGGGGATGTTCTAAGAAGATGATCTCCACCCAAACCCCCATCCCTTGACCACCATTTAGCATTGCAAACTTGTTTGAACAAGACATGTGCAGGCTCTAATATGAAAGGGCTAATGTATGGTGAAAAATACCTCACTACATTAACCCCACCTAACACCTCATCACATTGGTGGAAAAAGTTAAAGAGTGTTTTCACAAGAAGTTGCACACTAGACAAAGTATTGCAACTCTTGAGCAAAAAGAGCATTGGATAAAATAATTACAAGAGAATTTTCAAGCATCCTTTAAAGAAGTCGATGATTGTGAAAACCTTTTTGTGTACATGCCTATGAATCAAATAGGGTTTGATTTCAAAATTCAAAAAAAGAAACATTGAAGTTCATGTCTATGACAAAAGCCTAATATGGAGATAGAAAGGCAATGTTGACAAGATAGAATATGAAAGGATTTTTGTGCATCACCAATGTATGATGATGGATTGTTTACGAGGAGGTATGGAATGAAGTGAACATTGTTGCTTCGCGATCTTGATAATGTTTGTGCATATGATTCATATTTTTTGCAAAAGCAAGATGCATTTGGCAACATAGGTTTGAGCTCAATAAAAAAATGCACAAATATCTTAGACATTTTAGGCTACATAATCATAATTGATGTACTTGATGAATATTACCAAATGTGGGAAAGTGCAATAATGGAGACAATGAAACGATTTGTGAAGGCCATCCAATTTTCTTTTGAGAACTAGCATTTTAGGTGGCCTATATAAGATGATATTTAGAGGTAATTCAAAATCAATGAAACTTGAGGTTCCCCAAATTTGTTTGCAAGTTTAAACTACATGCATTATTGATGAAAAGATTGCCCAATTGTTTGGCAAAGGGAAATTTCAAGATAAAGATGACATGTTACTCATTATTGAAGTTATTGCAAACTAATCACTATGGATGTGACACATTTTTTTGGCTTTTTTGGTGGTAATAAAGACATCAATGTGCTAAATAATTCACCACTTGTCACCAATTTGCTTCAAGCACTAACCTCATACATGAATTTTGTTGTCAATGGCAATACATATTTAAAATAATATCTACTTGTTGATGGAATGTATCCTCAGTGGAACATATTTGTTCAAAAAATTCATGAGCCACAAGGAGAAAAACAACATTATTTTAAAATGAAATGAATCATAAAACATGTGGAATGATGTTTTGAAATGCTACAACCATGTTTTGCAATCATTCAAAATCCAAACAAACAATGTGACAAGGCCACAATCAACAACATTTTCATAAGGTGTGCGATTTTGGACAATTTAATCTAATCATAGAGGATGAATCCAATTGCAACTTAGAGCCTTTATTTGATGTTGGATCTAATGTTTGACATACATGGGTTGTGTTGTTGAGGACTACTACAAAATAACCATTGAAATTGAAAATGTAATTGCCAATTACAATTTCCAAAATGACCCTATGGAACATCTATGGGTTCAAAAGGGCAACAATACATATTGGAAGAAAATATTTATTCAATTGAAATTGAACATATCTAAAAATAGCAAAATGTGTGAATGCTTCAAGTTCATGTGTATGCAAATGTGTAAGTGAATTATCAAACGATACTACATCACCATGAAAAATATCACCTTGTGGTGTTGTTGGTCCTAGAATTTCCTTGGAAAGGTTTTTATTTTTTCTATTTGCTTGAATTGTGATGGTAATTTGAAGGTTTGTTTGAAGTTTTTCAAGCTCTTTTGTTCTATGAACCATGAAATGCTCCTTGGCTTCCTTTGAGACAAGTTTAAAATCAAGCACTATGAATAGGATCATTGTGTTCTAATCTTCATAAAATTGTTGTTTTCATGAATATTTCAATAGCCATGTTTGTAATGGCTTAAGTTTTTGCATGAACTTACATTACAGACTTCAAAAACTTCAATTGTTTTTTCACCTCCTTTGTAGTTCATGACTATTGCAGCCTTTTGGAACTTGAACTACCATTGGTCATTGGTAGTTCCAAGTTCTCCAATTCATTTTTATTGTCAAAATTAACACATGCACATTGTTGAATAGGGGTAAGGGGTGCAAGCATGATAAAATAGATGCAAAAAGTAGTGTTTCCACATAAATCTTATGTCATCCATATAACTATAAAAAATAGCATAAAATTGAGTGAAAGTATGTGTCAAGTACCCTCCATGTTGTATATTAAAAATTTAAAAATCTAGTTCCAAAAAATGAAAATAATGGAATTTAAAAAATAAATAAAAACTACATTTGAATAGACTAATTTAATATGTGTTCAAATGTAACTTTAGAAAATTTAATGAAATAGATATGTATTAAGTTAGGATATGAAAATCACCATATATTCCAAAAAGTCTTCCTAAAGAAATCTTTTTGTTAATTATTTGAAACAAAAGTTCACACTCAAAAGTACATCAAAACCTACTTTTATTTTAAAAACTACTTGAAACTTACTTTTACAATCTGAAATTTGAATATCAATGCAAATTATTGAAGAAATATCTTCTCTTAAATCATTTAATTAGAAACATTAAATGTTCCACAATGTTATGATGGGTTTTGTTGCTACTTTACACTTGCATGTGGTTTTGACAAGGGTCATCGAATGTTCATTTTATTTTGCTTACGCCCTAGGTTGCTTCATATGGATAGTCTTGGTCATATCTTTTCAAATTTATGCCCATCTAAAAACATCCTTTAATATAAACCATTAATGTATGAAGACAAATTTACATATTTGGGGTGCTTTGATTTGAATAATTTTAGTGCCTTTTGTGAAAGATCTTTTTATTGAAATCCCAAATTCACAAAGCATCGCCATTATTCCATAATGCCAAACAGACTTGGCAACATCATGTTTAGTCATTCCTCATTTTGTTTCAAGATATCTCATATGTTGTTCAACTTCATAAGTAGGTTGATTTTGATTTTGATTCTTCTAAATTCCATTATATTCCAAAACAAAGTTGATCTATGTCCAATATCTATTGTGGGATTTTGTGAATCATTAACAAAATTGTAACATAACTCCTCTTTTGTAACAAAGTTCTTCCCTTTTTTGCTATTTATTGCCAAAACATGTACATCAATCACTTGTGACATCTTGCTAGCTAGGTTTGTGCAAGAATATTCCAAATGGTGTTATTAGAGTGAATTTACATTTTGAAAAAACAATAACATTTTTTTAAAGGTTATTGTATCTCAAAGGCTTTGGATATGACATTGTCATTTTGGTCATCTTGGATAAAAAAGTAATATCTTTGTTTTGGATAAATCGACCTTGGTTAGTGACATGTTAAAGATACAAGTAGTGATGTGTATTGTATCATCACTAAGATTATTTGTTCATTGATGGAATTGACCCAAAGTGGTCCATGTTTGTGCAAATAATTCATGAACCACAAGGAGGAAAATATAATCATTAGAAAAAAAATGGGACTTTGTGACTAATCCCTATAACTAATTTTTATTTGAAATTTCACTGTTCACATATTCAATCCAAAAATTTTGTGTTTGCCTTTTGACCATGACAAGTGTGTCTTGAAAAATGTGAAGATACAAACATCAAAGTTGCCATTTTTTTCAACAAAAAAATTATAGAATGTAAATCGAGTATTAGGAACCATTTGGACCAAGGATTGAACACGCACGCACGCACGCACGTTACAATATGCTACATCATATTGTAATGTAAAGATATCCAAATTAGTTAAGGTGTACCAAACAAGATTAGAAAGGTGGATTCTTTGATGCATTCCTTTTTTTTCCTTGTCAATATTAATGACCAAAAATGCCATTTTCCAAAGCTTGTGAATACTTAGAGATTCAAAATAGGGGTTTCTAAACCACTTTGGAAAGATGCCATGGAAGTTTGGAATTTTTTTTTAAATGCCAATTTTTTTTTAATGGTAAAATCCCTTACAACATGATTTTGTGGAAATCTTATAATTCATCAAAATTGTATCTTGGGATATTTTAAATGGTGGTTGTTAACATTGAAAAATCCCTTAAAAATTGTCATTTTCAAATCATTTAAAATGTCCTTTAAACAATAAAAAAAACATTGGTTACATTTTTTAAAAATGTTTTTCTGATTCCTTACCCATTACATTGATTTCAAGTTTTGTTAAGCATTCCCATAATAGATCAATTTTTTTATTGTACAAGTTGATCCAAATTTTTTTACATCAACATAAGTAACCATTTACAACAATAGAAATTAAACAATTGTTACATCTCATGGTGGCCAACTCCTAATACTTGGTTCGTCCTCTTGCCCTTCTTCCTTCTCATGGTTGTCAAAGAAGGCTCTACTATTGTTGTTATTTTAATGCCATCATTGCTCCCACATTTGTATGCACACTTGCAAGGGTAGTTAAATGCCATTATGCCTTGCACCAAAATAAAGGTGGAAAATGGTTTTTTTGTTAGAACTTACTAATTACTTATTGTTGAATGGCAAGGGTTAAGGTTGTAGAATGTGGGCTATGGTGGTTAACATCTCACTTACCATTGTAGGGGCATTTTTATGCAAATTGTGGAAATGTTCTAAAAATAACCCTACCAACCTAAATTTAGCCTATAGATATACTTTTATAAAGTTTCACTCGACAAGACCAACAAAGAGGTTTTCATTGGGAGCCCACAAGTGCCCCCATTGATATTGAATTCTAGGCTCAATAAAGCTTTTATTTTCTATCCTATTCTTCACATCCCCTTGAACATTACCCATTTGGTGATGTTATATATTCCATGCAAACTATTTGTTCTAATAGTTTCATGTTTATGATTCAAGCAACAATTATGTTTTGTATATGGTTTGTTTATTCTTGTATTTTTTTACACTAATGATTGGACATAGAAGTTGGGGAAAAAACATGATAATGAGGGCTATGAAGTGGTTTGTATAAGAAACATCATAGTTTTGAATGAGGTCACACATTTAGGTGTCCAACTACAATTCACATTATTAAGCAAATGATGATAAAAAAAAGTGTGAATGCAGACTATAATGGACCAAAAGTAGTAAATGAAGATTCCATAAAAATATTTTGTATAATGTATTTCTATACTACCAAAAGTAGTCAAATGCTCATTTTTCAAAGCAAAAGAATCATATTTACCAAAATATCATTAGGGACCACCATTTAAAACATCCCAAGATACAATTTTGATGAATTATAAGATTTTCACAAAAGCATGTTGTAAAGGATTTTCCCATTTAAATTTTTTTTGGCATTTAAAAAAGTTTTCCAAACTTCCATGGCATCTTTCCAAAATGGTTTGGAAACCCCTATTTTGAATTTCTAAGTATTCACAAGCATTGGAAAATGACATTTTTGATCGTCAATATTGACAAGGAAAAAAAAGGAATGCATCAAAGAATCCACCTTTCTAATCTTGCTTGGTACACCTTAACTAATTTGGACCCTATAGCCATAAATGCCTTGTGATTGAATCATAGTACATTGACTGTTGCAAAAATATGATCTTCCTTAGGAACACGCTACCCCTTGAGACCATTTGGGGATTTTGATTCCCTAAGCTTAAACCTCCACCCTTGTGTTTAATTGATTATAATGTCATTTTCCATGTTGACTGCTTCTTGCTTTAGCTTGTTAGTTTAATCAACTTAGTTGCATTTGATTGGTGGTGTTGTTGTTTAACATTTTCCTCTAACTTGCAAATCCACTTTGAAACATCTCACAATATAAAAGTCAATAGTGTCACAACTTTAACCTTGGGCTCATGAGCAAGGTTAAAGCATGAAAAGTTTGGGCTAATTAAAAGGCCTAAATTAGAATTCATTTGAAGGAGTTATGAACTTACAAAGTTGTGGTTCATAACTTGGGAATCTAAACTTTTTGCAATGATTGTCAAAAGTACAACCACTCCCTTTTACTAAAATAATTCGACCATATAGACCTATAAACATAAATATGTCATGTTTGATCAAACCCATTTAAACATTTTAAGCTTTTAGATGGTTTCTCCTCACACCCTTTTTGTTTGAACTCATTGAAATGCAACCCAACCTACTTATATAAAGCTTTAGATTCCTTGCCATTATTAACCATCAAATTTGAAGTTGCATGATCATGGGTGCATAATGTAAAAGTTTAAAAAGGGGGTTGGTTGTTGCTCACTAGGTTTTGATGGTTTGTATTGCCCTTCTTATGATGAGCACTTCTATTGGGTTTGGAATGAAATATTGAGAGTTTGAATACCCTATGTTGTTTGGGAGGTGTTAAAAGGGACACACTCAAACAAAAACCTCCCCATTACCCAAAAGTTACCATTCTATGAACACCTTTTAGAACATCTCTAAAGTTGTTCTAAATGATAAAAGCACTTCAAAATTGTGATCCAATAAGTGTTTCATGGAGCCCTTTCCTTGCAAACAAAAAGAAAGTGAGGAATACTAGTTAGAAGAAATATTTTAATTATGTAAGTTGTGCTAAAAATGTGTTATATATGTTGGTCCCACTTTTTCCTTGCGCCAATTGTAAGAATAGATTGAAGGTAAACCCAATTAGAATCATTTCTAAAAGAATGGCAATGTATTTCTCAAATCCAAAAAAATACATAAAAGAATAATACAAATTAAAACATTCATTGTCAATTGATTTAATACAAATTTAAAAATTCATTATCAATTGATTTTGACCTTTTTCACATATGTCACAAGAATTGTCATTAAACATCATGTGGCTTTTCATATGCAAGTTTTTTCTTGTCAAATGTTCTTTGATATGCATTGATGTTATTACAAATTAACACATCTTAGTGTTAGATTATTGCTGCAGTGTCGAATTTCCATATGCAAATTTGTGGAAGTTAACATTATGAAACATTTAACACCTAATATTTATGGTTGGTTTTTTTGCAAGAAAAAAAAAAATCACCTCTTGAATGACACATCCCACCCCCTTTCCATTCCTTTAAATATTTATTATCTCACTTGCATGCATGCTAACCAAATCCAACCATACACCAAATTGTAAATTTTAAAATGTATGCACATGTACACACAACATCAAAGATAACTTAAATCACTTCAAATCCAAAATATCATAATTGTTAAAGTGAGTCCAAAATTTGAAGATTAGGGTTAACCATGTTCACCCCAAAAAAAACTCATAATTTTAAAAACAATTTGAACCCCAAATCATAAGTTCATTTAATTTTGACAATTAAATCCTATTGGATGACAAAAACCTAATGAAAAATCAATCTATACACCTTGTTGCTCAACAAATCAAAGCCTTAAAAAGGTATTTATATCTATTGAATTCATGGTTCCAACTTTTTTGGATGCACGGTTACTAGTTATAAATCCTATGATCCAATAAAAAAAGATTAATTCAAGCCCGTTTTGAGTCTATGAAAATATCACCTGGGTTAAATGAAATTTTCATGGAACTTACAACATACATTATGATTAGCCAAACTTGGTGATTATGTTAATACAATCTTTTGAAGATGCTTTAAATGTCTACAATTGAATAGAAATCAAGGATTGTGACACACTTTCAAAGTTTGGATTTCCATCACACATGAAAGGTCAACATCAAAAAATGAACCAAAATAGTAAATAAACAATACTTATGCACCCTCATGCTTGTCAAATGGTATTATGATAATCCTTGATTTCATAGCAAAAAAATTTAGAACAAGGGCCTTCTTATTTAGTTCTTTGTAACTAGATAAGGGGTGAAAGCTTCAAAACAATTAAGATGAGTTGACTCTTTTCACAAAAAAATTTCACTTGCCTCAATTACCCCCTCAAAAAAAGGGGGAATTACATTCAATTTGAGTCAAAATGGAGGTTGTAAACTATTCATCACAAATTCAGGACATGAATTTCATAACATCTCAAACCACTATGAGAAGAACTATTTCCCATACAATGTAATATAAATGCTAATGGTAATTACATTGAAATGGTTGGAATTCTTGCAACTCCCATTCTTGAAGTTGGCACATTATTTTGTTATGCGATTTCATAAATTCATAATTCTTAAGAAATTTAACCAAATCAAACCTAAGTGTTTATGTTTTTTCATAGGTTTGTGCATAGGTGGGAAAGATATAGCCACATGGTGCAAGCCGATAGATAGATAGATAAATTTTTAAAATAAAAAATAAAACTTGGCTTCAACTTTCATTTGATTCTGGCAAGATGATTCGTAAAGGTACCACCACAAGATGCTTTCACCTTAAAAAAAAAATTGTGTGAAAATAAACGTGTATTTATTATGAATTGATAATTACATCCATTAAATCAAACAATTTTTGAAAAAACATTCCATTGTAGAATGTGATGTACAAGAAAATGCAAACTTCACCTAATTCAATGTACCACTTAACTTTTTTTTTTGGTCAAATAATTGTGGTCTCAAATTTATCAATCCATTTGGCCTTTGCACAAAGATATGATGGTCAATTTTACAATTTAGAGGTTTAAGCTTTTGTGGTTTTAAATGTCTATTTCGTTAAGGAAGGATCAAAACACATGGTAACTAGGAGCCAAAAAGGACATTAGATGTTAGACATAATCAATCAAAATCAAACATTAATTTTTTTGTTACCACACAAAACCATGGTAATCATGGCAAATTAGTCATTTTCCCCTCTCATGAATCTTTAGGAACTTAAAGTAAAAATTCACTTGATCCAATTTTAAGTTTTGGTTTTAATCAGAATGTTTTAAAATGTACACCTATTGTGTCAAATGTAGTCAATTTTGTAAAGGATTATCAAAAGGATTAATATAATATAATAATTCTTATTTTTAAAAAAAAGATGATATGAACATATTAGCCACACTCCAAAAACATTCATATTTTTAAAAATGTGGAATTGTAAAACTTTACAAATCAAAAAAAGTTTCAAAATTGCTTCAAAATTTTAGAGCTTGAAAAGTTCTTTACCGCATAAATGGAATATAATGTACATGATGTATTTTTAAAAGTTATAACTTAAAGTATAATAAAAAATTAAATAATGTGAAACTTAAGTTTTTGGTGATGATTTGAAATTTTGGTCATTTTTCAAGATGAAACATTGAATCTATAAGGAATCTACACACTTTTCAAAATTCATATTTATTCAATAATGATTAATAAAAGAAAATGCATTGGGGAAAAATAAAATATTTTTGGGAATAAGTTACAAAAAATCTCATTCAAAATTTCATTCGCATGTAAAAGTTTTTTTTAAGAAAAAAGATTTGTAGTCCTTTTCCAAAGTAATCATTTTGGGTCCTAGTTATAGGTTTTGACTCTGAATTGCAGGATAAGTTTTCTTGCATCTTTGTAGCTACCACATTCATGTTTGTGGGCATGATGTTAGTGTAGCTTTGGTGAAATTACAAACATGTCTTTGCTTGAAGAAGTCTAGTGGTCATGTCCTCCAAGGTTGGAATTGTTGTTAGCCCATTTACTTGTTGATACATGAATTCATAGCTTGTAAGAAGAGTCCCCAACATGAAGTCCATTAGATCAAACTTAGATATGTTATGTTTTTGAGTCTTCTTTATGTATTCCATTATTGGCCCTCTTTCCTATAACATAATTGAGTTTAATTTATTCAAGAGTAGGAGATGAAAAGCATTATTAATAGTTTCAAAATGAATCTTGAATGTGTTCCAAGAAACTCGTGGATCAAAGATTTATGAGAGAGTTGAAAATATCTTTTCTACAACACATGTTGATGAAGTACGGAGCTTTGGTGCAACCCTAAATTATTTCATTACCTTTTCCTACAATTGAAATATTGGTCCTAGCTAGGTTCACATACTTTCAGAATATTTTTTTCATTAGGAATAGCTTACAATGGGACTTCCATGTCTAGTAGTTGTCACCTATCAACTTTTGGACATTAGGGAACACGTCTTCTATTGTCACGGTGTTCCTAAATCTTTGGTTCCAATACAACATATTCAACCATTAAAAAAAGCCAACACAAATAACAAACAAAATTTTAAAACTAAAATAAAACAAGAAATGAACCCTTACAATCACATTGACAACTAAAAAAACCTTTGGCACACAATATGTTCAACCACTCAATTTTATTTTAAAATAATTCTAATTTCATTTCTTAATATTGATTTAGCACACAACTCATAACAATCGAGCATAATTTTTTTAAAAATATCCCCTCATTGCTCTAATATCATAATGAACACATTTTGTAAGCACTATGACAACACAAGTAGATTGTGGGTCCTACATGGAACACCAAAATATTAAAAATCAGAGAGGCCAGATCAAGGGGCAATGTCCTACTAAAATAACTTCCACTCTAAACTAATGACTCTATTAATAGGTAGGGAGGGGATACGTTGTATATTCAAGCAACATGAAAAAATCGAAATGAAGCTCAGATGAAATGAAGCGGCTAAAAAAAAGAAATATATATATATATATATATATTTCCCCCCTTGACATATTTCGA
>Ga0209208_10005297_pt1 | contig 18010 bp, 12 predicted proteins | sample S1TSphfallax_3_FD_187694 | JGI IMG/M metagenome (GOLD analysis project Ga0209208, IMG submission 187694) | Host-associated microbial communities from peat moss isolated from Minnesota, USA - S1T2_Fd - Sphagnum fallax MG (SPAdes) (version 2) | ecosystem: Host-associated > Plants > Peat moss >... | reverse complement strand
TACCTATAATATTTCCAATTTTAATAAAATATTCCATTAATAGAATATTATTTCATGACAATTTAAAAAAACCCTTTTATCCCACATGCTTTGTAAAATATACAAAGAATATCATCCTTGAGAACCTATGTATTTAACATAACCTAGCCTAGCCTAATTTCTCTACCTAATAACCTACCTAAATATACCAACCCCCACATGTATGTACTACCAAATACCAACCTACCTATTCCCTATTACCAACCAACATACCTCCAACTTAGGTCCATTATTTACATATATTAATTACCAACCCCCAACCAACACCTATAGTTCTAAACAATATACCCCAAATATGTACCTATAAGAGCTATAGGTTTACATCATATTTGTTGCCAATTTCATTCATTATTGTTGCAACTAATGAGCTATAAAATTTGGATGAAAATCATCCCATTGGAAGGATGAAAAAAACATTAGTTGCAACCTAGTCACAAAGATGACAAAAAAGTGTCAAGGTTTCAACATAGTTGCAAAAATGAAAATGGATAGTTGTCGTCATAGATTTAATGGTTACAAACAACAAGATTTCTTGTCATGATAATATTTGAAAAAATATAGCTGAATGAAAATCAAATTGCATATTATTAAATATGTGGGGGTTTATATTTATTACATAAAGTAAAAAATTAAGCATTAAAAATTTCAATAATTTAATTGACATAAATTGTGAACAAAGTCTATGTTAGGTTTTCATTTAATCGAATGTCAAAGTATCAAAATTGAAAATGGACTTTCATGGTTTGATCAATTGCACATGAAAATGTATTTGCATATTTAATGTGTAATGATGTTAGGTAACAAAAACAATGATTTCATTTAGATTAACACAATTATTATTTTTGGACACAAGTGAAAAAGAAAGTGTATAAATAATAAATCAAGTAATATAATTACATCAAAATAATATATGTGGATGCACTTGTAATTCAACCAAAAGTAAGATCATAAAGTTGAAAATTATGTGATTTCACGAATCATAAATAAATGGTCAATTATAGAATATTATGTATAACTAAAGTAAATATGAATTCAATTTTCATTTGAATAAAGAAACTTTTAATATTATCCCCTAGAAATAATATTTTCCGTTTTATTAAATTAAAATTTCAATTTGACATAATTTGAAGGAGTAACAATGTGTTTAATTTGCAAACCATATTTTCATTCCAAAATATGTCCCAATAAAAAAAATTACATTTTTGTGAATTATGTATAATTTGATTCATGGATCCTATTTTTAAAATTTTAATTCATTTTTTTAATGTGAAGATGATATTGAAATGAAATTTCAAAGTTTGGATATACGTAAGAAAGTTTGAAAAGGACTCTTATTTATAGGTAAAAGTTGACACAATTTGTTGCAATTTAATGTTGTAAAGGGTTGGATAAGGACTTGGCTTGTGGCCCTGGAGGTTAAGGGTTCAATTCCCTCATGCAACATAATTTTCCTGCTTACACATGACCTTCATGCCTCAACAATTTCATTGGCTAGTTATACTTTCTAAATAAATAGTTTCTAAATCATAATTGTATATATATATATATAACCTAAATGTCCATATTGACTATAGTCATGTAATCACATGTGTTACATATGATTACAAACATATAAACCATATATGTAATCCTAAAACTAAGTTTTGGCATAATGTTGACCATTGAAACAATGTTGTGAATGAGTGATGATATTTACACCAATATTGATATATTAAAAGGGTGAAAAGAATGTTGCAACTTGAATCTTGACTACTTTTTTAACCTTCACAAAACTATAACCATTGATGATGAAACCTATGAAGATTTTGATGAGGTTTGAACTTATGAACCACACAAAATATTATTTCCTACTAAAAGATTAGCAAAACTAGTGAAAATTTAGAATCTCCTTGCATATACTTGTGTTCAAACTTTACACATTCTAGTGACAAGAAATTTCAAGGTATATGGGTCATTTTTTGGAATATATTCTATGATCTTTCTTGGACACTTCCAAAGACATTTCCATTGTATGGTCATCCTTGGACATTTCCAAAAAGAATTCCCAAGACAACTACCTTATTTCCAAATTTAACTAGTTCACTTCTTTCCTAATAAGTACCTCCAACCTTATAACTACATAACAACCTTGGAAAAAATCTCTAGTGTATTTGGAAGGTGGATTATTTTTTGTAATCAAGTTTACGAAATGTTCCCTAAGGTAGATAGTGTAATTTTGTAAGATCCCTAGGGTGGAAGATGTAACCCAATCAAATTTCTAAAAGGGAGGGAATTATTTTGTAAGGCATTGATTACCTTGGTTGTCACACAATGTAAGTCCATGTTGTTAGGGAATTATTGTGTGGATCTCAAGCTTCGCCCTTGGTGCTCACACAATAAATCCATGACATCAAGGATTGACATTATATTTCTTTTTTTTTCCCTAGTCACCAATATGGATATGAAAAGGCAAATTAACATGTGTCTTTTCATGTTCATCATGATATTTAAATTAATTCAAATTGAATTTGACATTGACATAAATAATGATGAATTATTTAAACCCATATGGAAATGTTTAAAAAAAATTGATTGCCATTGGTAGTGTGCAACCATGCAAAGACCAAATGGTACCATCTTATAAAAGTGCTTCTTGTATGCAAGTATAATTGATTAATATATAGACATGGTTGTGAGCTTTTAACATGAGATGTTCTAGTATTGCAAATTCAAGCATGTCTCCAAGGTGGAGATTGATGAAACTTTACAATCCAAGAAGGTGGACTTTGAACTTTGCAACCCTCTTGGTCTTGTATGTTTCAAGGGCTCAAATTTTCAATTCTTCTTTTAAAACATACTTGTGAAATGATTTCTTGCTAATTTACAAATTTTCATTAAGGTAAAGGCATGGATGCATCACGAGAACTTTGAAGCTCCTTGTTGCAAAGATGCATAGGGTGTATTCGAGTATGTAGGTGATTATAGAAATCAACATAGAGCTTGTTGTATGTGAGGATGTTTGTAACATCTACACTACAAGGGAGTGAGCACCAAGGCAATGGCACAATTGATTCCTTCTATCCATATGTAATTGTAAAATAGCTTCTAAACAAGCCATTAGATGCATTTTGTGATATGCAAAAGCTTCTTATCCAAATTGATGAAGAAGGAACGGAGCTTGGAGTCACAATTGGACTTCCTAACCTCTAAGTAGTAAGGGCTCAAGAGTTAGACATATCAATTGATGCAATAATTTGAATCAATCTATCCAAAAGTGAGGTTGTAACTTGTAAGTCGTGAGCCTTATTGCATAGGTTCTATAAGCTTCTTATTGAGGCCCTATGTAACCAAATATACTCCCTTGGCAATCACACCTTAGCAAAATGTACTCCCATGGCAAAAACCCATGTCTCCAATGTTTTCAATCAGAAATCTAATGGCTTTAGCTAATGTGCAAACATTTGCAAGGGACAAACTCACCATCATAGCCGCCGCTCTTCAACAAATAAATAAAGTTGCCCACCAAGCCCCTCAAACAGAATTTAGCCAGATTGACATCTGATGAGCTGTGTAGCCAGATTGGCAACTAGCCAGTTTAGGGCGAAAATGGCTGATAGGAAGGAATTCTTGCACTCTCTGGCAAAAGTAGAATTCACTGGCAATAATTAAGTTGAAGCAGTTGAGCATTCAAACCTGGGGCCAAGCCTAGTTGTAAGTGAAGATCAGAGATATGGGTGCTTTGTAAATTAGGGTTGTCCTGAACCCAATCTTAATATCTGTCAGAAATAGCATCACCTAGTATGTGTTACACTACCTAAAAGGCTATAAACTACCGGGAGAAATGAACTATATAAACTAAAGGTAGACAGGTTTCTGACATTGCTAGAAGGTCCAGTTAGGTTTAATGCATGTGGAAGTGATCTTACTAGAGCTCTTCGTTTCACTACTTCTACCAGACGTAAGACAACTATTTTGCATCTGCATCTTCCTCTTCTTTCTCCCTGGAAATTGAAAAAGTACTCTCCAGACGTATTTGTGTATGCCTACATATTTCTCATAACAAATGACCAGAGGGATTCTGAACTAAGGGATGTTACTTAGAACTAAAGGGATTTTTTATTTTCCCATCCCTGAGTAAAATGCTTGGATATGATTACCATGAATAATTGCAATACATGGTTTTTCATTTGCAAAATGATTATCATTGTCCCTAGTAGATGTTCTGCTGAGACTGTCTCATGTCTGACAGGGTTTAGTGCAAGTTGTAGCTTAATTTACTCTGATGGCATTTGCAAACTGTTCACAACCTTAGGCATCTTGGAGGGGGTCAGAGCTGTCACCTAGACTCCAGACCATGCACATCAAGGATCATGAAAAACTTATGGAAAACTTGCTGCTCCCCGCCTGCAGCCTTTGTCTGAAAATCAGCTGAGTGGCAATATCTCCCTGCCTGTGAAATGTGGCCCAATGGGTGAGGATGGAAATTAAAATTACAAGAGAGAGAGAGAGAGAGTCCTGGAGTTGAAAATTCCAGACAATGCACATCAAGTTCCAAATTCATCATCAAGCCCTTTGCAGCCATGGTCTACATGATGACCATCCTTCCCACCCAAGCCTCCTTCATATTTTCTTAAAAACTTGCACCATTTTTGTAGTGTTGTTACACATAGATGTTCCGAGCATAATATGCCAGCAGGCTTTTCAAAAACATAATTTCCCACCTCTACAGGCATTTATTTTTTCAAAAAGTCTGTCAGCTGATACCGAAGGGTATCTAGTGGGTGCCTTCTGCGTGTCACAGGAATTTTTTTAAAAGGAAAAGAACACGATTAATTTCATGTAAAGTCCTTGGCGGCAGGCTATATGAGAATTGAGGCCACACTCAGCTCTGCTTAGGGGGCCCTTATTCCTGTAAAGCCCACCCTCTAAAGACTGTCCCCTTGGGCTTTACCCTCCACTATATTTTTGGTGCCCAAGTGATCTCTATCAGTGGCACCAAACTTGAGGTCCTTTTTGCTCACATGCTTTAACTCTTCTTCACAAAGTGATAATGTATACAAGCTACTTTGCCACTCAAATTGAAGTATTGTCCCATTTTTCAAACTGCAATTTGGAAGGACCATTGAAGGTGTTGGGCCAAGTTTGTGTATCAGATTATCCATTAAACCAGCCTCAAGCAGAAATTCAAATTGGAGGATGCGGTACCCATTGAGCTATTTGCAAGGTGTCGTGCAGGATAAGAGCTATGGAATTGTACCCAGTTCAGGATCAGAAGAGGGATCAGTGGTGGGATGAATATGTGACAGATATTAGGGATGCCAAACATTAACTGCTGGGGCTCAATAATATATGTGAACTTATGAGCACCAACTGGAATGAGTAGCAATCAGCCCTCAAAGTTGAAGGGTCCTCTTGCCCTTTTGCATTGAAAGGCAACATGAACATTTGCACTTTATACTCAACCAAAATCTAAAATGTGGAAGACAATCTAAAACTTTATCCCGCAGGTGAAAGGCAAAAGACAAAGGCAATAAAGGCATGAGATTCCAAAACCTGGCTGGGATGAGTACACTTTTTTTAGCTTTTTTGTTTGGGCAGGCTATGCAAGAGTGGTGTCTGGTGGGGTGGATGCCTCATCCAACAGCTAATCTATCCAGTCTCCACATACACTTATTTACCTAGTTATTAAAGCTTTACAGCTCCACAATATGGGAGAGGGTTTTACCAGGCATAAGAACTGTCACAGTAGTGTTAATTAGAATTTTACTGTCATATCCTGCGGGTACCAGAAGGCAATTAAAATTTTATATTCAGCTGACATCCTTCTGGTACCCTACGGATATCACAGTTAAAAAAAAACGTTTCATAAAAAAGAATGCAGGCATTTTGAAAACCAAATGGCCACCCCCAAAATGGAAAGCGCCTCCTCTCAGCAGGGGAGTTATTACGCTTGGTAATGTGCCCTCCCAATACACCGGGAAATTCATGCCAGGTTTTTACGCTGCCTGTGTGTGCGTGGACAAAAAGTGATCCATATTCATTCTGTGTATGGATGAAAAATCTGCATCCGCCGGCTGAGCATATGTGGATGTAAAGGATGATGCTGTTTATGTCCAGTAATTGTTTTGAGGCTGCTGATTAGAACTAGCCTCTGCACACCAATGCCTGGGCCAATTTCAATAACCAGTGGCCTCTGGCTGGTTACCTAGTCCTTTCATCCACAAGAGCGGTAAGGATCCAGCAGCACCCCAAAAACTGCAGCAACTACAACTATCAGGGTGTATATATATCATACCCAATATAGACGAAAACATATGGTTAAGAATGCCAAATAGGTTCCACTCTAAGCACTCACCTGGTGTAAGCTAAATCATTGGGGTTGAGAAAATAGCAAAATAATCTTTGTGTTAATGCATGCACTAATCCTAGTTAAATTACACAACAAATGAACTACATTCCCAAACAACAGTCGCTTTTTTGTAGGAGTTTTCAGTTGTGGCCAAAGTGGCAATCATCCATAGGAAGGATGCAGAAAATGTGGTGATTGGGAAGATTTAGCCAAATCTGGTTATAAACCAAAAGTAAAGCACAAGTCTTTAACTATCATCCTTCTTATTTTTGGCTACACACTGAAACCAAATATAGGAATCTAATGATTTTTTACTTCTCATTTTTCTCACTTATGACGATTGAAATCCTTCAAGTCCGCTTCATTTTCGAATTTCTAATTTGGGCGAGATATCGCCAAGCTAAAAAAAATTCTGCCAAAAAACTAAGAGTTAAAGAACATTATTATATGTGTATAAAAAAGCTTTATCTACTTAATATGTTTGGGGTGGTGAGACTGCCAAGGAGTCCTTAAAATTCAGCAGATAAACCTTCACAGGTCTGCAATGATTCCTACATTTATTTTTAGTTTCGAGTCTCCTTCACAAGGAAATGTGTACCTACATTTGCTGTACATGCTATTGTACTTAAGGTATTTAATGGACTTCGAGGAGGAGGAGGAGGCGGATGAGGTTGTAAACTTAAAATATTAGTCCAGCCTCCTGGAGTACAGTGATGGGGGACCGACCTACAAAGTAGAAAACTCAATAGGATATTGTTTTTTTTGCAAAATCAGTTAACAAAAAGAAGTGTAACTTGACTTTGTAGTTTGCTGGCAACATTGAAACAAGAAGTACAAATTAAGAAGTGGTGGATTTTATTAGTAGTGTTGTTGGGTTGGAAATCAAAAATGTTACAGTTACAAGCTGACCAGCATGTCAGTACAATTACTGACGTTGTGTGTGTGTGTGTATGTGTGTGTACCTGAGCTTAGGAAGGTGGAATTTTGAGCTGGCGCCACTTGCGGCTTGCATACGACAAAAGGGATCTTTGAAAAGCGAGTCCAACCTCTTTTGAAATCACAAGATGACACACAGCATGAAAACCCAGATTTGTGCACCTCGCTCTTTCAGCCTCTCACCTTGAATGCCTTGGAATGTGGCATCCAATTGCCTCTGCCTCTAGTATAGGCTAAAGCCCTAAGGTGGGCCTTCTTGAGATAACCGGCCCTCAACTGCCTGAAATCACTCAACTCACTTTTTACTTTTAAAAGCCAAATTCCCCTCCTTGCTGACACCCCATTGTGGCATATAAGGTGCCTCCATTACAGTGTCACAAAGTGCAGAGGGTTTTAGGTTATTAGCATTTCCTTTACTATGAGCTATATATTTTTTATGTTGATTTTCCAGTTAAGTAGCTTCCCAGGATGGAACCAAATGACTGGTAGGGGAAGCTTGAGAAAACCGTCCTCCTAAATGCTATAAGTATTTAGGAGACTCGTTTTCTAAGTATATATTGGGCAGCCTTGCTCCCCATTCATTTCAATGGCACCTTTTTTAAACTAATAGTACGTAGGAGCAGGGAAAGACAAAGGAAACGGCTTGAATGAAGGATCCAGTCGCCGCCTCTCTCAGTCTCTCTATCTGACCTCGATGACATTTACCATTGCCATGGACCGCCTGTTGTTGGAGATGAACACGGGATTCTGTTTTCCTTCATCTGACTCCACATGAAATAGGCCCAACTTAAAGGGAGGGGCCAGATCACTCTCTGCTGCTGTGCTCTCATTATTTCTATAAATCCATTAAACGAGAGTCAGGCAGCTAGTCTTCTTTTTTCTCCTCTTCTCTCTCCCTCCGGCCTACCCCTTCCCAAGTCTTTCATGTGATGTCTTTTGATCAGTCTTGCGTGCTGGTACTTTGTGCTCTGGTGCTATCGAACTCTCTGCATCTCCTAACTCCTAACACATCCCACAACATAGAGTTAGCACCAAGTCTCCCAACTCATTTGGAATTGTCTTGCTATCTAAATCTAGATTCACTAAGACGAGTCTAGAACTTAATCTAAATTGTGAACTTTTTGAAGTCCAGGGCCTTGACCCCCATTGTAGCTTGTGGCCCAACAACACAAAGTCACTCCATAGATAACTTTGAGCTGTCTTGAGACTCCTCAAGCGACAACGTCAAGTTGTCCTAAGGGAAATGCAGGGTGACAAAAAGTTGTTTCAAAAGGTTTTTGTCGGGTGACGCCAAGTGTTGTCCCCAAACAAGTCTCACGTCCTGATCCCAAAATCTCATGGTCTGGTTGATAAGATGAATTGGGAAGTCAAACCCTAGTCCACCAACTTAGATTCATATGTTGCCATGGTGCCCCACCATGATGATCCCAATGGAAGTCCCACTTCATGTGAGTCCCAGAGGGGAGCCCCGTGTAAGGGCATGTCATTCATCCTTAATTAAAAGAGGTCAACATCCTTGTTGATGCTATCAACATTGCTCTCCATAATAACCCATGTTTGCCCCCACTCTAATCAAAAGTCATTTTGGGATTAGTTACTCTTGATTTTGATTTCATTTGTGTTGTGTTCTTTTGGTCTCAACACAAAAAGAATTTCATGTATCACTTGTACATGTTTGCATCATCATGTGTGATGGCTTTCCCACACAACCTATTGTCATTCCCCTTTTTGGGCTTCTTTCACCTAACGAGGTTTCCTTTTGAATCCATGTTTAAGTTTCATTTCAATGACCCTGGCCATCATGTCAAAAGAAAATTGTTAAACAAACTAACAAATAATGTTGAATTGGATTTTTACAATTTAAATCCCCTTTACTCTTAAGGACATGGTTCACAATTTCATTCACTGAAAACTTCACTCCCACAAGCTTTATTTTCAATTTCAAGGCATGCCATTTAGTTCACACACATCATTACATTGATATTGTTTGATCAAGCCCTGAGGAGTTTTTCCTTAAAATTCAATTCCTAAGGTCCATTTTGGTTGTTATCATTTCATCCTTCTATGGACTAGTAGTTTTTCACACAACTTGACCTACCAACTCATTTTTCTTTGAGTGAACTATTGCACTCTCATTTCATTTTAAGGATTAAGCTTGAAGGTTGATATCCTTATCAACATTTAATTAAATTGGGACATCTCACATGTTTCCATTTTTTATTTGTTTTTTATTTTGCCTCAATTCATGTTTTCTTTCTCACTCAAATTTCTCCACCATTTCCAATAAATGGTCTTAATGTGAAGGTCTCACCCATGTTGCCTCTTTTAGGTGGTATCCCTTCCACTTTACTAAATATTGTTTGCCCAAATGTTTGGTTTGTTTTACACCCATGATGCATTCAACCTCGCTTGTGAGGTTAAGCTCAATGAATCAAAATCTAAGTGATAGGCTTGTTTCCTATTTGGCCTCCCTATAAGAATTCACAACTTGTTTTATTAGAAAATTTAATTCTAAATGACCAAAAGGTGACAATTTCAAATTTTATTAACTAGTCATCCTAGACAAGTCCATTTTGACTAAGTCTTTTTTATTAGATCATTTTGACTAGGTCTTTATTATTATTCCATATTTAGGTAGCAAAATTTTAAATAATATATGATTTTTTTCTAAATTAATGCACAAAATATTGTTTATTTATTACTTACATGCATGCCTAAGTTAGTTAGGCTAGTTAAGTGAATTAGGCCACCAAGGTAGTGGCCTAGATTACAAATGTGAACTTTAAACTTGCTAATCCTAAAATAATTTTTTAAAAATCTAGAAAATAAAAATAATTTAATTTATGCTGAAACCATTCATGTATTGTGATATTTCTTTTTCCAAACTTTTGATTACATGTCCTATTTGATCGCACATTTCATTTTATTACACTTGTATCATTTTATACTACATGTCAAGCATTTGATTGCACTATTCATTTAACTACAACTTTATATGTTTTCATTAGAGGTGTCCATTTTTTCTCATATTTTGATTGAAAATCACATTGACCAATAATAATAATAAATGTCACTTTAATCAACTAAATAAGTTTTTAAAAACATGTCACTTCAACAACTAGAGGCGTCTAATCAATTTGAATATATTTTTAATCAAAATGAACAAGGTAATTGAGTTGGACATCTTGAAAAGCCATGAATTCTTATAGTGCCTCCTTTTATCTTCATTAAATGACTTTAACAAGTAGACACATGGAAGGTTGGTTGTGCCACAAAAGTTATTGGCAACAATAATGAAATATATAAACATGTAAGTGAGGTTCATAAAATACCTTCTTGGGTCCCACATATTTTGGTATCAATTGATGTTAATACCACCTTCTAGGGTAAGTACATACATCTAGAAGAATTTACTTGTTAGGAAAGGAAAATCAACAAATGAAAATTAAGGAGCTATAGGTCCGAACACAAAAAACATACAAGACAAAATAACAATTACCTATGTGGATTTTCCAAAAATGGAATATTTCCAAAGGAATTTTTTATTTAATGTACAAAAACATGGAAACATGTGTTATAGTTGTGCCATCACTGTTGTATCTCATTGTATCGCATGCATATTACCACCAAGCATTATAGACCTCTGTAAATTGATTCCTAACCAACTAGGGGGTACCCTCATGTAACAAAATTCCAAAGAGCTTAAAACCCACATCCACAACTCCTTAAGTTAAAATATATATATAAAGAAAAAAATCCAGAAAGTACAAATGGTAATTTCCACAAATCTCCACATATTTAATTTTTTATTCACAAATTCCAAGCATAAATAAGTTCTTCCTTGTTTTCCCTAGCTCCTCTAACATCTCCACCAAACTCACACACACAACAACAATGATGGGGGAGGGAAAATCCTCAAAAGAATTCCACCCATGCCCTAACCATATCATTTCTTACTTTCCAACCTCCCTTTTAATTTTTTAAAAACTTCATTCAAGTAAAGTGACAAGGCAATGTTACTTCCACCTTCTAAAACTAACTAAATCTAATGGTTTCACTATTTAGGTCACTAAGGTAACTAAATAGCAATAAATACCTTCACCTACCACCAATAATTAGAATATATCAAAATACCATGTCTAGATTTACTAGTCCTAGATTAACTTGCCCATTAACAACTAACTTGTGAAAGCTTCAAACATCTTGAAATCCTAAATGTTCAACCAAATGAAATCACTAATCTTGAATTCAATGTTTCTTTGAATCTTATTGGCTTGTTTTTTGTAACTTGCCTATGTTTTTTCCAAAAAAATTTGACCCGTGCATTCAACTCTTCACATTTTCTAACCATTTTTTTGACATTTTTCCTCCTTCATGACAATATCCTCTAGTCCTTGATTAGTAGTTGAAACAAGAAAACCCACGGACTTAACCATCCTAGGGATTAGAAGAGATTATGTCCTAATTGCTGAATGTTTGGTACAATTGTAGCAAAAATCTATTAAACCTAACTAATCACCCCAATCCCTATTATTAACACCACATAGTTTTGGAGATATTGGTTCAGTATCCCATTGATTCTTTGAGTTTGGCATTAGTTTGTGGATGGAAAACCATATTGAACTTTAACTTAATGATGACCTCTTCATAAGAAATTTCCAAAATTCCAACATGAATTTTTCATCATGGCCATTTATTATGACATTCAACATGCCATTATGTTTAACCCACATATTTAAGAATAATTTTGTTATCTCCATCGTCATGGCTATGGTCTTAAATACTCCAAATTTGGCCAACTTGGAAAATTTATTTATCACAACCAAGATGGCATCTTTCTCTTGCCATTCCAGAAGGCATGTCATGAAGTTCATTGAGACACCTTCATACGGACATGTCGAAATAGGGAAAGGTCTATACAACCCAAGCTTCTTCATATGCCATGACTTGGTGTTTTGGCATTTCACACAAGTGCATATGAAATGTTTTACATCCTCTTTCATTTTAGGCCAACAAAAGCTTGTACTCAAAATCACCCTTGTGGTCCTTTCATGATATTTGCATCATTTCAATGACATCCTTTCAATGTCTTATTGTTGGCACATTATGCATTTCTTGCACATGACTCTTGTGCACAACTTTCCTTGGAACACTTAAACATGCAATTACCTCCACTTAAGCAACATGTTTATAAAGGTGCATGACGCCTTTCATTTGATTTTTGTTACACAACTCCATAAAATAATGTTGTGCAAGGTGGTCTTTCACATACCCCTTCCTTATCTTCCATTTTTGCCCACAAACATGGTGTGAAGGATTTGGGTGGTCCCCCATAGCATCTCCCCTTGGTATTCCTCCTTTTGACTTAATATATCAAGCACTATATTTTCTTTGCCCAACTTATGGATTAATTATATGTTCATTAACATTAAAATGTCATGACAATGCAATTGTTTTGCAATGGCTTTTTGTTGCATTTCAAAGTACTTCAAAAACACATTGTTCATGAAGACCTTGGTCCTTTGTGATCCCAAGTAATGTCGCCTAGTCTCAATGCAATTAACTACTATGAACAATTTTTTTCAAGAATTGGCCATCTTAGTTGGGCTCTCATCATCTTTTTGTTTTCAAACGTGAAACGATTTTTGTCTTACATCAACACACCTCCAATTACAAACCCACTTGTGTTGATGTCCATTTCAAACAATTTGGAAAAGTTTAGGAACTTCAACACATGTGCCATTGAAAGTTTTTTAAGAACTTTTCAAGCATGTTTTTTCTATTCATCTTGCCATTCAAATGATAACTCCTTTTTAAGGAGGTTTTTGAGTGGCTTGGCTGATGTTGAAAAATCTTTTATGAACTTCCTATGAAAGTTGGCCAACCCATGGAAAGATATTATTCCTTTAATAATGACCTAATTTTGCCACTTTTTTATGGTTTGGAATTTTTTTTTAATCAAGCCTCACACCTTCTTGAAACAAAAAAGTTCATTTTTAACCCCATAAATTCACTATTTGTTTGGTTAAGACAAAATTTATGTGTTCACAGTGTTGGGTGTTTCCTTTGTTGACTTAGAGTAAACTAAGATGTCATCAATATAAATGATGACAAACACATTCAACCTATCATGGAAGATCAAGTTCATGAAAGTGGTAAAGGTTGATGGTGCATTGCACAACCCAAATGGGATGACTAAGACCACATATGAGCCATACCTAGTCCTAAAGGCCTTCTTTTTCACATTTGCATATGTAATGTGAATTGGGTAGAAACCCAACTTCAAGTACACTTGATTGAAGTATGCACATTTGCAACTTGTCGTCCTCTTTATCCATAAACACTAGGATTCCATATTTGGCAACTTACTTAACCTAATGTAGCTTCGTTCCATTGAATCATTTATTTGACTTTTAAGTTCCTCAAGTTTTTTATGGTTAAATTTATAAAAGGCTTTAGAAGGAAGTGCCAACCCTAACACCACTTCAATTTTGTAATTAACATCATGACAAGGAGACAATTCATTAGGAATATTTTTTATTAGAACATTTGAAAACTTATTAAATTCTCATTTACATATGTTATCTTTTTTTATGATGGTAGAAAACAATGGGTACATGGTTCCAAAGGACAAGAGGATGTACTTGATCCTTGTTTTTGTCTTCAAATTCCTATCCACATTTAAATCAACTACCATGATCCCTTCCAACAAAAACCAATAGCACAAAATAATGTTAATCATTTATGCAATTTTCAAAATTGTTGCCTTTTTACTATTAAGTAACCACTTCTCCATATTGAATTTGAAGCATTGGAAGATTACTCCCACTCAATTCATGTCATATTTCACCTCCACTTGTGCTATTAGCAAAACCATTGTCTTATTATAAGATGTGTGATGGTTCTTGAATTGAACAATCTACAAAATAAGTATAATTTTATGGCCTAAATACAATCCCTTCATCTTAATGACTAACCAACCTTCCTTGTTGGGTTTTATTGTCTTGTCCACCAATTTTTTATATAGCTTGGCTACATCCAACTAAGTAGGGTCTAATTAAACGATATCAAATCCACCACATGGTAAAAACATCATTTGGGAAATCACCTCCCAAATGGTTTCTACTTTCTTCCCCTTCACCTTTGCCTTAATTTTTCATCATTTATTGCCTTCAACCCACACAAAAAATCTACCTAAATTTGGGTCCAATGTAACCTCCACAACCTTTCCAGACCTACCATTGACGCCCAACTATAATCATTCTCCAGCTCCAACCAACTCTTCATTTTCCACAACCATATGACCTATACTTGATAGGAGTTGGCAACTTTTGTTCTCACCTGCTTTCTAAGCTTCATTTTCTCCTTTCTTCTTCTTGGATTTGGTTTTGCTTTTAGCTTTTTTCCATTATCAAAATGCTCCCTCACCAAAGCCATTTTTCTAATCATTTGATGAATTGCTTTCAAGGTTGTAACAATGTTATCCTATTTGTGATATCTTTATACACTTCCCGGTTGCCTTCCATCAAGCTTGAACCTTTTTTTCTTATTGTTTTTTCATTTCTTTCACAATGTTTTTGTTCTTTTCCCTTCACATGTCCTTTCTTTCCTACAAATTTCTCCTTTTTTCTTTCTTTTCAACACCTACTTTCCACAAACTCTCAACAACAACATCTTCCTCTTCTCTTTGAGTTTCTCCTTGCTTATCCTTCTTTGTCTACTATCTAAGCTTTCTAACACTATTGAGATAGATGTAACTAGACCATTCAACAAACCACCCAATTTTTGGCAATATGGCAACTTGATGCAATATTCATCAACAACACACATATATAAAACTAGTGTAAAGAGAAATTTTATCGCCTTTTCCCATTAGGGAGAGATCATGGAATGATGCAAAATTTATTTGGTTCCACATTTTGAGGAACGTTCACACTAGTACAAAATTGGGGTGTAGTTCACTAGCCTAAATCACTATGGGACCTTAAAAGCGAAATAAAAAACAAAATATTTTTTAAATGTCATAACCAAAAAAAATCACTTTTGCCTCCAATCTTATATCAATTTTTGTAATAAATTAAAAAAATTAAATTCAATGTTACAATTTTTTGTAGTAATAATGGATTTTACTATAATTTTATACTTTAATTTATTTTTATTTCTTAGTTTAAAATCTAAATGAGATGTACATTAATTTTTATTTATTTCTATTCCATTTACTCATGTCAATTGATTCATCACAAATACAAATTAAATCATGAAATTTGAATAAATTAAATCCCTTTCCCTCCTTTATTCCATTACAATTTTCTCATATATATTTTATATTTTGGAAATGTCATAATTCAACAACAACCTTATAGATGGTATTGTTGTAAGGCAAGGATTTGGTGACATAGTTCAAATCTGGTGGTAATCAAGGATTACCACAAGTTGTGGCTAATCTGTTTTCTATTTTGTTATAAATGTTGAAATACATGTTTCGAAAAAAGAGGCGAGGTTGATTTTGTCTAGCCAAGCAGCATGCATGTTGGATAAATACCTCATAAAAAGATACGTTGTAAAGTTAATTTTTACACAATATGTATTATGTGAAAATGCAAGGTTGATTTCAGTAATGATCCTTTTTGGATCCTCAAAGATGGTATCTAAAATTTTGGATAGTAAGTAAAACACTTAATGTAAAAGTTTATTCTTTGATTTTTTGCAAAGAAAAATTTGATTGATCAATAAAAACTAATCCAAAAGATTTGTATCTTTCTCTCCTTTTCTTTGCGTCTTTATGTGTCTCTGTGTCTCTTTCTCTCCCTTTCTATGCATCTTTTTCTTTGTCTCTCCCTCTCTAAGTTTTTTTCTGTCTCTCCCTCTTTGAGTCTCTTTCTTTGTCTCTCCCTCTCTTTGTGTCTATTTCTATGTGTTACATCTCTCTATGTCTCTTTGTCTCGTTCTCTCCTTTTCTTTGCACCTCTTTCCACATCTCTCTCTATGTCTCATCTTTCTATGTGTGTTTATTTGCATCTATTTGTGTCTCTTTATCTCCCTATATTTGTGTCTTCTTGAAGGAACGAAGGAACAAAATAATCTGGAACTTTTTACATAGCAAAAAATGAAGAAGGTTGAAAAAAATGAGAGCAAAGAAAATAAAATAAATTCACCTCTATAGATAAAAAGGTGTTGCATGATGGTGGTGGAATGATATGCAGCGTGGATTGTCATTGAGCTTTTTGGAGTGTTGTTCAAATTTTGGATTCTTGTCCGAAGTGCTTACGATTCGAAGGAAAAAAAGAAAAAAGAAAAAAAGAAAAGAATAGAAGTAAGAAGACATGATGCAACAAAAGATAATGGAAGAAATGAAAATGAAAGAGTTTGTATGGTGGGATGCCTTAAACCCTAATGCCTTTCAAAGTTTGTTGTGTGCATTGTAATTGTTAGCGAAAATTAATTTTCATCCTAAATCAATTTTCCATCCATCATTGGTTACACAATGAGGAACACAATTTGGAATTACAAATGATATAAGAAAAAATAACCCTAAAGGGTAGACCCTAAACCCTAAACACTGTACTATATAAGAAAAAAACCCTAAACTCGAACCTTAAACCTTAAAAGACAAAACCCTTAACCCTAAAAGCATTACACCTTAAACCCTCTCTCCGTGTCCCTTTTTTTTTCTCTAAATCCTCTACTATACAAGAAAAAAGCCCTACAGGGTAAACCCTAAACCCTACACCATGTTCTATACAAGAAAAAAAACAAAATCTTACAACTTTACAAACTTTCACCCTATGACACAAAACCCTAAACCCTAATCACATTGAACCTTAAACCCTACAACACAAAATCCTAAACATTACACACTTTGATCCTACACCCCATAACACATTAATTTACCCTACAACACTAAAGCCTAAATTAAACCCTACAAACATTTAACCTTAACACCTATCAACACACCTCAAACCTTAAATGTAAACCCTAAACCCCACAACAATAAACCCTATAACATTAAACCCCACACACTTTGACCCTAAACCCCACATACTTTGACCCTACACCCCACAACACATTAAACCCTACAACTCTAAACCTTAAACCCTAAACCATGCAAACTTTGACCCTACACCTAACAATAGTAACCCTTAAACCCTATAAACATTTAACCCTACACATGACAATAGTAAACCTTAAAGCTTGCAAACATTTAACCTTAAAAACATTGAACCTTACACCTAACAACAATACGCTTTAAACCCTATAAACATATAATAACCTTGTAAACATTAAACCTTACATGTGACAACAATACACCTTAAACCTTGCAAACATTCAACCTTACACATGACAACAATAACCTTTGAACTTGACAATAATAAACCTTAAACCCTAAACCCTTCAACCTTAAACATCGAACCCTACAAACATTTAACCTTAAACATTAAACCCTACAAGCATTTAACCCTGCAAACATTGAACTTTACATCTAACAACAATAGCCGTTAAACCCTACAAACATTGAACCTTACACTTCACAACATTAAACCTTAAACACATCAAACATTTAACCCTACAAACATTCAACCCTACACCTAACAACAACAACCCTTAAACCCTAAACCCACCACCTGACAATAGTAAACCTTAAACCGTGTAAACATTTAACATTACAAACATTAAACCCTACACCTGACAATTGTAAACCTTGAACCT
>Ga0209208_10005296_pt1 | contig 18015 bp, 10 predicted proteins | sample S1TSphfallax_3_FD_187694 | JGI IMG/M metagenome (GOLD analysis project Ga0209208, IMG submission 187694) | Host-associated microbial communities from peat moss isolated from Minnesota, USA - S1T2_Fd - Sphagnum fallax MG (SPAdes) (version 2) | ecosystem: Host-associated > Plants > Peat moss >... | reverse complement strand
TTTTTTTTTTTTTTTTTCAAGTGAAGGTTTTTTCAAAGGTCATAAACATTCACTTATAATTAACTGAAAAGAAATTAAACAATTTTTAAAAAAAAGTTTACACATCACATGGTTTTTAATGTGTTTCAACATGCATATTAATGTGGAAAAGACTTTTCCACATGAATTATTACATCTAAATCAATTCACATTAATTGAAACTATGATCAAACCATAATTCAATTATAAAATCCAACCACCAAATAAATTACCAAACTTAACCCTTATGTAATTATATAAATAATAATATAATTATATAAAGTTACATAGACACGCATTCACTAAACAAAATTGCAAGGATTTATAAAATCAAGGAAATTTTCCTAAGTTACTACATTTCAACTAAATTTGGGTTGTGGACTAGGTAAACCAATGAGTGGATGACCTTACCAATCAAAGCATTGAAATTTCTCACAAAGGATGGTTATGTGACCTACACTTGTGCATCATCCATTGGCAACCATTATGTGGTAAGGTAAAGCCCAAGTATGACAACATTATCAATGTAAAGATACCATCTAAGGCCTGTTTTACATTGAGAGTCAAGGCCAAAAAAACTTGGGGCCAATTTTGAACATTTTTGGATTGTAAATTGGCCCCTATTTACTAATAAATGTTAGACCATTAATGTTAGGATATTAATAAATGTTGGAGCATTAGCCCCAAGGGTTGCAAATTGGCCACCCAAATTTGATGGTATTTTTTTTTTAGTCTTGGGGCCAATATAAGGCCATAATGTTCAACATTAATCAATAATTAAAAGCAGATTGTTTTTTTTTTCCTATGTCAACCTTGACTCTTAAAGTAAAGCCCTTTGGGTTGATTTCAACTTTTGCACAAATAGGAATGTTAGATTTGGGTTGAACATTGGCCCTAACTCCTAGTGTAAAATGAGCTTGAGATGATAAAAGACATATTAAGTATTTTTTTTTAAACTTTATTTTCAAAAAGTTGTAAGGATGAACATAATGCAACATAAGGTTCTATTAGTTTCAAAACATGAGGTGTTTCCTTCATGGTGGGAAAAATCGTATTTATAAAAGTATCTCAAAATACGTTAGAAATAAATCTAAATTGTGATTTACATTTTTTTTAAACTTTCACCCATACCCCCTATTTGGGCCTTTAACAATCTTTAACACATTCAACAAAATGTACTAATTGTTTCTCAATTCACATCCATAAACATAAAAAACAAAACAATATTTTTAATAAAGTGCTAGACTATTTTAATGCAATCACCTAGGCCAATCATTATAGCCAACCAATCAAGAATAATCATTTTTCATGTGTAGTGTACATGGAATTGGACTCAATTTTCAAACTAAGCCCAAAGTGTTCAATTGAATTTGAAAAAAAATGTTGAAATTGGAATCCTAAATTCTAAAAATCTTAAAAACTGAACTCAAACCTACACACCTAAAAACCTACCCAAACTTGCTAAAATGTTAAAACCATAACCAAATTATTAAAGACATGTAAATTTTGATTTAGAAACACATCATAGATTAGCGAAATGTATGAAGGAATAAAATAAAGGAAAAAGGAAAAATGACAAGACGTTAAGTTGGTTCAAAGTTATTAGGAAAATCTATGTATGTCCATAATCGTTCACTTGTGGAGGTTGGCCATATTTACATGTCAAACATTGACAACTTGCAATAGGTTGGTCATGGTGATGGGAGGTATGTTTTGAAGGGGTGGAAGTCGAGAAGTAGCTAAGCCTACGGCTATTGCCCAACTTAAGATGGAAGACGCTTGCATCCTTCATAATGCGATTGAAAATTTTTGACAAAGAAAAGTGACCAAGGTAGAAAGATGAGGGCCTTCTATCCCCTTCAAGCTCTAAATGGCATCAACACAATCATGTAAAAACACATCGGCATATTTGTGTAAGCAACCAAATACCTCAATTGCTAAGGAGAGGAATTGATTAATGGAATGTTGGTTGCGATAGCTCATTTCCTTGGCTTGAGCTGCATCCAATTAGCAAATCTTTGAGTTGCATAAGATCAAGGAAGTAAATCCACTTGCGTTGAGTCGATAATGACAACATTGGCTAAGGTGCAAATACCCATTTTTAGTAAACACAATGTTAATTTATTGACAAAAGGAGTTGAATGTGGTTGAAAGAAGCACATCTAATTGTTCTCGTCTCATGTGAAAATTAACATTTCGTGCAATGATGGCAAAGGTGTCACGAATTACATCATGGTTTCTAATGCATTCACTACCATGAGCACAACGTAAGTTTGGTTCATCTAAAAAGTTGAAGATTCTTAAATTCAATCTGTCGAAAATGAGGAATCAAGCCTTAGAGCATATCCCTTCAGTGTTAGAAATCAAGCCTTAGTGTTCACTACATGACTCCACACATTAAAATTGGATGAAGAAAAGTCAAATCATGCTGGTTTGGCTCTGCAAGATGGTTTTTGCCCAATATGTTTTCACCTTTGAAAGAAGAGCATAATAAAAAATGATCTGATTGCTGCTCCATGTTTCCAATTGGCCAATCACAATGATTGGTCCAGGTGGTTTGCTATTAGTAGTCTCCCATCTATTTGCAGTATGTTTTCACCTTTGAGAGAAGACTTTAATAAAAATGATCCCATTGGTGCTCCCTGTTTCCAATTGGCCAATCACAATGACGGTCTAGGTGGTTTGCTATTAGTAGTCTCCAAGCTCTTTGCAGTCCCACTTTCAAAAACTAAACTTGAACGTTTTTGCAGGGTCGCATACTGAGTACTGTTGGGGATGCTGCTAGGTGGACACTTGGCAAGAGGTTTGGCCTGGAAACCAAAGACTATACCTGAACTAATCAAGAGACTGAAGGGTGTTCTCATGAAAATCCCAGGCAGTTTAGTTTTTAGCTTGAGTTCTATTGGAGATTTATTATCTAAAGGGTCTAAAATAATCTCATTAGAGGAGATCCACCCACACCCAATTTGTCAGGCTCTATAAATGTCTACCACATCCAAAATGGTATGCAAGTTATCCCACCAACAAACATGACCGCTACAGGAACACAATCCTGCACCCCCTTCATCACCTTGAGTATTCCACTACTCAGCAGAGCTGAAGATTCTGGCATTTCAACCTTAATGGATGCCACGATCTGACAGATAACAGGATCACAGATTAGCTGTCGTAGTACTACTATGCCTGTCACAAAATGGAAGAATCATTCATTCAGTTTATCCTTCATTCCATGCTCTTGTGACTTGGAAAAAGAGACTCCTATCCTACCATCATCGTGAAACTCTACTTGGATCAAGTTTCAAGGAGCTCAGCTTGAGGGAATCCTTCCTTCATTTGGGCATGGTCTAAGCACATTCTCAAAAACCATGACAAATCATCATCACATATGTGCACCCACATGGCACTTCTTAGGCTATGATCACAGGCTGCACTTATACCTTCTTGAAACTAGCAGTAAGGCGTTTGTTCTGCCATGATTGGCAAGAAACAAAAGCATTTCCACACTTCAGCTTGAAACTGGTACAACATGCAACAGTTCAGAAGAACACAAATACAAAGCAGCAAGCACAGTTTCAACCAAAATGCTCCTGTTTCTATTCTTAAATATAATGGAGGGAAGCATCAAATGACTGACATTGTCAGGTTCTTCGGCGAGCCCGTCTCCGACAAGAAAAACAAATTGCACGATCACTTGGTTGGTGCAAGTTAGGAAGTCTAGCATAATGATCCTGGATAGCTCTGTTGCCAATGTTGCGCTCACTGTTCAGCCCCTCTCGTAAAAGAGCATTTTGTTGCTCAAGCTCCTCAATTTTCTCCTGATGCCTCAAAAGCTTTACACAAAAAGGCCCATAAAACACAACAGAAGACTTTGGCATTGTGTGTCAAAGAAACATATAAAAACTTCAAAAGTCAAGAAGAACCCAGTGTCCTTTCTTGGAACTGAAATAGAGTCCCAGACAGGTATGCGAACAAAAGCAGTCAAGATGGTGCACATCATGATGATCCAGATCACAGTACATGTATATGTGCAAGGAAAAAGTGAGCAGTTAAAAGTGGTGACAAGAAGTGCTTACAGTGCGAAGGATCTCATTTTGAGTCTGCAATCTCTCCACCTGAATAAGAATTGCATATGCCAAGCCTAAGCATCCAACAACAGCTTCACTGCAATAGGAATCCAGCACAGAGAAGGTGCCACACAAAGCCCTGTCTAACCAGCTAGCTAACATCAGAACTAGAACAAAGGCAAGGTCTTATATGACAACCTCAGAATCAGTGTGCTTGGTGGATGGCACAATGTGACCTTGCTCTGAATTTGGTGATACAACAGTCCCAGGTTGGGCTGATCCAGTTCGAATTCCAGGAAGTGCTTCCACCTGGTTATCACCACCATCCACTCTCGACAGCAATTTATTTTTCAACACGGAAACAGCTTCCTGTCCCAACCCATCAATCAGGAAAGCAGTGCATGACAAATTACATGGGAAAATGTGTCAAAGTGGAACTAGTAGTGAAGGAGTAAAGTTTTTTCCCAAGCAGTTACACCATTACAAACAAGGTTACAGTCATGCTGTATCAAAAGCAAGAAACGTATTTGCTGCAGAACAATGCTGGCCAACACCCACCTACATATTTGCTGCAATTGGTTCCATGTATTAGATCTAAGTTACAGTCAAGGAAAGAAAATTCTACACCTATTTCATGTCTGATGGAATGCTTTATGTATAAACTAGAAACAGTCATCACAATGCAACAACCACAAAAAACACACCTGAAACAAGTGCACTGCCTGTTGTGCCACCCCTGGTTTCAGTGCAATGCCTGCCAAACCCTCAACTCCATATCATCATCAACATCATCGTCATCACCTCCTGCTCTTTCTCTGCAGCCACTGTTAAACTCTGCCCCTATTCCACAATACTCTACTGGGCGTCTGGATCCTGAAATTCCACAACAATATTTTGTGGATTCTAGTTCATTCAGCATGACTCAGTTGAGCATCTTGAAGACTGATCACTTGTGATTTGTACCTCAGAAGTATCTTGGGTACACAATTGATTCTTTGTTTGTGTACCCAAGATGTCACAAAGCTTTCAGGTACAAGCTTAGCGTACAAATTGATGCATTTCAGCATACAGGGACTGATCATTAATGAAGCTGAAAGACAGAATGAATGCAAATTTGTTGTCAACAAGCAAGGGAGTGAGCAAGTGAGGCAAGCAAGCAAGCATGGAGGAGAAAACTGACCAACACCAAAGCCATGGCCTATCCCAACTCCGCACCCAATTCCAGCTTGCAAATTCTTGATGCCCACTCTCCTTATCTGACACACTTGATCAGCAGGAGCCGCAGCATGTGAAGACCTGCAATTGTAAGAGGTGGGAAACCGCTGTGGGGCTCCTGTGGGGTTGCACTAAGAGGGCTTCCCCGCAAGGGTTTAGGGTTTAAGGTTTGCTGCTGCATCAATTCATTCATGGCCGGCAACAATGTGCGCTTTGATTTCAGCAAGAAAAACTACACTGGGGTGTTATGAGGCTCGCAACAACGTACCAGACTTTGCACGTGATGGCTGCCACCAATGCGCCTTGTGGCACCTTGTGCTGCGCTCATGACTCCACTAATCCCTGGTATGTCTGCAGTGCCACGCTCCCTCCTGAACAATGATTCCTCACACCTAGGTACATGGAAAACTACTTAAGCTACCTGAGATTGCAAAGAACGCGAAAACAACGAGACATCCATACCCAAAGGGATTGGAACCCCGACACCAATGCCCAAGCCACAGCCAGCGCCAAAACCGCTCATCACCTGCCCCACTCGCAACACGAAAGGGTTGCGCAACCCAACGTCCCCCATCGTTCGTTCCTTCCTGGCCTCACCTCACCTCACCTGCGCCAGGATCTTATGCACAATCTTTTTTGTCTCTCTTGGTACTCCAGGATCTTTTAGCTCTCTGCATCTGTCTGTCTCGCACGCCGGGAAAACAGGGGACGATGGATGAAGGAGCTCGACACGAGGAGGGACAGGGATCTGATGCACATGACCTAAGGAGCTCGACACGAGGAAGGACAGGGATCTGATGCTCATGACCCAATTCCAAGCTTTACAGAACGACCCAACAATTGTCTTTGGTTGTTATCATCATCTTCATCAAGAGTTTCTTCTTCTGTGCTTCAATTCTTCGCACTTCTGTATCCCCAGAAAGAAATCTTTGTTCCAAGGAATTTATCTACCAACCCTAGTAGCAGCTTCCTTGTGGAATGAAGATCATCGATACAGATGTGACCAAGCAAGGAAGGGGGGTTTCCATCACACTTGCGAGAAGAAAGTAACCTTAGTAGCATCGGACACAAGGATGGAGTAATGGATATCTGGTTGTTGGAAGCAACGGTGAATTTCAACCCAGCAACAGAGCAGCACTCTGTAAGGCTTTTGATTCCGAAAATCTATTTTTCATTTCTTTCTGCTGTAGTTATTCATGTTGAATCCATACAGCAACTACATGGCCTGTCTGCATCCTCTCCATTCCTTGTTCAGTTCCCTTGCATCCTCCTCCCTTCCTTGCATCTATCTCTTCAGGAACCTCTTAGTTAGGCAGACTGTAAGCTGAAGGAATGGGTGGTGGTTCCTGCAAAGCTTGAATAGGGTTTGAGCTAAGCAGAACCAAAAATTCTACAATGCTCAGAGTATGAACTGAGTCTCAAGTCTCAACCCACCTGCCCCCCCCGCCAAATCAATGGATGTGGTCTATTCCACATCTTGGAAGAATGGGGAGGATTGATTGCCTTAGTCAAAGGAAAACATCATATCGTGTGAATTCGTGGTGTGGTCCAAGGATTGGCATGACCATTGCCAACTTGAAGGTTTTAATACCAACACTTGCATTTCACTCGATTCACATTACCAATTGGTTTCAAGGAAGAAATTGATGAAGAATTGATCACATACCAGGTGACTGACACACGTCAAAAAAGCTGGCACTCAGTTGATGATGCATGTTGAGTTGCACTTGACAGATGCCCTCTTGTTCTGATCCAGTTGTGAATCATGAACTCAGAGATAGTCAGTGCTGGGTCTGCGTAATGTGGTTGCATCCTCATCAACATGCAAATTTCTCAAATCATTCATTCTTGTCATCAGGTGAGTTGTTGCTAAGTCATCACCTTGCGAAGAGAGCTCTGTGAAGCTCATCACCTCATGAGCTTCTGTGATGGCTTAGATGAGCTCTCTTCAAGAAAGCAACTCATTAAGACGTTGGCCACCTTAGCTTGTGGATCCATCCCCCCAAGCTTGCTCTGCAGTCAGTTGCCAAACTGGAAACACAGAATCAGCATTAGACAACATGAGACCCGTTCTCCTAACTCATCAGGAATGGCAAATCCTGGCTGGCTACCTGGTCAGAAGGGCCTGTAACATGTCTCCTGGCATTCTCCATCATATTGATATTTCTCCTCTAGACTACTTGCTCATCTTGGAATATAAACTGCTCAGAGCTTCCTGTTTGCAAACTGGAGACAAAATTAGAGAAAATCAGAAAGAGAATCACTATACAATTTTTCGCTACTTGGTTGGGCAGAATTCAGATCCTAAATTGTGTGATGAGACAGAGAGGTTGTGGAGATAACTTTTGCATTGATCTTCACTTGGGCAAAAAGGGATAGCCAGATCCATAACATTTTCATAACATTCTTAGATATCAAGAATTTGTCTGCCTCCCAGATTCCATCAGCCAATCAGGTACAATAGTAGTAGTTGTCAAGGCTGCATGTTTCATGAAGAAGAAATTGCTAAAAAGCTCTGCAACATGTCACCACATAATTTGGACATTCTTTCATTAGATTACTTCCTTGATGTACCTTACTTAGATCAAACTGTTGTGAATCCAACTATAAGATTGGTTTGCTTGAGGCACATCCTACATACCATTGTGCATGGAAAACACATGAGAGGGATAAATTCACAATGAAAACTTGTGGAGCAAAGAGATGTTTTGCCTTGTATCATTTGACTCAGTATTTGTGCAACATGTGTAGATAGTCTTAATATTGTTCACGTATAAACCATCACTTATAGCAATCCCTAGAAGTTTGACATGATGACTCACACTACAATATTTGGCTCTTTTGTTCAACTTCTGCACCTTCTTGTATAATTACAACTACTTTCTTTCTCGTGTGATATTTGATTTTCAAGAAGAATATTTTTTTGTTGAGGATGAAGTGATAACTCACACACATTTTCAAGATCTAAAGAATGTTCTAGTCCTCCATTAATGTCCACTTTCATGTGTGTGTACGTTGCTACAAACTCAAGACTTGGGGGACCAAATGAAGGTTAGATCAACCAGATGGCATCCCCAATTTGTGATGACTTAATTTGATAACCAAAGTTAGATGAAAAGCTTCTTTGTAATTAAATTGCTTATATTGCACAATTGTGTGAAACATTGAGAGTTATATTGTATTAGATTGTCGATGTATTATATACATTTAGGAATCATAGTTGTTTAAGCAATTTGTAAGCTTGTGCATGCAATTGAGTACCTATGCAATGAACTTTTCATGGTAGACAAGTTTTCAATTTGCATGGTCCTTTGTGAATGTGTTGTTACCATGAATATAATATGTATGCAATGAATACCTTGGCCACAAGATATTGAGCTTGTGAGGGTTATGGAAGGATTCTAACAATAATGGAATGGATTACCATTAGTTCTTGGTGTCATTGATTAGTATTAAATTTCTATTTCAAAGCCAAAACTCCATGTCATTGACTATTGCTACTACAAGACCAAAAGCTATTCAATGGGCATTTGGGCTGTTATGAATCATGACAAAAGATTCAATAAGATTTGCTTGGGCTAAGGAACTCTATAAATAATATTGAATTACTTTGTATGTTTTGCATCTTTTAAAAAATAATGTATGAAGTTCTTTTCTACTCTCAATATGAAAACCATGAACACATTTAACCATTTTTGCTCATAGACAAAGTTATTCACTCCTAAAAGCATCTGAGATAGTCCATTATATCCAACACCTATATATTTTAGGAATAAATGCCATGGCCCCATTTTGGTTTTATTTCACTATCAACTACAAGCCCCACTATTGTGAGGCAAAACATTTGTTATAGCTCTAAGAGCTCACAAATGTTGCATTCCCTATTGTCATCATGAACATTGGACCCTACCACCATCATCTCCCTTGCTATAGCCTACCAACTCCATCCATGTGCAATGACAATCTTTATGTCCTATTGCTAGCAACAATCATGAAATGTTGGACAACTATTTTCAATTAGTGTTTTGTTTTATTTTGTTTGCAAATCTTGTAGTAATTTTTGTAACAATCTTGCAAATGTATGATTGCCTATTGAACCAAAATGAATTTAATTATAATTAACATTTAATGAATCACAAGGAGTTTTAGAAAGGAAAATTCTTCTTCCTTCCCACTTCCATTGCATTGTGTTATGAAATAACATATATGACATTTTGCGATAATCAATTTGAACGTCTTATTACACTTTGGTAGCTTCTAAATCCCTCAAGAATTGTAGATGTGGACCTAACATCGTGCTATACTATGATTTCTTTAGTTTTCTTTCCCTAAAAAAACCAGAAGCTTTGAGCAAAGGCTCTCTTTGGGAATATTGAAAAAAGAATTCGTTAAAAAAGGTTTTAAGAACTCCTACCACAAACCATTAATTCAAATAGCAACCCAGGAAAAGGCAACAATGATGTTATTCAGGAAATCTTTAAGTCTAAGCGTGAAGTCCTTATTCTAACAAGAAATGAATTTGAGGAATTGCCAAACTACAAAGGAAGGTATGAGAGAGTCGAGTCGCGAGTGCACTACAACAGACAAATATATAATCTTAAACCTTCAGAACATAGCCGGCACTATATAGAAAATATATGGAGACAAGTTGTTAACAGGGCCGGCTGCCAAATTTACCATGTGACGAAAAATGCATTTTCTTCAGTTTATGCCTTGTATCTTCGATCTTATTTGACTATTATAGTTGAAGCAACCCTGGACGAACCCCAAGAGCTTATTACAACTTCAAATTAAGCTCCCAATTCAAGCACATGGTTGCATGAATAAACTTTGCCTTTGAAATGGCATCTTGTTATCAGTTCAAATGACAATTTGAAAACCAAATGAAACACTTAATCACACATTTGAACACTAAATTAAACCCTAATGTCTTCAAATGAAGGACCACTTTATGGGATCAATGAAAAAGTTAGTGTTGTTTGTGGTTGGGCAATGGACTTGTTGTGAACGGGAAGTGACATAGTAAACAAATTGGTGCAAGTGGGTACCTAGTGTTGACAACTTTCCAAGAGTGTTTGGAACATATGCCAAAGTTTTTAAAATTATCTTCAAATGTTGCAATGCAATTGCATGAATTGTTAATGGCTATCAACTATGGTAACATGATGAAAATAACAATGCCATTTAGTTGTAGAGAATGTCAATTTTTTCACAAGTAACTAAAGCAACTTCAATTGTGGCAACAACTTCAACTCAAATTGAGTAGCATCTTGCCTTCATGTTGGCTATGCACCCTTCATCACTTAGCACCCACCTAATTACTTAACATATTGAAACCTTGGTGCATTCACAAACATTGCTACCATTTTCATTTTCCAATTTTTTTTGGTTCCAACCTTGATGTCAACCACCTTTAATTCATTATATTCGTTTTTTTTTAAAATTGTTACAAACATTTCAATTCATCACCTCATGGGCATTGTTTTTTTTTAATTTAATATCCTCAACTTAACAATGGGCACATCCTAAATAATCATAAAATAACAATGAATGAAATTGAAATTTGGTAGTGTTGGTTTTTGGTGATTAATATTGAAATGTTTATTGATGTTTTTTCAAAATTAAAATCGAACTTTTTCCTACATTATGTTTATTTAATCACACCTAATCCTTCTTCCATCACCCTCACACCTTCAACTAAAATTCAAATTTTTTTAAAAAGATGGTGCCAAAATTCAATGGAAACATAAAATTTAAATCAAAGTGAAGGTGGTTGTAGTATGTGAATATTAAAATTTTAGATACTAATAGGGTGGGATAATTTAAATGTCCTTCACATAATACCTTTCACATAGTAGCTTATTTGATGCACATAATGAAAAAAAATAACACAAGCACCTCGAGAATATAAAAAAGTATTTAATATGGATAATTTATGCTAAAATAATTTCAAATTTGCAAAGCATAATGTCAAACCGATAATATATAAATTGCAAAAGATTATATAGGAAAAAAAACACTCAATTGGATGAAATGAAATCAATAATGATTAGAAAACAAATGTTGAGAAAAATAAAGACACGAGTGAAAGTTGTCAACTTCTAGCCATAGCCAAAACAAAAAAAATTAAAAAATCCATTGAATTATATGCACCCTCCTTTTATTCATATTTTTGAAAGAAAAATTTCATAGCTTCACAACCTTAAAATTTATTCATTTGGGAATGTTCCCATAATTTGCCATATCATTAATCACAAATCAATACCCAACTTGGTGAACATTATGGAAAGCCAACTCGAAGTGAAAGTTGAAAAAGACTTGATCAAAATGCCTTGCAATGCTAATGTTTCTCTTATTCAATTCCATCTAGGCCATAACCCCATACATGTTTGAAGAAATTTGTGTAGTGGTATTTGGCATAATATGATGTACAAAAGACTAAGAATAAAATGTTGTAATAGAATAATCATCAACCCAAAAGAATTGATTGTTTATTCTTTCCAAAGGTAGTGTTTTTCAACATATGTAAAAATACATGTAGGTGTTGTAAGAAAAGCCTATGTAAATTTTTTAAAAAGTTGTTGGGTTGGAAGAGTGACATAGACATTTGGGATAGAGAATCAAAGTTGCCCAACCTAGTGCAAGAAAGGAGCAACATTAACAACTAAATAATATTTTAATCCTTTTAGGCTGTGTACAATGCTCCTTGCAAATGATATCTTGGTGTCATGCCACAAATAGTTATTATAACCTAAATGCAAATGCATACTTTACAACCCATTGATTTTGAAGGGGTAATGGTTATAGTTTCAAAAATAACAATAAAAAAAACACAACATTCATACCCCTAGTCATGGTCCTCTAGATGAAATTTAGGCCTTGAAGCTCAACATAAAGGAACATTATTAGAAGAATGCATCCAAAAATATATATCATGTAAAAGACAACAAAGAAGGTTAATTTTAATCACTAAAATTTTAGATGATTTAGGAACATCCATCATTACCATTCAAGCCCAATGTAACAAGAAATATTATTTGCCACTCAAAAGAAACAATAATAGAAACAACAATTGCAATTTCATTTTTAAGGAAAATAAAATAAATTAAACAGAAACAAGAAATGCATGTTTCTTGAAAAGTTTACAACTAAATAAAGTTACGAGTAATTAAAAATCACCATAAAATTCAACTATCAAAGAGTTGCATGCAAAGAAACTCAAATGCAACTTGATTATGATTAGAAAAACTACTTGTGATTCTATGTTTTTACAATTTTTGTTGTAAGAACCAAAAGCCCCCAACAAAGGGAACAATCATGCATAATAACAACATTCTTATCCTCTACAATTGCAATGATAATAAAACATGGGCATGTGCAAAAAATGGGGATCAAAATGATATTGTAAAAAACTTGGGCTCCACATTGCTACACATTACCAAATGATAGTTTTCCTTCTTATTATGTTCCCATATGACTATCAATAATTCATCATTATTTATGTCAATGTCAAATCTAATTTCAATTAATATAAATATGGACATGAAAAGACACATGTTAGTTTGCATTTTCATATCCATGTTGGTGGGTAAGGAAAGGGGTGAAAAAGTTATAAGGATAATATATAATTATTATGAAAAAAATCAAGTAGTTATAAGGAAGGAAGTGAGGTAGTTAGGCTTGGAAACAAAGAAATTAAATTTGGAAATGTTTTTGGAATTTTCCAAGGACAACCATATGAAGGATTATGCAAATCAATAAGGAACCTACGAAAGATTATTATAAACCACCCACATATCAATTCTTCAAAATTATTTTCATTGGAATTTTAATTACAACAATTGAAAACAAAAAATAGAAAGGATAAGGTGATTAGGAGAAGTTGTTAAAAGTTAACAATGCAAAACAAAGACAAGAAGATAAGAAACACACATTCATAGAGAAAACTACAACGAACTTTAAACTCAACAATTTGAAATTTTGTTTTCAAACCATTGGAATTACTCTTCTTTGATTTTCTTCAAATTTAACAAATAACTATTGAGTTTAGTCTTAATTAATCATAAAATGTGGTTCCATCAAGCCTTTTTTCACTTTAGTTCCTAGTTAAAATAAAACCTCCAATCATGATGCCTTGGTAATCAATAGATAACTATAAGTCAAATTGACACAAAAACTTAAATTGGCCAACATAGGTCCTTACCAAGTGGGGCAATGATTAAAGTCATCAAATAACTAGTGGTCATCATGATAGTTCTTAAATCATACAATAACATCCAAATATTTGGTTTTGATATATAACCATGGTTTTTTTTTCTAATTCAAAAAACTAGAATAAAATATTTTTTGATTCTTAAAATTTGACAAAAAAACGATAACAAGGTGTTGTCAAAAAATCAAATAACCAACCCAGATTTAATGTAAAGAAGGCTTATGAATCCAACTCAAATAAAAATTTCAATTTACTCAAGTTCAAATACCTAAATATTTCAAAGTGCCTACTTCATTAGAAGAAATACATATATGAAAAAACAAATAATGGTTTAGAATAATTTAATTTTTATTTTAAAATGTTTTGGATGGTGTCCTTTTGATAGGTTACACCACCAACGCAAATTAAGTTACTTTAATGTTGTCATTTCATGTTACCCCCCATCATTCCTTACATAATTGGTTTTACATTGACTTTGTGTATAGATTGCCCTTGAATACAAGATTATTAACTTTTTTGAAGACACAATTATTTCATTTTATCACTTTAAAACAAATGGGAAACAAAAACTAACAAATTGATTTGTATTTTGTCTTTGTTTGAACAAATACACAAAACATGCAATAAAGATTTTTTTTCAAGCCCAACCATTTTGCTTCTTTGCTTGGAAAATGCTAAGGATCCACACTTGTAACTTTGAATGAATGGTTGGTGATGTATCTTAAATACATGGTTAGTAAACAAAGATGATTTTTGGATTCTTGTTAAATTGGAATGTTTCTTATTTTGTTTATGGACTAAATGAATGACTCAGGAAATTAGGATAATTATTTATAAAAATTGATGAATATTCTATTAGAAACTAGTTGCTTATATATTATGTGCATAAATATGGTTTGAACATGGACAACATAAGAACACACATGCCACCCTAGTGTACCAACACTTACATGAATATTTCCACCTTTTTGAATGAGGTTTCCTAAAAGATATATTTCACCAAGGAAATGCTAGCTTTTAATAGGCAAAACAATTTTTACACCCAATTCATTTCCATTTGAAGTCTTAGTTAGAGATCTAGCCCAATTCATACATTCATGAATGGGATTCATTAGATCTAAAGTTTACACATTCGGAAGTATTTGGCCAAAATCAAACAAGGATGATATTATAGCATAGATAGATTGAGCTCATAAATGACTACACATATGTTACCCAAAGTTGGATCCAAAGCTTCACCAAACAAAAACAAGCTTTTGACATGATGCCAATGCATGCATCTTAATATGACAAGTCACAATTGTGAAATAAAGTATTTAGAAGAAAAAATTCAAATGAAAATGTGATACTTCAAATAAGAATAGAGCTTTACAATTTTCAAAATGTGAATGTGAAGAACTTTGAAAATGGGCAAAATCTTCACCCATAACTAAGCTGCTTCCAATGGTGAAACTCAAAAATTAGTTCATGAATGAATTTCCACCATTACCCACATATATATGATTCCAACCAACCTTATTCATGCAATATTGAGAGCATAATTCAAGGTTCAACACCTTCACTTATTTCATTAAAACCTCAACCAAATCCATCTAAAATGTCCTAATCATTAAACCATTTGAAAGTTTTTTAAAAATCTATACAACCCAAAAAATCTAGGGAAAAATTAAAACCATTTGATTTACACCCATTTGAAATTCAAAAAAGTGTCAAGGGTTTAGAAAGATTAAATTTGGACTCCACGTCATGACATAAGGTATGCCAAAAACCAACTGCCTAAACCCTAAACCAACCTAGGTGTAAAACAACTTAATAAGGTATTGTTTTTTACCTACTCTCTTGTTGGAGTTTCATTTATGTGTAGAGGGACAAATATGCTACGATTTAACTTGATAAATATTGATTTTATGAACATGATTTGATCTTTTTAAAATCATCAATCAATGTAAATATATAGGCCAAACTAAATTTAGGCTAGTAAGTGATGAATGATTATCTAGTGAGGGGTGATAAACAATAATCCATATGCGCACAACACCAAGTCTTTCATTAGTTTCAAAAGAGATGAATAATTGTTATAAACATCACATTTTATGGTGTAGAACAAGGATGTCAATGTACAAATGTTTTTATTGTCCATTAGAGCTCAACTCGAACTCATACTCCATTCCCTATTTCTTTTACTATTAATGATATTTCCCAACTATTTATCATGGGGCTGAATAGTCAATAATTAACAATTAAAACATTGTATTACAAATGTGATATTTATGAATGAAAATTTGGATATTGATCACACTTCCATGGGGCATGCATTTGGGGGAGTTGTTGCATAATGGATGAATATTTGGAAAAGTGAATTTCACTTCCTTTTAGAAAGTGTTTTGAGAAGTTGCACAACGGATGAAAATGAGCTTCCCAAAGGAAAATGGACGGTGCATGAACTTTAGGAACCCATGAAGTTGCCTCAAGCCCAAGAGGAGGCGAACAAGGGATATAGAAAGATGGCCCAAGTATTGTAGGCACATTGAATGATGAATGAACTTGGGGAAGGCATTCCATCTTCAAATGGAAGTGGATGAGATAGTACATCCTATTGTTCCAAATTTGGTCTATTGTCCAACTTTCTTAACTAGCTCCGTTTTCATCCCTTATTGAACTTTGTAAAAGTTTGACAATGCTTTCACAAATTGGCATTTAATGGAGAAAATAGATAAGTAATAAATATACATACATTTTCCATCAAACACATGGCATTTACTTCATTAAAAAAACATCTAATTTTTTTGTCAGGCACACTTTTAAAACTTTATCATGAGATTGGGTACATTCAAATGAATTGTGGAAGGCTTTTTGTTGTTGGGCACTTGTCCTATATGCTATGTAACACCATTGTTACATTCCTAGTGCCACATACCTTGCACCTATTTTAGTGCACCCTAAGAGGATCTAGTTCTAGGAAAGAAAATTTCTCAAAGTTGCTAGCGACTAATTCACTCAACATAGAATTCCATCTATAACTGACAATTGGCAGTTGTTGTTGAACCTTTGTAGTTTTCCCAAAAAAAATTAAAAAATTATAAAAAATTAAAAAATTAAAAAATATTTATTGGGTCTTACACTCCCAATCTGAATATTTCAAACAATTGGCAGTCAAAATAGGTAAGTATAAAAAGGTCTCCTTTGCTTTTTGAATTGTGATAACCCAATGGGAAATGACTGTGCCATGTACTTCAAAAGTGTAAAGCTTCAGTTCTTGGAAAATCTTGTAAGGTGAGGAGGTTTGAATTCTTTATTTTTTTCCAACATGTCCTCTTGAGAATGATCATAGCACATACCTTTTCAGGTTCTGCCATAATAAGATTATTTAATAAAAATTCTGAAATTAAATAATAATAATAATAATAATAATAATATTTTTGAAATGTCAAATTCTAGGAAATTAGAAAGGGTGGCTTTTTTGAAAATTTTGGTGGGAACCCAGCAGCTTCTTGCTTTAGGCCAATCTGCCATTGCAAAGCAAATATCCAAAAATTGACGAGAATTTTTTTCCTATCCCATAATTTGGTGAAGCATTATGTATCCACAATTTTGCAAAAAGAAGAAATAAGAAATGTTGCAAAAAAAGTCTCAATATGTTAGAGGTTCAGAGTCAAGAGAACCAACCAAAGAAACTACCTATATTTATTTCTGAAAATTCACAATTTTATTTATTTTTGGGTCAAAGTGGATTTTCAAAAAATAAAATAAAATAAAATAATTCATTAGTGCCAAACTTGAAAAAGTATTACGGTTGGTAATTAGCATTTAACTTTTATTTTTTCACAAGAATTAATAACATTGAAAATGGGTGGCATGTAGAGGATTTAAGCATTTTGACAAATTCTTGTTCTGACATGTGACTTGGAAGTCTCCAAGTGTTTTTAGGCAATATGTAAATAATACAAAATTTGAAAACCCAATATGATATATTAGAGAAATCCGTAAATTCACCCAGTCCTCACCATTTCTTTGGGCCTCATTTCACTCCCCAAACCCCTCTTTCAGTGGTATCTGCAAAGTAAGGAAATTTTTATTAAATCTGGGGTATAATAAAATTGCTGAAACTCAGCATTTAATGCACAAGGTTCGAGAGTAATTATTTCAGCTTCGACACAGTAGTGAAAAATAAGTACTACAATTTGAAGTTTCTCTTTTTAGACATTACAATTTTTTGATTTTTGAAAATCTCGACATATTATAATGATTAAATATAATGATTCTCACAACCATATTTGTTGTTGTACTTTTAAGGTTAGACTAATCAAAAAACAGTATAGGTACTACCGAAGCTGAAAAGGTACTACCGTTTGGTAGTTGCACTATCGTGTGAGTGATTCAATTACTTGTCAATCTTCCTAATCCCATCCCAGAACTTCAGCACACCCCTCTACCCCCCGAATGCTATGATTGTTTGCTCAGTTTAACCCCATGTTGCATGCTAATAATATACTTTTTTTTTTGGCA
>Ga0209208_10005295_pt1 | contig 18016 bp, 9 predicted proteins | sample S1TSphfallax_3_FD_187694 | JGI IMG/M metagenome (GOLD analysis project Ga0209208, IMG submission 187694) | Host-associated microbial communities from peat moss isolated from Minnesota, USA - S1T2_Fd - Sphagnum fallax MG (SPAdes) (version 2) | ecosystem: Host-associated > Plants > Peat moss >... | reverse complement strand
TGGATGATTGCCAGTTTTGGCTACATCACAAAATTGAAAAATAAAATCCCATTCTATCCAGTATTGGGTGGTTCTTGGAATGAGGGGTAGATACCCACCAGTTGTAATTTTTTTTTCCAAGGAACCAGTCAGAGAACCATTAGTTTTTCATGCAAACCGTTGGTTCTTTAAGGTTTAACTGGAACCAGCAGTTCTTTGAGTCTAGAACATTTAAAGAACCGGAACTGACGGTGCTTTAAAATTCCAAAGAACCGCCCAACACTGGTTCTAACCCTAAAAGTCGGCATTCCATCTCACATGTCGAGTAAAGCTGCACATCACAGGCATGGAATGTCAAGGGATGCAACTGAACATCTAGTCTTAACCCTAAAAGTCAGCATTCCCTTATATCACATGCAGTGAATTTTGGGAAATAAATTGTTGCTTTTTCACAAGAAAAATTAGGAAATTTCTGCTTTTAATTTTACTGCAAGTTCAACAAAAAATTGCTATTTTTGGGCAAAAATTAGTCCAATTTTTGGTATCACAATATTGAAAGGAAAACCCTGATCACATGTGGGCACAGACCTTTGGGGAGGGAGAAGGTGGCGGCGAGGGGGGCGGGGGTGGGACATTTGAATGAAAATTGTGAGACCCTGAATTGCTTTTGCAGGCCGGCTTCTGGATTTGAGAACCAAGTAGTTGAACAAACCTTGGGGTTTATGAGCTCAGTTAGCAAAGGCGCATTGTGGGATCCTGGAACCATCTCCACATCACAAAGAAAGAAGCCCAACCCCCACTAGTTTTGAAATGTGAAAATAGCTCCAGAGGTTTAATAATGGGTAGATTGGTGAGCTTTCACTCTCATGGCAGGTCATTTAAGGCTCCAAGTGAACCTAAAGGATGGCAATTATGTTTGTGAGTAAATGTTGTTTGGTACACAAGCATTTAGAATCCAAGCATGGGTTTGCTATTGCAATGTAAACATGTTCCAAACCAATGGCTAGATAATGTGCATATATAGTGTGCATGACATCATTGAAGAGAAACCTTAGACTTTCTATGATATACTTCAAGGGTGAAACAACTTACAGTTGTGCTCCAACTGTTGGGGCTCTCTATCAAAGACTTTAACCTTTTTTCCACTGGAGGTATGAAGGTTTATAGAGTCTTGAAAACAAATGCCTAGTTTAGTTTTTCTGGTGTGGTTTTTGGAAGACAATATAGCACCTATGACAGAGAATTAGCAGTTCTTGTTGAAGTATTTGTTTATTTCAGAAAAGAAGGTTCAGCAATTTTTAATTTAATAATATTTTGAAATTTGCACAATTATGGGAAGTGCACAAAGTGCAGCCTGTATTCTAATGTCAATGATTTATCAGAGTTGGTTTATTTAGGTGAGACAACTTTAAATTCCTGAAGTCATCTTTTTTGGAAGCTGTCATTTGGATAGCTCCAAATTAGAATTTGTTTAGCCAGTTCTAAAATAAAGAGATATGGAAAGGTGTCATTTTGGATTTGTGTCTTGCGAGAATTTTATTTTTAACACCATATTCATGAGCAAAATTTCAATATCTTCTTGACCAACATGCATCCATATTTTTTTTCAATTGAATCTTAATCTGGCAAGTGTAATGCTCAGTTCCAAATTGAGCATAATCCCCTTTTATGTACTTTTAAATAAAATTCTTTGTATGTTCCCATGTGGTTCTCAATTGTTCATCATCTTTCATGTGGAGGGTAAAAGGATTAAGAAGATAAGCTTTAAAAGAAATGGATTACTGAATTATTTTAATATACATAACATGGACATGAAAAGACACACGTTAATTTGCTTTTCTGTATCCATGTACATGAGTAAAAGAAAGGAATGAGGTAGTTATTAAGAACTGATTGAAATAGTTAGGCTGGAAAAACTTAGGTATAAAGGGCACAAATAGACACATAGACATACAACATCTTTTTAATTATGTAGGTTGTTCAATTCAATTCAAGTTGCATGTAATGTCCTTCAATATTTTGATTTGAAGGGAGCTTACTTTTCACAAAATCAATTTTTTTTTTTCATCAATTAATCAGCACTGGTACTTATTTCTACCTTTTAGATTACCCACTCACAAAAATTCAAGGCTTATTTGATGTGAAGTGAATTTTGTGGGAAACAAAACAACAACCCTTATATATATATATATATATAATTACTTAAAAAATACCCTTTTGGCAAAATAAGACCTATTCAGAATTTTGTTATTACTGTAATTAGAGGGCACCTAACCCAACATATTTTTTCCTCTGTTATTTGCAAGGAGTTTCCAGAAAATGGAGTCAGCATTCCATTTTTTGAAATACCTTGCTTTTTATTGTTTTTTCTTGTTAATCACATTTATTATGGGGGAAAAAAATAAATTGAAGCAAGTCTTTACACTCAATAAAGCCCATGACCAAGGGCTTACACTACACTTTCAAATTTTCTTTGCATTGAATTGTCAATGCATACTTAAAATCAAGATTTTTGTTGGACTAGACACAAAGGTCTTGACAATACCAAATACTCAATAAACTCAGATTAAAATCTTTAATTGAACACAATCCCCACTCTAAATGTTGTGCCACATTCTTTTAGTATTTTGTCTAGCAAAGGCAACCTTTAATGAAACTCCTCCCTTCCAAACAGATTGGGAACAATGATCATTCCATTCCACATGCAAAGTTAGAGTAAACCAATTTGGGATCAATATCATGCTATAATTCTTATCATGTTGGGATATTTGTGTACAAAAAGGCAAACTTGCAATACAATCTGGCTATGTTAGCTTTTGTTGGATGTCAACATAAGAGTGGATGACAGAACTAGGTAGTCACCAAAGGACTTAATTGAAATTACAAACTTATTTGAATGAAGAAGGGTTACCCCTTTCATTAGTGGGACATGAAGAAGTTACTGCAGTTAATTCTGGTATTAAAAACATTGAAAGAACAATATGTCTCTTCCTCTCAATGGAATTCTACACAAAAACTAGTACTTACTACTAACTAGTGTTGAGTGGTTAGTTGATTATTTTAATAACAACAATTCCAATTTTTTGAAAACTTTCATAATCAAAGAAGCTTCAATTTCAATTTTCTGAAAATTGTCAGAACTGAAGAATCTCAGGTTCTAGTTTTTTTAAAAACCCTCAACGAAACTAGTACAAACCAAGAGCACACCCAAATTCCCCAATAATAATAATAATTTATTTAACTGAATTTTCTGTGAAAAAATTGTTCAATATCCAATGAGTTTTGGATCCTAGGTTGAAACATTATGAAACTAACTTGATGGATCACTACTCATTGAGGGCTGTCCAACGTACCAAGAGGTGCTGTGATTTAGAAGATCTCCACTTGAGTAACAAAACAAACGAACTACCTTCCTTCAGGGATAGATGACTTGGGAACTAATGTTTGGACATCATTATGTTCGCAATGCATCTGACTTGCACTTTTAGTATCTTTGCAGTTTCAAATATTTTGTAAGCTTTTTTGCTGTCTGCATTTATCAATGCGTGTTGGATATACAAGACAGTAAACTAAGCTCATGCAAAGAGATTGCATTGCTTGAAGTGGGAAACTGAAATGGCAATGTTTCATTGAAGGAAGGGATTAAATTAGGTCGAGTAACTATTAATTAACATTAAGAGTTCATTAAGGAAGTTGGGTGGGATTAGCAAATAATGGAGATTTGAAAATAGTAGTAGTTGAAGGTGGAGAGGTGCATCATTGGATCCCACCCACCAAAAACATAAACAACCAAGTGGGGTATTATGGTTATCTTTGAGTGATACACCTTGCCTATCCATATGGTTCATTTTAGACATTGTATGAGCAATTGGAAACAATACGTCATGTAATTTTCTTCTTTCCAATTGTTTGAATTCATAAACTTGATGATTCTTTTTTTCAGCAAAGACATATTTTCCCAAGTTTTTCTCCAATTTTTTGTGGGGAAAAATTAGAGAAATCTTGCCATCAAAAAATCAATGTGCTCACCAATTGGAGCAATCACTTTTTTGTTATTTACTCAAAATTCCAAGGTTAGAAGGAACATGTCATTTTGATGATAAATTTTTTGTTTGCACTTCATCCACTTTTGGACAACATTTTTCTAAAGAACAAACACTAAAGCCAAGACTTGTTATATTTTGTCAAATTTTACTCCATTAGCACAGTCACATATGTTTGCAAATAGGTTATATACAATGACACTATCTTCTATCTCACAAACAATATGCAATAAGAAGTGTCCAAAATCAAAGTTTTATATTCAATTAAAGCCCTTGAACACACATCATGCAAAAGCCAAGCTTTTGCAAATGTTTGTCTTCACCAGGGCTCCAAGCTGTCTTATCCTTAGACATAGGAATATTCTCATAACCAGGGGTTAGGATGCCCCTAAGTATAAGAATATTCCATACCATGGGTTGAGGCCAGTGGTAATACACTTTTTTGCTTTGGCCCACTTTTTTAAAAAACTGGTATAAAAAGCAACAAAAGGGCATACACAATTCTTTTAATTGTATGTTTCGTAAAAGCTTTGGGCAGTGTTGGGCAGTTCTTTGATTTTGTTGCAACCTCTAGTTCCAGGTTCTGGAAAATTTTCAGACAACTTACTGGAGGATTTCCTGGAAGAACAGATGACTTTAGGGTTAGGTTCCTTTCTGACCAGTTCTTGGACTTTTGAGAATTGCTGGTGGAAGGGCTGATATATCTGGTGGTTGCCTGCTGAGTTTTTCTGTGAGGAAAGGAGAACACTGGTTCTCTGATTCCTATCAAGCTGAGCCAAAATGTGGAAAACATTATTAGTAAAGATCTGCACATTTTGGCTACTGAAAAACTAAAAAATCAACTTTGTTTCATTATAAATTCCCCCAGAAAAGAAATACCCTGCTTCGAGCACAATTGTCTGAACTTCCACATTCAGATCCCACACAATTTAAACCCTAAAGGACGCACCCCAACAGATGAATAAAGGGAGGGTAGGGGGGGGATCAATAAAGTCATGAATGAATGAGATCAACCAAGTCAATGAATGAATGATCGTGACGGGCAGCCTGAAAACAATAGTTCAGATTCAAGTGGTCAGTTTAGAAAACTTACTGCCACCTGTGCAAGTCAATGCACATACACCAAGTCTAGCAAGGCCTTTTGGGGAGGCTTACCTGGCAACCAAGTGGCATGTTTTTTCCCACAGGCCTGAAAGGCTAGACGACCTTCCCAACATGGCCAGTCAAAGTTTGGCCTATGGCCACAAAATTTGGCTGCTGGGACATTGAGGGGCCAAATAGCTACCAGAGCATCAAAAATTTGTTGCAACCAGAGTGATAACAACAGACTCTACAGCACATAACCATACAGAATCAAGTACCAGAAACCAGATCTAGTTTTGGACAATGCACATGAATGTGAAACTTCATGATGGAAGTAGTACAATTAGTTTGGAAACTATTCAAAACCCATGAAAGTCCTTCCATGACATAATTCTTCCAACCCATGCTCTTAAAAAGAAGATCATGAGATCATGACTGGCAATGATAGTATTGCACAAACTGGATGCTAATTTATACTAAAATGCATGGCTTATTTATCTCTGAAGTGTCAATCATGACATAAATTGGGACAGACTTGACTCCGCAATTGGCGATTCTTTGTTAAAAAACATGCATTCCAACCCTAAACCCTAATTTTCATGCCGATTAAAGTAAAGCTTCTCATATGAACCTAATGTGAACCTTGCTTCTTCTGCCTGACATCTAGACTTTTAAGTTAGTTTTGGTACTATGGAACAGGTTTGGTAGATAGTGTTCCACTTGGGTACACATTGATTTTGATAGGCGAGTGCCATTCCGAAATGGTAACAGATTCTACAAGGGGATGTGTTCCAAAGTAGAACCCATGTTCTGCTCTGTTGATTCACATCAATAAAATGTTCACATCACTAGTGGAACTGAGCAGAACCAGCAGATGATCATCTGTCCCACCTACTAGGGGAAAACTTCCCCGCCCCCGCACACCCCACCTCACCCAAAAAAAAGTACCTAAATAAATAAGACACAAAAATGGGATACATAAAAACAAGCAAAAAAACAAGAAAACAAAAAAAAGCCTGACATGTTTAATCAGGTTGCGCACACTGTCATTGTCAAATCATAGGCACAGAAAAGTGGCCAGAGTGAACCACCACCGACCAGCATACCATCCACTGGATGGATGATGCTGTTATGACTCAGTCGTGGATGGGTTGATATCTGGTTTCACTTTGATGAACCAATTCCTTAAGACATAGGTCTTAAATATAGGTAGGTAAAATAGGTAGGAAAATAGGTGATTGCTAGGTAAGTAGACCCAAAAAAAAGGTCTGTTTCAACAAGTTATTAGTGGGTAGGTAGTAAAAACAAATCTTATCTATGTATAAACCATTTATTTACCTAGTAGGTAGGTAGTTGCCTAGTTTCTGAGCTATCTACCTACATATAGGACCTCTATTTCGGGGGATGGGCTATCAAAGGTGAAACCCAATATCAAACTCATTTGGGGTAGGATTCCTAAGTTAAAAGTTATTTCTTGACTACAGAAGAAAGTGAGGAATTCAAGAGTCCCTATTAATTAAAATAATAATAAATTTGTTGGCGGCTGCAGTCATGTATGGCCGCCAATAGTATTTTTAAAATTCCCCACATTATTTATTACTTCTGCATCAATGGATTTCAAATTTTTACCCATGCAGTAAAGTTGTATTTTAAGTCCCCTGCAACAAAAGAAGCCAAGCCGGGAAAACGTAAAGCGGAATTTCACTGTCACAGCAGATCCGAGCAGTACTAAACAGAACCGCCAGAACCGTTGGACGGGGACTGTTTCGCGTCCGTCCCTTTCTGTTCCACGTTCGTCCCTTTGTGGATTTCAACTTCTTACCGACTTGACATACTGACATATTTTTATCGATATATTTTTTGTTTTTAATTTACTTTTCTAGTGAAAAAGGTAAAAAAATTGACAAGAAGTTAGGGTTTTGGTGAAAATTAGTTAGAAAATTGGAGCTCAAGAATTCTTACAAATTTCATGAGAATTTTGATAACATGTATATATATTTTATAATCCATATAGATGAGCAATTTAAAAGTTTCAAATTGGAGCGATGAAAATGTGAAGAGTGAGCCATGAATTGCTTAATGTGAGTTATAGCTCACATTTGATGTCAGGGAAAACATCTTTATAGTTAAAAAATACTGAAGACAAGATTTAGTTCAAATTTAGAATTCTAGCTTTATTTTTGAGTGGTAATATCAAGATATCTTATGGAAAAACTATAATGATGGAAAAGTAATGGACAAGAGACAGACATATAAAAGAAAAACTAAAGTTGGAAATATTTGAAAACCCCATGCATTGAACTTTGAAAACTTTAATTTAAGTGTTGAAATGACCTTGTAGCTTTAAAATAATTGGTTTTGAGACTTTCTTGCCAAAACTGATCCTTCCATACATGGTATACTCTATTAAAAAAATCTCATTATACTCAAGGGGTATCATATGAAATAGTGAAAAAATTTAGAAGACATTTTGAAAAATGAAATGCCCCTAGGAGTGGGCATTTCATTTTTTGAAGTGCTTGCCTCTTGCACATTACAGTTTGGGTGCATACCTCCAAATATATTACAACAAGTTGTAGAGGTTTTATGGGTTTAGGGTTTAACCTATAAGCTTTACCAAAATCCTGAAATTGGGCTCACATTTGGCTTTTGCCTGACATGGGCCCTTATTATGGTAAAGACTAAAGACCACTTTATGGCCTTGAGCCTTCTGCTCGACAAAGCCCTTGGCCACAAGCTTTACCAGAACTGGGCTCACACTCAGTTTCACCTCACATAAGCCCTTGTTCCAATAAAGCAAGCTCTACTCCCCTTGAGCTTTTACCCTACACTTCATCCCTTTGTGGCTGTCTTTGGACTTCTTCAAGACAGGACTTGTTTCTGGTTCCTCCCCAAGTTTTGTGGTGTGTGCCTGCTCATCATGTGTGGTGTTGTGAGCTTTGGGGATGTGTTTTTTACCCTGGTTGACCAGTGGGGGGAGACACACAGTTGGAAGCACACGACATGGGTACACACATAGTGGAGCAGGAGTAGCGAGTTTTTAAACTCTGTTGTATACAGACAACAATGGTTATAGTATTAGTGTACCAATAGAACAGAGGGTTTTGAATAAGCTAGTATGTAGGTGTGCAGAAAAAATGTTATGGCTAATCATATTGCTGGATCTGGTGATCTGAAATTTTTCCAGTTTATCTTGAGTGAACTAATAATCAAATGTGCAATAAGGTTTGGTAGGTTTGTGAGAATTTTAGAGGCCCAATGGAAAAAAAATCATTATTTTCAATGTTGATCAGCAAAATAAGGTTGTGTGTAGACCTTTATTTTTTTCCCCCCCAAGCCAATGGGATTGCTGGATTTGGTGGCCTGAATTTATTTTTAAATTTATCTTGTGTGGACTAACAGTAGACTGTGTAATTGCTATTTATTTACATACAGGGTTCTAGCACATTACTTGTGCACTTTGTTCTTTGGTTTTTCTCTGTTACCCAGGGTGCACACTCCCTGGCACAAGCTTATTTACCACTGTCAGTGGCAGCTACACAGCAGACTTGCCGCCACTGAAGGGTTATGAGCAGTGTGTTTTTTTCCATAATTTGTGATGTAGTTGAACTGGCGATTATTTATAACACAGTTTAGTCAAATTTGGCTATAAGCAGGATATGAAAGTAAAAAAGTTCAAGATTCCTCTACATTTTTGGCTACATGCTAGGAGCCCAATAGAGAAATCTGGTGACATTTGCCCCGGAAAAAAAACAACAATAGAAATGTGGCAACTAGAAAAATCCCAAAAAATACATATATATAGCCATTTTGAAATTTATTTTTGCCAAATCGCTTAATTTAGCCAGAAAAATAGAAAGCCGGTTCGACTCATGAGTCTTGGTGGAGATGACTGCAGGCATGTCTGCCGGAGCCTGTCTGCTTCCTGTCTCGAAACCGAGCTAATCGCTTGCCGGTTATATGCCGGCGGTGCAGCAGCTGCTAGGTTTCGACAAACTAACGACAAATAGACTTAACCAGCAGGCTGCTAGTAGCCTAGTAGTGCTAAAAAAAGTGCTAAAATCAAGTGGTTTTAAAGATTTTCAATAGCCATAATAAGAAACATCGCCATATTTATCTACCTGGTTCGAGCAGGTAGCCAAAAATATAGAAAAATGTTTTTAAATTTTACTTTCATATTTAGCTTGTTAGCCAAATCTGGCTTAATCTTTCTGTGGATCGTCGCCACTTTGGCTATAACACAAAATTGCGAAAAAAAAACAAAAAAAAACACAGAGTACTACGCATCTCAATCTATTTGTATTGCGTTCGACTGTACCTTCAAGAACCTGCTGCTACTGTTGCCAGCTTGCTTAGCTAGCTCGTGAGGTAGAAGCTCTGGATCAGACATTTGCTGCAGTTGCAGAATCTACAGGCTTCATTCGAGCTAATTTAGCTACCTAGGTCCTGCAGTACACGCCGCTTAAGAAGCTCGAAGCTGCCATTGATCTTTTGTTCATTAATTTTGGGAATTCTTGCTATGCAGTAGCTGCTGGTTCTGCAGGCAGATTGTTATTTGTATTTGTCGTCAGCAATTAGTCGCGAACTAGCTAGAGGCGGATTTTGGATTTTTGGGTTAAGCTCGTGAGAATATCACCGGCGCAGCATTATTTAGCCTGCAACTGCTGTTGATTGTGAGCTGATCAGCTTGTGCAAAGCTTGAAACAAGAAGCTAGCTCATCTTGGTTGGTGTATGAGTGAGTGCGGTGCTGAGAAGAGGGCGGGAACTCGACCGATGTAGTACTACAGAGCTCTCTTCTATTGAGAGACGCGAGTTTCCGATTAATGTGATTATCTAGCTGCTGCTCTCGATCGGGCATTAGACGAACATATGATGAAGAAGAACTAGAGATCATCAGCTCGCGGGACGTTATTGCTCATGTAGTGCGGCCGCGCGCCCATGAGCATCAGTCTCGTAGTAATTCTGACTGAACAGCGTGAATGCAGCTAGCTGGCTGCTGGAACAAGAGCTAGTGATCACGACTGGCGTTGTGAGTAGCCAGCTAGCTGCGGATCATCAGCTCCAAGTTTTGAAAAGAGCTTCAGTAATGAAGAAGCTGTCATTGCTGCTACTGTAAGAGCCAGCAGCAGAAGTCGCATGAATATCGGCGAGAGCTAGCTAGTGATGGTTGTAATATAATGGGCAGCTGGGGGATGGTGAACGTAGCTTGATCATGAGGTTCGCCAGTCAAGCTGCTGCCCAGCAGCAGCAGCAGCAACTACGCGCCTGGGCCGCATTAGAGCTTCTTTTCCACCTCGCACTTGCTGTAGAAGCCTGTTGCAAGCTTAGCGTCGTCGCAGGCGCGGGGGGGACGTCGAGCACACAAACGGATATCGCAGCCTTGCTAGCTACCAAAGCCGCATTGATCGATCCACAGGGAGTTCTTGCCAACTGGTCCAATGCTACTCTCGACGCTCCCTGCAGCTGGCGCGGCGTCACTTGCAGCAGCTCCGGTAGTCGTGTCACGGAACTTGGCCTTGAAGAAGCTGGATTACAAGGTCCCCTTGCAGGTAGGCCTGCTAGCTGCAACCCAGCTTGTGCTCTCTCTCTCTCTTTCTCGGTGTCCCAGAGAGGACTTCACATCTTGTCAAGTTCCATCTGCAAGAGCTACTCTAAGACCCATGAGGTTTGGTTCCTTTGTGTGATGCAGTGGAGGTGGGCAACTTGGATGAGCTCAGGAGGCTAAGTCTTCATGGCAACCAGTTGAATGGCAACATACCTGCATCGCTAGGCAACTGCTCCAGCTTGCATGCGCTCTACTTATTTGACAACCAGTTTTCTGGGACTATCCCGCATGCGCTTCTCGAAGGACCAACTCAGCTGCAAACTCTGGATCTTGCAAACAACAAGCTGACAGGAAATATACCAGCTGAGATTGGCAATCTAGTTTCCCTTCGCCTGCTGGACTTGTCTAGCAACTCGCTCTCCGGTGGCATTCCCAAGGAGATTTCTGCTTGTTCCAGTCTTGGGTATCTGTCCCTTGGAAGCAATCTGTTGTCTGGAACTCTTCCAGGAGCTGAGCTAGGCCAACTGTCGAATCTCCAGTCTTTGCTTCTGAGCAGTAACCAATTCCAAGGTTTCATCCCTGTAGAACTCAGCAATATGACGAAACTGCAGTTTCTGGAGCTCCAAGACAATCTCTTCATGGGGCCAATACCGGGTGTGATCTTCAGCAATTTAACTAACCTTCAAGTGTTGGAATTGGGAAACAACAATCTGACTGGCTCTCTTCCTTGGCAGCTGGGGAATGTTTCCTCACTACAAGAGTTAGGGTTTGCACACAACTCCCTTTCAGGCCCCATTCCTGCCGCACTTGCTAACCTTGTCAAGCTTCAAAAGCTAAACCTTTCTCACAATCTGTTGTCGGGAAGCATTGACACCGACTCGGGCTCTTCGAATATTATTCATGTGATCAGCAGCCTGAGGAGCCTGCAGATTCTAGATCTAGGTTCGAACTTCTTCAATTCCGTCATTCCTGCAAGTTTGAGCCAGCTGATCGAGTTGCGGGTTCTTGTCCTTTCTTCGAACCAGCTCTCAGGTGCGATTCCGGGGGAGCTTGGAAGCTTGCCATATCTTCAGATTCTCTCTCTCAACCAAAACCTCTTGTCTGGATCCATCCCCTCCGAACTTGGGTTCCTGCAAAGACTTACTTCCCTTGTTCTCTCTTTCAATAACCTGACGGGTGAGATACCTGGAACTCTTTCCCAATGTTCTCAGCTGCAAGTTCTGGATCTGAGTGCAAACAATCTCTCTGGTAGTATTCCCCTTTCTCTCAGCACTCTCCAAAATTTGCAAGTCCTGGATCTGAGTGCAAACCATCTCTCTGGGATGCTACCACCCGAACTTGCAAACTGTGTGAGCTTGCAAACCCTGAATCTTAGTGGTCAGAGATTCTCGGGCAGTATTCCACCAGCATATGCAACCCAGCTTTCCAACCTTGAATCTCTTTCTCTTTCACGAAATACACTGAGTGGTGGCATTCCACTTGGGTTTGCTGCTGCTTCTGGACTCGAGGTTTTGTCTCTAAGTGACAATGCACTCAATGGGTCAATTCCAGCCGATCTTGCCAGTGGACTTCCTGCTCGGTTGGTGGTACTTTCACTGGCAAACAATTTCCTTTCTGGTGAGATCCCAGCCAACATTGGCTGCAAGGCTAATTCTTCTTCTTATCTCCAGGTGCTTGACTTGGGTGCAAACCAACTCTCAGGTAGTATTCCTGAGTCACTGGGGAACTGCACAATGCTAACCTACCTTGATCTTCACAGAAACAATTTGACAGGAGCAATACCATTGGGAATTGCAGAGTTGAGGGATCTACAGGAGCTTTTTCTGCAGGGAAATTCTTTGGAGGGGCATATACCACAATGGCTTGGCAATGTGAGTTCACTGCAGTCACTGGATCTTTCTGAGAACCAGCTCACAGGACCAATTCCAGCATCTCTTGGTGTCTCAAAGAGCTTGATTGCTTTCAACATCTCTTACAATCATCTGCAGGGCTCCATTCCTGCTTCTCTTGCTACACAGTTCAATGCCTCATCCTTTGCAGGCAACCCATCACTCTGTGGACCTCCTCTTCTTAATCAAGTTTGCAATAGCACTGGAGGGAGTAGTAGTAATGCCAGTGCACCAACAAATCAGGCGACTCCAAATCAGCCTCATCACCACATGAAGTCCAGGAGCCTGAGTAAATGGGCAATTATTGGAATTGCTGTTGGAGGAGCAGGAGGAATCGCAGCTCTTCTTCTTCTTCTCACTCTTTGCTGCCTCTGTCTGGGGCCTTGCTTATGGTGGAAGAAGATACAAGCTAAGCAGTATGCAGGAGGACCTGGATCCCCAGATGCTAAACTTGTGATGTTCCATGACCCAATAACTCTTGCTAACATACAGGAGGCTACTGGCCAATTCAATGAAGACCATGTGTTGAGTCGGACGAGCCATGGAATTGTATTCAAAGCCATTCTCCAGGTGCTCCTCAATTTGCACAGTAGTGGCATTCCTTCCTTGCCCAAACCCTAAACCCTAAACTCTTTCACAAGGCATTTGCTTGTTCTAGTGGGTCATTCTTCTTAAAAATATTGCCTGAAGGTTCAATTGCTAAATCTCTGGCTGCTTGTTTTTTTGTCCTTGGTTCTGTTTCCTCTAGGATGGAACAGTGCTTTCAGTGCGAAGGTTGCCTGATGGAGCTGTGCAAGATGATGTTTTCAAAGCAGAAGCTGAGATGCTTGGAAAAGTGAAGCACCGGAATTTGACAGTCTTACGGGGGTATTATGCTCATGGGGATGTAAGACTTCTGATCTATGACTACATGCCAAATGGTAACCTTGCCTCTCTTTTGCAAGAGGCTTCACAACAAGATGCAGGCCATGTTCTAAATTGGCCAATGCGACACCTGATTGCACTTGGGGTAGCCCGAGGACTATCATTTCTTCACACTCAATGTGACCCACCAATTGTCCATGGGGATGTGAAACCCAACAATGTGCAGTTTGATGCAGATTTCGAAGCCCATCTCTCTGGTTTTGGTTTTGAACGATTCTCTGCTGGCACTCCAACAACAGACCCATCAACTTCCTCAACCCCAGTTGGTGGTTCACGAGGTTATGCATCACCAGAGGCACTGAACAACTCTGGACAACTGACAAGAGAGGCAGATGTGTACAGTTTTGGAATCGTGTTACTGGAGCTTCTGACTGGACGAAGACCAGGGATGTTTACAATGCATGATGAAGATATTGTGAAGTGGGTGAAAAGGCAGCTACAAGCTGGTCAGGTATCAGAGCTTTTTGACCCTAATTTGCTCCACCTTGACCCTGAATCCTCTGAGTGGGAGGAGTTCCTACTTGCTATCAAGGTTGCTCTTTTATGTACTGCCCCAGATCCACTTGACAGACCATCAATGACAGAGGTAGTTTTCATGCTCGAAGGTTGCCGGGTAGCTCCAGAACTGCCAGCTACTTCCTCATCAGACCCAACTGCAAATACATCACCTGTCTGAGCTAGGATGAATATGATATATTGATTTTTTTGGCAGCCAAACATTGTGGTTTTTACTCTTTGATTAGAGGGCTGCACATTTTTCATCGTGCACTGCTGCCATTCTTCTACCTGTCTTTCTCTTTATGAAGGAAGACACAAATTTTACCAGTGCTGTCATGAACATTCACTGATCAATTCAGGTTCCAAGAGTTTTTTTCTAGGTGTGGAACTGTTATTTTTCTGCAGTGCTCAGGTTACTACAATTCAAGAGCTGCATTTTCTTCTCTAATTGGTGCAATAAAGCCAACATCTCAAATTTTAGAAAGCTCATGTTTCCAAGAGAGCAACTGGTTTTCAATGCTTACAGAGTGTGGAGATTGGGGTCGATATTTCATACCCACACTGGGTTGGTTGGTTATAGATCTCACATGTTTGGGTTGGTAATTCATCTCCTCATATGGGGTGGCAGTTTTATTGGTAGAAGCAATGTTCAATGACCTCATCCCTAAACACTAAGATCCATGAAAGTTCTGAATCTGCTTGTGTACCCTCGTGATTTTTGGTGGACTTCGGTGTATTTTGGGTGAACATTGGACTCTTATACTGGAGTCTCATCCAATGCATGCCATTATTAAGGTAATGGAACATGTGAAGATAAATATTCATTTATGTTAGCATGTTAGCATGTCAAGCACTCATTGGTATGTAAATTAATTTGAAGTGTGCATGATTAACCCAAGGTGATATGGCTGCCCTCCAGGTCATACACGATTATGCAAGTTAGGCATGATGTGTGTAACAGATAATTCATAACATAATTCATACATACATGCATACATACATTTATTTGGTGTTATATCCTATCTTTCCCTCTCTAAACTACTAGTCACAGGTTCATATTTTGTCACATCTGACATCCAATGAACCCAAATAAATAAATCAAAGAATGTGAAAACTATATAAAACTCTCCATAACAAGGATGTAATGTTTCACATAATGATGCACTTAGTTTGTCATTTATTAATGAAGTTCAATCATCAACTATCCATAATTTATTCATTCATGAGCACTTAGAAAGCACCGCATTGGGCTATTTTGAAAGATTACGATTCAACAAGCACCCACCAAAAAGCAAGTGCAAAATTTGTGTTGAGATCATTCCTGGGTAATTAATACTTAGAATTGGAGAGTCACTACTCTTTAGTGTTCTTCGGTTCTTGAATATAAGCTACTGTCTGCATATAATTTTCTATTAGGTAGTTAATCTCAACCCTTAATGAATACATTTATTAGCACTAACTATCTCAAATTCCAATGTGAACGCCTTTGTTTGGAGAGAAGCATTTGGCTCCTCCATCCCCAACCATCTATGGTAGATAGTTGGGGTGACACCAAGAAATCTAAGGTGCAGCACCAGCTACGACTGCCTAATGACGGTTAGGATGGATTTCACAAATGGACCCACTTTTTTCAAAAAAATTCCTGGTTTGCTATTTGTGGCCTCATTTTCATTTTGGCCTTTTGGCAAAAAATTGCACAAAAAAACTGCTAGAACTTTGTAAAGTATTTGCTAGACCTTACAATGTTTTATTTTCATGCCTTTGAAAAAGCAATTGACCCCTGTGAAACTTACAATGAAGGGCAAATTTTTTTTGAGTGATAATTATAATGAGTCAAGCAGCTCAGCTCATCACATAATAAAGTTATCATTCAAAATAATCCTTGCTTTGGACCTGACTTTGGTCTCACTGTATTCAATCATCTTCCTTCGACCTATCCCTTCAAAGTGAGGATCACTTTTTAGAACTAAAAATGAACTCATAAAAGTGATCCCCATAGTTTGTTTTGGTTTAACTACACTACAATTCACCTAAGTTTAGGTTATTGTGAAATAGATTACCTAGATAGGTGTTAATTAAGTTAGGGCTTAACTATAGCCTACCTATTCACCCACCCATGGGGTACCTACCTCCTTATGGGCTATACTTACATAAGATAGGGATGATGAAAGCATTACATGGGGGGTTACTTAAAGCTTACCTAGGGCCTACCTAAATATTACGTAAGGATCTATATAAAGACTATCTAGGGCCTACCAAGGGGTTTACCTAGGTTAATGGATACTTAGGGCTTACTTTAAAAGCTACATAAGACCTATCTATGGTTACCTACAAACTAGCTAAAGACCACTTAAAGGCCTACTTGATTATGGGCTATTTAAAATATAGGTTATTGTTGTGCATTACCCTATTTAGGCACCTACATCTATAGATGTCAACAAAATGTAACATGTCACAATAATCCTAATAAACAAGCACACACACATGTAATCACCCCCCCTATTTAGGGATAAGGTTTTTATGAGCCAAATAGTAAAACCAATGTAAGTTTGGAATATGCAATAAAGGATAACTAAAAATGGACATCTTGATTCCAAGTGGTGAACTTGATAGGTTAGATGCAATTGTGAGTCTCATCATTAGTAATTTGATTATAATCCCTCTAATCCTTGGTGAAATATAATCACATTCAAAATCCCCTTTATAAAATCCTTATTTCAAAAATTCTAACTATAGGTAACTCCAACCTATTTATGTGTGCACCAAGGGCACTACCAATCACCCTTGAGAACCATCTCCAAAGGTGGTGTTAAGCACACCCCATGTGCCAACTAGTGGAGCATTGGTGACATACCCACATAGCATACATTATAAACTTGCATGCACCACTATAACTTTTGGGTTCAATTTCCCATCAATGTGTCCAAGATGACATGGTGCACAATTGCTCACATGATCCTTCCACACCATGTTGTCTCAAACATCTAAAATCAAAACTATTAAAAGAAAGACCTTTCAAACTCTTAAGATAACACATCTAATCTTGTAGGCATTATTTACAAAAGGTTCACATAGTCTCCAAGGGTATGTCTTTGAATATATGGCTAGTACCTTCTTCCATGGATAGTGGCATACTGCAATGTGTTTCGTTGTTGAACAATAGCAACATTTTCAAAAATCATTGGCATGACTTTCTTGAAAAGTTGTGCCCTATGATCATATGCACACATTCACACATTTAGATCATCTAATTCCAAGATTGCAACTACCTCTCTACAAATGGATGTAGGTAATTTTTGCTCCCAACCAAATATAAGGAAATATGGTGAGAAAGAAGCAAGCAATGTTTGTTTATTAAAGTAGTAGCCATAACCAACCATGGCAATTATAGGTCCTAATTGCACAAATGTCCTTTCTTCAAGCCATATTTCGACAAACCTCTTTAGATTGTTAACACAATGTGGTGTGGTCACTAAAAGAAAAATTGTTGTTTGCAACCAATGTTTGCAACTAAAGAGCACCATTTGCAACTATTTTTAGTTGTATACTTGGTTGCAAACACTAGTTTTTCTTCTAGTGGGTGGCCTATTAAGGATTGTTTACATAATGTTTGAAACTTTCCCTAAAAATCCCTACCTTGATCAATAGGAACTTCAATTGGTGCTTTACACCAACTCAACATTTGATCCAAAAAGGCATAAGTAGCTCCTTCACTAGATTTTTCCATCAATGACACAAGTTCAATTGGAAAAATCTTCCACCATCACCAATACACACCAATTATGTCACATAGTCAATGGCAACATTCTTACAAAGTTTATATTCCATTTGTAGCCCAAACCCATGATAGGAAAAAGATGCATTTGTGGAGTAAGGGCATTAAAAAAAGCTTGAACCCTATCACACACAATGCACTTTACCATGAATTGTTGGACCTCCGTGTGCATTCCCTACCACCAAATTATCCTTATAGTAAACTAGGGGTATGATGTACACCAAAATGCCTTAGCTTTTCATGGGCATGTTGCACTAATCTTGGCTATTGAATTGGATG
>Ga0209208_10005294_pt1 | contig 18017 bp, 20 predicted proteins | sample S1TSphfallax_3_FD_187694 | JGI IMG/M metagenome (GOLD analysis project Ga0209208, IMG submission 187694) | Host-associated microbial communities from peat moss isolated from Minnesota, USA - S1T2_Fd - Sphagnum fallax MG (SPAdes) (version 2) | ecosystem: Host-associated > Plants > Peat moss >... | reverse complement strand
CTAGAGATCGTATGGCTGCTGTTGATGTTGGTCGAGATGAACGAGCTGTCCTGGATGGCAGGCAAAAAGCCCTTAAGGTAATACACTCATATCCATAAGATAATACCTGTAGTCAAAGATCCTGTGTGTCTGGATGTTGCTGTGTATAACCCATGGTGACACCAGCAAACTTGCTTTCATCATATCCATACATTGCAGAGATTAATCAAGATTCACACTGTCTGTTGTCTTTCATATGCTCTCACAATAGCAAGGGTCAGGTATATTGACAGTTGTGAATGTTTTTGTGAATGAGTGCAGCTATGCTCAAATGCTCTCTATGGATTCACAGGTGCTGGTGCATCACCCCAGCAGGCACTTCCCTTGGCTGACAGCTGCCTCAGGTACTGTCCCAGGTAGTCTGCAATTCTTTGAGGTGGCTAGATGTGATCCTAGTCTGAATTGTATTTGTTCCTGCAGCTGAATGTTATTGAAGAGGATGGTGTAATAATTGGGCACACTTTATACATGCAATTTGGCAGCCACATGTAGAAGAGTTTCATAGTGTCCTAATTGATACACAGCATCCTTTTAAAGTGCTCATGATATCCTTTTGCATTTTGGATGCAGCTTGGGGGCAGCTTCATGTAAGCGGGCAGTGGAGCTTGTGAGGACTTCATTTGAAAGGGCACAGGTCATATATGCACAGACTGACAGTGTGTTTGTTCAGTTCCAAGGAGCCAGCATTGATGAGGCTATTGCTTTGGGCACTCAAGCTGCTGACATTGTGTCTCAAGCCTTCACATCACCTATGGTTCTTAAATTTGAACGGGTGAGGGATCTCTCAATTGATGTCTTTTGTTTCATGGGTGATTCTGGCTTTCAGTGTTACATTTGGAGCATCTCTCAACTTGCATGCTGAGTATTGTGTCCATTAGTGGCAAGATCACATAAATATGGTGGGCTTATGTTATGGTTTATAGTGTGTAACTTACTTCTTTCTTGACATGAGCTGTGGTTGTGGCAGATTCTGTGTCCATTCCTTCTTCTTCAGGTGAGTTGTATCTTCATGCAGGAGCTGGATCCCCTAACTGCATGTGAAAACTTACAGACTGAACAACCAACTGGTATTTGGATGACAAAAACTGCTGCAATAGTTAGTTTTGGACTTTGACGTTGTCGTCTTGTGCTGCAGTTCTCTCTGCAGATATGGTGGGCATAAAGACTTCTTTTTGTGGTTCAGGTCAACAGGTATGGTGGCAAGCAGTACACTAGCAGTGAAGCTGGCCAAGGCCAGGGCACCTTGTTCATCAAAGGCATTGAAGCTGAGCGTCGTGATGTACCTGGGTTCGTGCGTCACATATGCAAACGAGCACTTTATGACATTCTTATTAAGAATGATGTGGCAGGTGCACTAGAGAATTGCAAGAATGCTATCTCCCAGCAGGTGGCAGGAAAGTGGAGCCTCTATGATCTGCTCATGACGGGTATGAGATCTTAACGTGAGGAACCTTAATGTCACATATCTTGCAACCCACAAGTTTCAGGATGTCAATCTAGTAAATGTTGTTCAACACCAAAATTGAGGAGAATACCTTGTCTCAAGGATGATGGAGGTGGGTTCGGTACTGCAGGGTCTTTGGAGGGTAGATGATCATGACATTGCAAGGCTCGCAGCTGTGACCAGGAGTCCTCAAAAGCAGACTAGTGCCTCCACTGCCGAGGAAGGTCGTGGACCCCATGTTGCTTTCTCTGTGAGGTTGAAACGCAAGGACCCTGATCGACAGTTTTACATTAGTGAAAGGATACCTTATGTTCTAATGGCCAATTCTAGCAAACTTCAGGTTTTTTCCATACTCCTGTCAACAAATGGCACCATGCATGTCTGTCGGGGTATTGGTTGGTGAACAGTCTATTCAGATCCTAAACTACATACCTATTCAAGGCTCTCAAGCACAAGATATAGGAACAGACTTTCAAGACTTTTGGGTTGGCAGGATGATATGGCAGAAGATCCAGTGGATGCCATGACAGGGGGCAGTCCGGTGAATACACATATCTATCTTGAGAATAAGCTTCGGAAACCTCTTGAATCTGTAAGTTTGGAATTGTGCAGTTGATGCCTAGTGCAGAGACTTTGCCAACCTTGCATATTGACTGCATTTCAGATCTGTGGCTTCTATTTCAGACATCAACCCTGAAAGTCAAGGGAAATGCAGAAGTAGATGGATGCCGGTTATCACTTTAAAATTGTCTGCCTGTTGCTTCGTGGGACAGATACTTGAGCATGTCACAGATTCAGCTACGCTAAGGGAGCTCTTCACAGACAGCCACACCATTCCTCCTCCATTACTTGCATCTCAGAGTGGTGCCAGTGGCAAACAATCATTAGTTAGCCGCTTCTTCCGACCTAAAACCACATGCCTCAATTGCCGGTATCTTCCTGCATTTGCTTTCCGCTTCTCATGTGCTTGAAATGGTTTCAAGTGCCTTGAATCGCAGTAAAAGCTGTTGTATATGACGTTGCCACAATGTGGCTGTTGGTTGATGATGCAGGAGAGTGATGGAAGATGAACGTTTAGCTCTGTGTCAAGAGTGCCCCTTGGCAGGACATGGACAAGTGGTAGCTGCTGGACTCTTTTTAAATATGAGTGAACAGGAGAAAAAGCTCTGCAGTGCACATTCAGAGTGCATGCAGTGCCCCTGGAGGTCATTTTCACTCTATTCTTTGCACCAACACAGACTGTCCTGCCTTTTATATACGGTACGAGTGCCCTCAAAACCTCATTCAGATTGAGTCCTCCCTTGTCAGATTGGACCGACAATTTTCACCTTGACATAGTATGTAATGATAATGTGACCAAATTGTGCTTGGGGAGGTTCCCCAAAAAAACAAAGACAATTTCCACCAAGGTTGTTACACTCGAGAACACTACTTGTGTGTTGTTGTTGCCCCTTGTAGTGAATGCATGGGTTCGCAAAACCAAAACCAAACCTAAGTTTAAAACTCTCTATCATGCACCCCTTATAAGATAAACTGCCGAGAAAAAGGAAACAGTAAAGATATGATGATGACTATCATCTGTGTTTTAGTTCATCAATACTAGTGTGGCCTGTGCCGTTTGCCCAAGTGTTACCATGTCCTCTACTGATTTTTCCTTAATATATAGTTAAAATTAAATATTATTTATTTGTATTTAACTAATAAATTTAGTAATATTTACTAATAATTAATAATATAACTAATGAGTTAATTATGTTATTATGTGATTGAAAATTATTAATGATTATTGCTATAAATAATTAGTTAATTGGATTGTTTATCAATGAATTAATTAGGTGTAAATAGTTTGCAATTAAAATGTTAATCTCATATGTTTGGCTTTCATTTTCATTTTGAAAAGTATATAAACAAGGTGTTTTGTTCCATATTCTCATACTGAAAAACACATGAGCCTATGCGATGAGCGAATCGAAAAGGCTTAACTCAAAATCAAACATAATTATTCATGTATTTACAATTAACTACCTACCTCCTTAATTTACCTACCTTCTTTCCTACCTACTTACTTAGTTAAATAGGTATTTGGCCAAAGTAGATAACTTAATCCTATCTAGATAGGTGTTTAGCTTAGATGGGTAGGTAGATAGGTAGGTAGGTACCTATCTTGACCTGCATACTTAAATATTAATTTTTGGAAAATTCAATTAATATGCCACGTGATTTTTTTTTTATTACACCACATGTCATAATCTAAAACCATCCAAGCATAAAAGTTAAATGTCCTAGAGTATTTCAAATTTATAATAAAAATAATTATAATTATTAAAAATTACCTTCCAACAAAATAAATCGTAACACTTTTAGCATAATTTTTTTAATGTATTCCAAAAGGTAACTTTCAAGAAATACCCACATGTGAAGCTAGCTTCTCACATCTCATAGCTAGTCAGGTTGTATGTGATGTGCATTTATTGTTTGGTTAGGAACCCCCTATGGCTTTGTGTTGTGAGGGAGATGAAATAGTGCATTTGTCACTAAATGAATAAATCCTAGTAGATTTGTAAATCATATTCCAGAAACAATAGTAGCCACCTTGCTATTATGCCAAATAGTTGTGGTTTGTTAACAAGGTAGGTCATAACCATGTGGTTAATGTAAAAAACAAATTTGTTGTTGAGAAGGTAGTGGTGAAATTTATGAAGGGCGTAGATCATAATTAGTGCCTCTATGTGTCATAATATAATTTTGCTTTGCGAAATTTAGCAACCTTGATGCATAAGTAATTAATTGATCACACTTACTATTTTGATTTTGGGTTAGCATTGTTAAGGGAGTAGTTACTTGTGGTAATTATTAGTTAATATATTTATATTTTCCTAGTTACTGTTTTAAGAATTATTAGTTAGATTACATAGTTTTTATCACCATTTGAATTTGAATAGAACATAGGACTATTTTTTTGAAAAATATATTGGGAGAAGAGAAAGAGAAGACTAATATTTTATCATTGTAGAACATGGAGTTTTAATGTAATATGAATGAAATATACTTTGATTTTTAGAAAGTTTTTTTTTCATAGCCATAGTTTGTTATTTTGGTGTTTTTAAACATACTTTCATTACTAGATTTTAATTTTGAAACTAATTCTAAGTAGATCTAAATGAGCAAATTTTGTTGGTATTAATTTTATTGCATTTCAGTCCAAATTTTAAACCAAAATATAGAATTAAAGATTTTGTATTTACCATTTGGTGACCATCCCAAGGTCTAAATTTAGAGTGAATTTCATAATGTTGTTTATGCTTTATTGTTGAGATTTTTGGTTTTTATAAATAGATAACGAACTTTATTTTATTTTTTTTGCATTTTTTTTCAAATCTTAATCATAATTGTTGTTCAAAAAGTAAATATAAACAGAGTAGCTAACTATGAGGATTTTGTTCTAATGTAGAAGTTTGTTTATATTTGAATTAAGATGTGGAGAGATGGAAAATTGAATTATAACTAGAAGTTTGAGGTGACAATTAGATCATGTTGTATTACATGAACAAGTGGAAAATGGCGTTGCCATTAATAACAATTTGAATGCAAATAAGGTAGATCATCGGTTTGAAACACCTAGAAGAGTTTCTTAGACAAAATAGGGACATCCGTGGACAAAAGAGAGACTTGTAGGCCACAAAATGCTTTAGGCAACACCGATTATTCCTCATAAGTGCAAATTGGTGAAGTATAGAGCCGCACCAGTAGTTTGTTGCAAAATTCTAAGAGGAAAAAATGTTAGATTGAAAATGTAGATTCACAAGTTGAATTTAGACGAAGGAGTTGAAAATCTAAACTTCAATAGGGAGTTATCCTAAAATCAGCAAATTTGATGTAGCAACATAATTCTAATACTTTGATTCAAGAAGAAGAATAGAAACTCAACATGTCAAAAAGGGAAAAAGTAGTATTAAAGTATAGATTTGCCTCACCTCCTTATTATTGAAACAGTTAGGAGAATGAAGAGTTTGAACTTAGAGCTCATAATTTTGAACCTCCAATTCATTATGTTGTTGAGCAAGAAGTTGCAACTCAAGGTATCAAAATGCCCAGAGGAGTTGAGTTGGTACTTGTAACTAGACAAGAAATTGTAGTCTTACGTAAAGTAGAAACAATAGTAATAGAAGGTGTTCTTGTGGCTGTAAGAGTGAGGTACATTGAACCCAAATTTAATCAATAGAATGGAAGCATAGTTAGAAGAGTTCCAAGGGATTGGAATAAAGGAATTCATTGTGTGAATGGAGTTCCAAGACTAAATTCTCCACATTGCACATATTGCCAATAATTGGACATTAGATCAATGAATGTCCATTTATTGAAGATAATGTAAGGCAAGGATTTGTTGAACATTTCCAGAATGTAAATCCAAAACTTGCAAGAATAGGGAATCATGGACATATTGAGCTAGAGGATCTATACCATGAGAAGGTCAGAATTCCAAATAGACTTAGAAAACAAATCTGGAGATAAAACAAAATGGAAATGAAAGCTCAAATTATGGTAGATGTTGTACCTATTTCTACGATTCATATACCAAATTTGTTGCATCAAAACAATATTGGGTTACCTATGCAAGAACTCCAAATTTCAAAACAAAAGTAGTGAGAACTGTGCCATTATATTTTATGGCAATGCCCTAGTCTATAATTATAATTATTGAAGCTCCACTTGTATTAACAATAGTCCATACTATTGATGGTGTTAAATCCAGACCATAAACTCCAAGGGGAACATATACCCAAAGAGGTGAACAAACTTTTTGCTAGTCAACCATTAGATCCAAGAAGAGGCAGTTCAAATCCACCAAGACCACTAGGACCTCCAAGATATTTTGGATTACCAATGGTGAATCCAGGTAGGCCACCATTAACACCAAACAAACCTTATCATCAACCACTTAACTATACTAAATATGTAAAGGATTTGACCCAAATGTTCATGTTAGAGTGTTTAAAGTTGTCATTAGAGCAAATAGTGAAACAAATGATGCAAAAATTATTAATCTGTTTCAAGATTGTGATTTGTCACAAGAAAAAGAAGACCATGTTCCTACAGTCTCTCAGGTTAGTACTCAACAAATTATAATACAAAGGCATGTGAAACATTCTTGTCATATTTGTGGTGATATTAGACATAAGACCATAGATTGTCCTAAGTATAGTGATATGCAAAATATGTTTAAGAACAAAGGAATGAAGCCAATAAAAAAACAAAATGTTGTAAAACCCAAGATTTCAAATCCTTCAATCCATATGGTGGATGTGAATATGGCCATCACCAAGAGCAAAGTAACTGAAAAATAGGTGTTTAAGGACAAAAAACTAATCAAGAAGTTTGTTGCTGATTGGGAAGAGGAATAGAAAATACAATAATCTTTTGTCAACACTATACAAGAAATGTAAGCAAAAGACCCACCACAAAAATTGATTCCAAAGGAGAAAGCACAATGGAATACAAGTTGGGCAAGATTGTTAGAATCTGAGGTTCCACATAACCAATTGTATCACAAAGTTTGTCTATTAATCCTATCAACAAAGTTATGTCTATGGAACAAATATTCCAAGATATCAGTGAACAAATGTTGGAGACTACCTATACTTTGAGGTTAAGTCAATTACTAAAAATAACACCATATCTTAAAAAGTATATGTGGTAGAAACTAAAGCTAGAAAAACCTAATATAGTTATTAAATAGATGTCAAAGCCTAGTGTAGCCATAGTGGTTGAGACGCATTTTGAACTAAACACAACAACTATACAACTAGATAACCATATGGTAGTTATCCAAGTACAAGTTGGGAAGAACATTGTTGAAGATGTCTTGATAAATGGAGGGGTAAGTGTGAACATTATAACAAAAAACTTCATAACAAAGTTAGGTTTACCCAAACCAAGACCAGGTCCATACCACTTCAGAATGGTAGATCAAAATATGACTAGGCCATTAGGAATCATCAAAAATTTGAAGATTCACATACATGGTATCCCATATATAGCCACATTTACTATTTTGAAAAATAATGTGGTAGATTATAACTATTCTATGTTGTTAGGAAGACCTTGGTTCAAAGATGCAAAGGTTACACATGACTAGGGTAATAATGTCATTATTGTTCAAAGTAATGGAATAATTAAAACAATATTAGTTAACAAAAAATTGGGAGTAAAAACTAGAAAGCCCCAAGTACTTGTTTGTTATGATTTGATGGAAAGGTTAATAGATGAAAAGGAAAATATGATATTTAAGACAGAACCAAAATTGTTTTCAATTAGCACGATTACACTTTCAAAATAAATGGTTTCATTGTTGAGTGTTGGAGTGTTAGAAATCAAAGGCATTGAGGAATTTGATCCAAAACAAAGGATATCAAATCAAATAGTTGCAAAAGTAGTGCCTTCAATAGTGAAGTCAAAAGACTTTTGTGTCAGACTAGAGGTTTCATTGGAAAACAAGGTTTATTTAGAAACCTATTACCATCATTGCCACGATGATATTCAAATGGATGAAACATTAGCAAAAATACAAGTACATAGTCTTTAGATAGCAAGTTGGACTTTGACTAAAGAACAATAACTTGTTAAGCTAAATTTTTGCACAAAGGCAAATCCATAATGCATCAAGGTTAATCCATGATTAACAAAGGAGAAGATTGAAGAGCTTCAAATGTTATTTAAGAAGTTCAAAAATGTGTTTGCCTGAACTTACAAAGATTTGAAAGATATACCTTTGGAATTGGTTCAACATATAATTGAATTAGATACCTCAATTCCACCAACACATCAAACAATATACAAATTGAACCCTAAGCAATGGTTTATGCTTTGCATAATTTCAATCATTTTTTATTGGGAAAAAATATATATATATATGTAAACCATATGGCTCTAGTTTACTTGGTCAACAAACCAAAAGTGTCATGAAGGATAACAAGATGGTTATTATTATTCTTAGAGTATGAGTTCACAATAGTTTACGAACCTTGTAGAACACATGTAGTTGTTGATGTTTTATTTAAATTGGTAAACAGTTTAAAACCATTGGGTGTCTCAGATCAAAATATGGATTCATCATTATTTTTTGTAGAAGTTATATGGATGCAAGAAGTAAAAACCTATTTAAACATAGGTTAGATGCCAAAAACTTTAAACTTGACTTAGAAACAAAAGTTTGCCAAAAAGGCAAAACCTTTACATTTTGAAAGAAGGAACTATGTATAGAATGGGACAAGACAACAAAATGTGTAGATGTTTGACCACCTTGGAAGCACATATTGTTCTAAAGGAGCTACATGAAAGAGTGGTTGGAAGACATTTTTTGTAAATATTACTACAAAGAGAATTCTAGATGTAGGATATCGGTGGCCAACTTTATTCAAGGATACTCATGACTTTTGCAAAAGTTACGAAAGCTGTCAAAAAATTGGAGGACTCAAAACAAAAAGTTTGGCCAAGTTGGTAACAACACTTGTAGAGGAACCTTCTTTTTTTTCTTCTCATAAATTCTCTTCGATATCCAAGTTTGAAAAAGCTTTTGAAGTAATAAAAAAAATGAGAGAGATTGTAAGGAAACATTGAGGAGATGTAGCTTTATAAAGCCCAGAACACAAGCAAGTTTTAGTGAACAAGTCAATCCCATTTCTATTTCAAATTCTAAAGAAAACTAACAAAATGATAATTTGCAACAACAACAACAATTGCCATTACATCAAGATGAGTATACTTAGGAACAGAAAAAGTTCATATTCCCAACATGAAGCGCACGAGGAAAACAAGTTGGCAAGCAATGGCTACAAATTTGCGTGGGAAGAAAGTGCGTACTCATCGAGATGGTTAAGTTAGGTATGTCTTTACTCCCAAAGCAAAATTACAATAGCAATCTAAAGAACATTTTACTTTGGACAAGTTCTAAAGAGGAAGAGAAAGCCTAGGCAAACATAGCTAAACTAGTAGGCATGTTTGAGATTGAGTGGAAGATACCTAGCCACAACGTTTTGTTGAATTTCTGAGTAATTGGAATTTGGATCTTAAACATAACAAAATCAAGGTTATGTTGGGGGATGAGCAGAGAATAATAGATAAGCATGTATTGGCAAAAGTTCTTAGACTTTGCCATACAAAAGAAACAGAAGCAGATTAGGCAAAAATGTTTGATGGCAAAGTAGCATTGGCAAATATAATAAATAGAGTCCCAACATTCACAACACCAATGAAAGGTGGGTTGTGAAAAAGATGAAGTTAGAATATGCGAATAAAATTGTTTCCATTTTGTCAATTACTTACCAAAAGGATAAGGTGTAATATATTAATAATAAATATGTTATGATGATCTCCAAAGTAGATCATGGAGAGTTTGTTAATTGGGTTGTAATCACGTATTCTCAATTGGTCAAGGAATTGATCAAATGGGAAAAATGTCAAAAAAATACGATTAAAGGAATAGCCAAAAGAGAACCAAAAAAGGATGCACTACTACAAAATGCGTCCTAGTTCACTCTAGGTTTCACTAGATTTTGAGTGAATTTGGACATTTTCACCTTTTGAAATTGTTCAACCTCCTAATGAATAGGGCCAGTTGTTACGGACAATGAATTATTTCACTAGCACTTAGTGAAATAAGGTTATTGTCAAATGAAATATAAATTTACCAAACCATTCACTTGTTAGTTAATTAACTAACTAGCATGGAAATCGGTTAAAATTTAATTATTTGATATATAATATTATTGATAATTTCATGATTTTTAGACCTATGATTTATTGACACATGTCACTACATAAGCTAGGTTTTTAACCTAACCTAAGTAGGTAGGCCAAATAATCAACCTAGGCATCTATTCTAGGAATTGGATATGAGAATATTAAGTCAACATACGATTATTGACCACAATAACACCACTCATGAGGTTTAATCCCTTGACCTTTAGATTGGAGGCAAACACCCTTACCATCAAGTCACCTCACTTATTATGATAATATGTTACATTACATTGTATTTATCAAATCCTTCATTTTAAACATTACAAAAACATAAACTTGAAAATTCATATCTTATTAGTTATTTTAGCTTATTTCACCTTTGGCTATTTTTGGTTATTATAAAAAAAAATTGGTTATTCTATGTTTTTTTTGCTATTGAAGGTTATTTCACCTTATGTTATTGTTGGCAATTTTAGGTTATTATAAGCTATTTCACTTTAAGTTACTTTTGTCTATTATAAATTATTTCACCCTATATTATTTTTGGTAATCCTAACAATTCTAATATATGACTATTGGTTGTTTTTTTATTAGGGTTATTAATGGTTATTAATGGCTATTAGTACCTATTATATTGATGGCTATTAATGCCTATTAATGGTTATTCTATTAATAGTTACTAGTGGTTATTATATTAATGGCCATTAGTAGTTATTCCTTTCTGGTGGATATTTTATTAATGGTTATTAGCAGTTATTCTATTAATAATTACTAGTGGTTATTATATTAATGGCCATTAGTAGTTATTCCTTTTTTATGGATATTCTATTAATGACTATTAGCAGTTATTTTATTAATAATTACTAGTGGTCATTATATTAATGGCCATTAGTAATTATTCCTTTTTTATGGATATTCTATTAATGGTTATTAGTAGTTATTCTATTAATAATTACTAATGGTTATTATATTAATGGCCATTAATAGTTATTCCATTGGTGGATATTTTATTAATGGCTATTAGTAATTATTCTATTGGTGGCTATTGGTTGTTATTATACTAATGACTATTGGTGGTTATTCTATTAATGGTTATTAGTGTTTATTATATTGATAGTTATTGGTGGTTATTTTATTAATGGCTATTGGTGTTTATTTTATTAATGGTTATTGGTGTTTATTCTATTAATGGCTATTGATGTTTATTCTATTAATGGTTATTGGTGGTTATTTTATTAATGGCTATTGGTGTTTATCCTATTAATGGTTATTGAGGGTTATTTTATTAATGGCTATTGGTGTTTATCCTATTAGTGACCATTGGTGATTATTCTATTAATGTTTATTGATGGTTATTCTATTAATGGTTAATGGTGGTTATTCTATTAATGACTATTGGTGGTTATTCTATTAATGGTTATTGATGATTATTCTATTACTGGTTATTGTTGGTTATTCTATTACTGGTTATTGTTGGTTATTCTATTAATGGTTATTGTTGGTTATTAATGGTTATTGTTGGTTATTCTATTAATGGTTATTGCTGGTTATTTTATTAATAGCTACTGGTTGTTATTTTATAAATGACTATTGGTGGTTATTCTATTAATGGTTATTGATGGTTATTCTATTACTGGTTATTGTTGGTTATTCTATTAATGGTTATTGTTGGTTGTTCTATTAATGGTTATTGCTGGTTATTTTATTAATAGCTACTGGTTGTTATTTTATAAATGACTATTGGTGGTTATTCTATTAATGGTTATTGATATTTTATTAATGGCTATTGATGGATATTGGTGGTTATTAATGGTTATTGTATTAGTGGTTATTAATGGCTATTCTATTAGGCTATTGGTGAATATTTTATCGTGGATATTGGTGGTTATTAATGACTATTATATTAATGACTATTGGTGAATATTGGTGAATAGTAATGACTATTATATTAATGGCTATTGATGAATATTCTATCGGTGGATATCAGTGGTTATCAATGTTATTATATTAGTGGTTATTAGTGGCTATTATATTGATGGCTATTGGTGGATATATTTTATTGGTGGTTATTGATGATTATTTTATTAATGGTTATTACTGGTTATTGTATTATAAGTTATTGTCGATTATTATATGTTATATTACAACTATTGGTGATTATTGTATTATAAATTATTGTTGAATATTATATGTTATAATATCATTGGCTATTGGTAGTTATTATATTGTATGGTATTTTTTTTAAAAATTATAGGTTATTATTTTATATTCCAAGTTATTTTACTTTAGGTCATTACATTTTATTTTAAATTATTTTAAGTTATTATACTTAACATAAAGTAGAATGACCTTGAATAATTTAAAGTATAACTTGAAATAACATTTATTAATTTTAAATAAAATACCCTAAGGTATAACTTAAAGTGAGTTGAATAATTTAATTAAAAATAATCTAAAAGCTTATAATAATCTAGTTAAAATACCTTAAGGTAAAATAACATATAATAGTTTAGGGTACAATAATTTATAATGGCTTATAATAACATAAAACATAAGTTAGAATAACTGAAATAGCTTTAAATAATATAGGGTATATCATAAAATAACATAAATAGAATATTAAAAAAATATAAAAATAAACATATTTACTACAATAATTATAATAGTGAATTATGTTAACTAGCAATGAAACATGATGTTTACATAGTGATATTATAGTGAAATTTGTAAAATGCAATGAACTTATTTAACTTTTAAAGTCCCATAATGATTTAGGCTAGTAAATTGCACCCCACTTCTATAGTAGTGATGTATGCCATTCTACCATAATCCTAGAAGTTTTGTTTTAAAAGTGGATTCCATTAGAAACATCAAAATCACAAAAGAAGAAAAAATAGGCGGATTAACCTTAAGATGACAAAAAAAGAGACAATTTGAGGGAGAGTTTCATTAAGAACAAAAGACCTCTAAACCCTACACACATCTTTCCTAAAAAGGAGAAACAATCAAAAATTAAGACAACCAGAAGAGCAATTTTGATGTCTCAATCTAATGATGATGAAGAGAAAAATCCTTTGTAGAAAAGGTAGAAAAGATAAGAGGATATTGCAATGAGAGGCAATATTGATCTTCAACAAGTAGCAAAATTGCTCAATATGTGTACAATCTAAAGCAAACTTTAACTCAAATCTGAAATCCGATTTTTAAAATTTGGTTTATTTATTTTACCCATTTTGGCATTTTTTTATAAAAAAATCATAATGGTCCATGCATATACAATATATGTGGAATCAAAAATATTTATAATTCAAATCTTTTTTTTTTTAAAACAAAAATTCTTCCATTTTGCCGTTCTTGTCTTTAAAATTATAATGGTCACGGTGCCACCCTAATATGTGTACAATCTAAAGCAAACTTTAACTCAAATCTGAAATCTAATTTTTTACTTCATTTCAATTGTTTTTGTTTGGCATCTTGTTTTTCAAACCTTCGTGATCTATGATTTGGAAAAAAATCAAATCAAATAAACAAATTTAAGTGGGCCATTTGCATTCTCTAGCTTTATAAAATAACCAACAACAATCACTTAGTGAAGGCAAAATTCCATAAAGTTCTGTAACGCTTTTTTACTTGGAAAGCTATGGTATCCCCTTTAAGGATGGAATATTCATTACAACCTCCTTTTGCAACAACTACACCCATGCTAGCATGGAACTATAGTGTGGTACTTAACATCATACATACTAGTATTGAAAAATTGCACACAATTGTTTGTAATTCTTACTTGAAACATGACAGTCACACCCAAAAGCAAACACATATATTCCATACACAATTTGCCTTTCACTGCATTATGACTACCATTGAAATACAAAACCATGATACAACGGATGAAATAATATTCCCCTTCACCTTAAACCAAGTGTTCCCCCTTCCTCCTTCCTACACTATCTTATATCCAAACCTTAGGTAAGTTAGTTGACATCACTTTTTATATCAATCTAGAGGAGGTAGTAGGTCTCACCTACTATTGGTAATTTTATAATTATCAAGGTGCCCCCTAAATAAACTAAAGTAGGACCTATCCTTTAGCATTTTTGAAGTGGAAACCTTTACCTATTATAAAAAATATGGACAATGAGGTACCAAAAAAAATTAGTAACGCTTGATATATATGTAAAAGGTATCCAGTAACATAGTTTTGCTAAATACCCATCACGTGCTAATAAAAATTCTTAGTTTATCTTTTTGAAACAAGCAATAAACCTCATTCCAACTCAATGTTGATTGGTGGATGAAGATATCAACTTTTGAATCACAAGACATCATTTTGGCAAAGATGAAATGCAAATGTTTGCATGGGACATACATTCCTTTCTTTTTTAGAGAAGATGACAACATAGAGACAAAATCAATGCAAGTACAAGCAGGGCAACATCCAATTGTGACATAATAAACACTACCATGTAGCATGGAACCCACAATTGACATCATGTACACACGTTTAATCCCGGGTGGAGGTACGTCAATGTGACACAAAATTGATGCATCCATTAGGTTAGTTGACTCCCATTTATAATCATGAAGTTCACCTAGTTCACTTTGTCGAACTGACTCCCCATCACATTTTGATGGGGCTTGCCCTACCCTAGGTGGAGGTTATTGGTGTTCATCATCACCTCCTTCAAATGGCATACTCCCAAAAATATCTTTAGGTGTGAATGAATGTTTTGGTAAACGAAAACCAACTTCCTCAAGGCACACAATTTCACTAATTATGAAATTTGTGCATGACATCATTAGCCATACAATGGGCAAGGATGGATGTTTGAGGATAGATGTTCGAACTGCGCCTTCCACACATCTATGGATGTCATCTACACAAAACCAAAATTTATGATCTTGTGAGTCCACACAAACTTTAGGTTGAAATAAACTTCAATATGTTGGGGTTGGAATCCCATTCTTCCCCTTTGCAATGAGTGTCTTGCATTTCTTCCCAAAAAGCACACGAATTGTGATAGATTGCACCCTAGATCTTGGTCTTGTGCACTCAATATGCCATCTCACTTGAATGCAATTAGTTTCCACAACTTCTTGTGATGTAGATGGAATTCTTTTAGTAGTGCATTGTTTGTAGTAGACTTGAATTGAGAAGATGGGCTTAACATGTTATGAAGAATCAAAAGGCCTTGATGTAGGACAACGAAGGATTGAAAAATTATATCTATCGTTTTGATGTGAATCTCCAACAAACCTTGGTGGAATTCCCAATTTTTCACGTACAAGTCGCAAACCTTTCTTCCCCTTCAAGCCCAACCATTTTATTCTAAAAGGAAGAAGAAGATGCAAGGTGATTAAGGGCCTCTACCACCTTGCAAGGATCCCTTGATCAATTTGTTGCTCACAAATGTAGCTCATCATTGTTTGGACCATGTCCTATATTTCTTCCCATGAAATAATCCTTATACCTTGATTGGACAAGTGTTCGAATGAGGTCATTAGTTGTTGTTCATAGAGATCAACAATTTTTTTGTTGGATTGCATTGACCATGCATGATGCATAGATTTTGCCAAATTACAAATTGGCATATTGGCATCATCTTGCAAGTCCATGTTCTACAAGAAAATAATTTACAAGTTATATCTAGATGCACCATAAAAATAAAATTGACATGGGAGTTTTCAAATATTGGATAAAAAACCATGTGATGAAAGGATTAAAAAACTAAAAAGTGGAACTCAATGTTCTCACATATTGTCCCCATTGACAATAACAAAAATGCCAAAATGTAAGCTAATCATTCAATTCATGAATGTTCTTTTGGGATGCAACACCAAATGATTGCCACCAAACACAAATTGCTTGGTATTTTGCTTTTGTAGAAGCTAATGTTGTGGCATTCTTGTAATCATGTGACATATTTTGTATGGGTTAGCATGAAATTTAGGACATATTAGTTTCTTCGTATGTCGATCAAGAAATTGGGCCCAATGATAAAGACATGTCCACTTTTGATTCTCCATTGGAAGCTTTGGGTCACCACTTCCAAACAAGGTTCTAATTGTGTTGAAATTGGTTCAAGAACACAATCTACCATGAATTTCTTGAGATTGACATTTTGCACACCATGTTCTTTCATGACCCTAATAAGTGCATTTCACATCAACATTTGTGAATCCACATCCTCAAATTGCATGTCACAAATTGCAATGGTCAATTCAACGATAAAAAAAATCGTAAACATGGCAACCCATGGTTGTCCAGTGTTGTACACATTTGCAATGGTCGAGAATCAACCAAGTTCCTTCCAAATCCCCTCTCAGTTGCATATGCCTCACAATGTCAACACCACTAACAAGACCATGAGTGGACACCTTGGACAAGAAGCTTTTAGGACTACGTTGCCCAAGGAAAATATTATCCTAGATGTAATCATAATGACATCACCTTTTGAGCTCTAAGATTTTATCAATGGAACCTTTGCCACCATTACCAAGCTTAAGATTGTTCACTTGGTTTCAAATGTTTGGAGAGCTCAAAAGGGAATTTTTTTCCAATAACAAATCAAATTCCTCCCCTTGTAACTTGGATTGTGATCCATCACTAGGCCTAATAAACTTAAGCCCAAAAAATATTTTACTAGTTGACATGGTAATGGTTGAAGGGGTGGCAATCGACTTCTTCTCATATTCTTGTTTTATGAAATCATGTGCCATATCCTTAATCTCTCTTGAAGGGCTTGTAGCAACATGATGTTCATGGGTCCCAAGATGGATGTAAGCTCATGTCATGGTTTTGGAATGGTGCAAGACATAATACATTTTACCCAAACACCTTGCAATCCAAATTGATGCAAACTTACAGTGTTTGCAAACAAAAGTTATACCGACAACAAGTTGTTCTTTTTTTTCCAATGGATTTTCTACAACTCCCTCCCAATTAGTTTCATTGTAAACATTGTTTGTAACGTAATAATCACATTGCAAGTTTTGGCAAGACACATGGCCAACACATGATGATCATCTAAATGTCAAATCATCACCATTCTTGATGTTTGTAGTCTATATTTTACACTAGGGGTGAATGTCATGTTTCTTGTCCATGCCTTGCATTAAACCTACCAAGCTGTTAAAATCTTTTGTTGGCCGCAACTTGAACATGACATCCCCATCAAACTTGGAATGTAGGTATTGGATTGTCATCGTGGAGATGACATCATAATTCAAATCTCCCAATTCGCTTTTAAGAACATCTACAAACGCCAATTGTTTAAAATGTACAACAACATTTGAAATCTCTTGAATGTTAGTGTCTAACATCTGTAAAATAGTTTGATGTGACAATAATAATGTCAAACCGAGATTTGAAACCTCTTGTAAATCTCCATTTGCATAATCATTCAACTCAAGGATCATTGGTTCTATTTTGACATTGGCAAATTTTGGTGTGGCCAATTGGGGCTGAGACTTATCCCTTTTTTCTCCAAGAACTTGGTACCTTCTTGGTGAAAGATGCCATTCTCTTCCTATAAAATTATCAATGGGCTCTTGCAAAATGGCTTGTGTTACTTCTTTCCTAGAATCACTACTAGGAAAGTGGGGTGTAGTTCACTAGACTATTTAACTTTGGAACCATAAAAGTTAATTAAGTTCACTATAATTCACTGCTTTTACCTTCATTGGTGAAAATGGTTCACTATATGGTGTACATGTTTATTAAGGGTGAAGTTTGTTTACTAGGTTTGTTTCTTTAACGTTAGATTGTTTATCACATTTCAAACCCAAAACTTGT
>Ga0209208_10005293_pt1 | contig 18017 bp, 9 predicted proteins | sample S1TSphfallax_3_FD_187694 | JGI IMG/M metagenome (GOLD analysis project Ga0209208, IMG submission 187694) | Host-associated microbial communities from peat moss isolated from Minnesota, USA - S1T2_Fd - Sphagnum fallax MG (SPAdes) (version 2) | ecosystem: Host-associated > Plants > Peat moss >... | reverse complement strand
ATCTGGCATTTGCGGGCTTGTCACTTAGGAGATGTCATGTCCTTCACCCTGAGCTTCTCAGCATCAACTGCAAGCAACCAACCCATAGAACATCATGAGTTTTTGCAAATAGTCTAGAAAGTTCCAAATGATTACCTTTATCGATTTGTTGTGAATATGACCATTTTTTAAACATTTTATGGTATGTACAAGTCTCCACCTTACTTAGTGTCTAAGTGCTCTTGCATGAACACGGATGTTTTTTTTTTGAAACATTTGTGAGTTAGGTGGGTTGGTCATCATCCATAAGAGGACTTAGCCATTTTTTTTCTGAAGAAAACACATTCTACACTGAAAAAGCATGTTTTTTCAAATAAAATAAAATAAAATCGCAAAAAGAACTTCACAAAATAGGTAACCAAAAATTGACCACCGAATAAATCACTGCCCTTTTGCAAAAGAGGTCCCACATGTACATGTTTCCTCTGCTATCTAATTCGGTGTTGAATGGTAATGGCCTTGACCATAGTGGGACCTAATCCTTCTTGCCATGGCTATGGAAACCCTAGCAAATGTTTTTGTTTGTGGTCTATGATATGCACTCATTTGTTCCCATCTGACAGCCATGATGAAAATTGTCCCAACCAAAATGCAGAGCAGAGTTGCAAATGGAACCCACCCATTTGAAGAAGAAGAAGAAGTTCAAACCATTCTCAAGTGTGAGGTTAAGTTCAGTAAGCTAGGGAAGGGTTTAAAAAAAAATCATATTAATATTTTAAAAAATTGATAGTAAAACTATTTTCCCCTTAATGTGCTTTCTTAAATTATGAAATTTATAGTAGGTACCACAATTGCCCTAATCAATATATTATCACAAAATCACTTATCTTCTTTCGGATGGGATCCAAACAATTCATCATGAAATTAGGAGAAAGGCGTTGAATATGCAAACTGCAATCCTACTAGGTAAATTTTATTTCATTCAATAAGTTTCTTAATTAGTAATTCAATGTTCCGTGGATATTAAATAACAATATTGAGAAGTTGGGGTTCAATCAAATTACATTCATTCTTATGTCATTAGGACATTGGATTGCTAAAGTTTTGCCTTTAGGGCCATATTAATGTATATTGTTATTATAGATTGAAAACCAACTTGTTTGGATGTGACCATGCCGCTCCAAATTGTTGAGCCCTCTACTATACTTTTTTTATTGTCAAAATCCCTTGACAAGATGGTGTGCAGTTTGTCATTTCACAATGTTTGAACCAACAAAGCAAAACTTATTAAATGTAAAGTAATTTTCATTGCTAAAAAAAGAAAATTAATTTCAATTTAACAAGGTTTCCTAAAGAACTCCTAAGTTAAGCCCAATTTGATTGAAATAGTTCTTGAGGTGGGTGACATTATAGGAAGTTTAATATACTTTGAGCCCAAGGAGATGATGGAGGGGCTTCTCACTAGTTTTATATATGTGAATAACTTTTGCACAAATTCCTCTGCATTTGGAGATGAATTGGATGGTGTAATCAGAATTTTTTGGGTTTCATGGCTCTCAAGAGAGGAGACAAGCTATTCCCGCATTCCCAAATGATTCTGGATGTATTATTATTGTTTTGTCAGCAACTGGTCAGGACCTCAGGTAGGTTTAATACAAAACAAAGTGCAAAGTTTGCATTGTTGATTCATGTGTGCCGTGGGTATCACATACTCTCTTCTTCAAAACATCCTCTCCTTCCTTTGTATGTGAGAAAACTAGTTTCATAAATTTAAATGTTTTTGCTTCTTCCGGAGTCTCATACTCTTTGATGAGCATGGTACTAAAGGAGGTGTGTAGCCAGATAATCAGAATTTGATTCAAACAAATGAAGTCCTTATATATAAATAGATATCACAAAGAGTGCCTAATCTTCACAAATCATTTTTGAAAAGTGTTGAATGATACCCACAAAGAAAAAAGAAAAAAGAGTCTTCAAAGTTAAAACATTCAAGTCTCAGTGTATCTTAAAGGAATGAAAGAATCGTCAAATGTCTCATTTCATTTTTAAAACAGAAAAGAAAGACGTCATTCTTCAACACCCACTTTGCAAGTGGAGATTATAAAAGGATGACAAACAAATGACGTGTTGGAAGTTACTCCATACTATTTGATACTTATATATCAACTCCAAATAACGTTTATTATCTTATCGTCTTTGATTTGGAGTTTTACATTAAGGTTCATAGTTCATCATACCAGTGTTAAGTGCAGTTGTTTGAGTTTTTAAAGAATTGTTTGGTTTTGATTTCTGTCAAAATATTTCAAAAAATCAAAAGAATCATTGGTTTCAATTCTTTGAAAACAAATTCAGAATCGAACAATCATTGATTTTCTATAATAAAAAATAAACACTGGTGATTCTCTTATCAATTCTTTGAAATTTTTTTGTTTCAGATTTGTTTAGAATGACTTGTTCTAAGAACTGCCCAACACTGATTCATAGCTCAAGATTTTGCACCAGCGATTGATCAGTTGGAAGTGAATACAAACAAAAATGAACAATAGCCATCACAAAGCAGCCTAATGAAACACAGATATATTACCTACATATGTTATAACATGTAGAAAAACATTAGCATAGTAATAACAATAAAACACGAGTATAAGTTGCAACGACACGAATCTAAGTTGCAATTTCTTCTGCTCTGCTTGGTAAAGAAGGATCGGTGCAGGACCCACACCCCTGGAATTCAAGGCATGTTCTCCTTTGTCCGTTCTAGTGCCAGCTCCCTTTGTTGTTTTCGTCTGGCATGGAGAGATCTTCTCAGACTACATATCTCGTAACTTTCAAGATGGCTCGTGGCCCTCTGCACCCACACTTCTGCACAGAATCCTGAAGAAGACTTGACTCAGAATTGGATCGAAAAACTCGAAAGAAAACACTATGTTTGGCTCTTGATTTGAAAAGAAATCTTTGGTCTTGGTTCTAACTTTTTTTTTCCTTTTTTTTTTTTTTTTTTTTTTTTTTTTTTCCCACCCCTTTATGGAACCTCCAATCCATTTCTTTGGAATTTTGAGCTGATCCGGTTTAAGACCAATGTCTAGTTCTATCTCCATTACATGCAACTAAACCCAAAAACATTGTGTGAGATTAGTTTGTTCACATAGTTTGTTGGCCTTGCCTACTACCAAGGCAAAAGGATATTGTGTTTCGATTCATTATAGAGTATAGTAGCTTAAGGGATTTTGGCCCCCTAGGTAATAATATTAGGTCTATTTTCATATGAGGATTTTTTTGAAAGATCCTTGAGTTGAAACTTGAGATTAGTTCTAGAGTTATAATATCTTGAAGGATTTTGGTTTCTTTTAGAGATTTTTTGAAGATTATATTTTTGCATGGTCAAATATTTGAGTTTCCATAATTCTTCTTTTGCCTTACAATACTTTTAAAACGTAAATGGCAAGGCCACAATGTGACACACCCCTTGTTCACTATGTGTGTTTTATGCACATAGTCCAAGTTAGAAATTATGTAGTTTTAATTATGTACAATTATCAAATGCAATAATTTGTCTAAAATGTAAGGTTAAACTTTTAATTTATTTATGAAGTTGTACTTATGTATTTCCAAGACCTGAACCTTTAGTTTAAAATGGGGTAGTACCTTTGGTTTTAAGTTCTAATTCAATTTTGAAAAGAGGCTAGTTACTCAATCGGGTTTCAATCGTGATTCCAAGATAATTTGGAATCTTTGGTCCGGAGACCTTAAAGCCTAAGCTATAACTTGACCTAAACTTGCCTAAATTTTAGATCTTGTCAACATTGGTCTATTCTTATTTTGATAATAGTTCAACACTAGTCTAGACCAATGTTGAGCAAATTTTCATTTTTTTATTTGTCTAATCTAGTTTTTATAGAGGTTTTGAAGAATCTATTTTGTTTTATTTATGAAAAACATTTTTTAGGATTTTTGATCGGGGTGAGGTATAAAAATTTTGAATTTTTTTAGCGACCTGATTCTCATAATTCAATTTTCATAAATTTGAGAATAGTTGGTTATCTAAAGATGTTTTTAAAAACTAATTATGAGATTTTATTTTACTCACAAAATTAATGTCAATTTGATTTTTGATGAAATTGAGAACTTGCAAACAATTTAGGGTTTCACTAGATCACTTTTTGTGTTGTAATGTACAAAACTATTATAGGGTGTCATGCATTAACATGCCATAAAATGATCAATTTGTTAAATTTGAAATTGGATGATGATTGTTAACCTCAATAAAAAGACATCCATATAATTTAATGCAATAGATTGTTTTCAAAAAACATAATAATGAACTTTTCAAATTGAAAAATATGGATTGGTTTTTAAATTGTGCCACTTTTAGAAGCACTTTTCTACATCATTTATCTTTTCAATAGCTTATATAGACTTAGTATGATATATTGAATATTGATAAACATAGTAATTACGAACTAATTACTTAAGAAACCTTAACCAAATGATACATATTAACTTTAAGTGCATTTTTTTGGACCTTATTTTCACATGTCCATTTTAAATCATTTTTAATGGATTTAAATTTTTTTCTCAATCCTCAAACATCAAATAGGCCCAATATGGATTTTTTTCAATGTAAATTGGCATTTTCTAACATTTTGGGGTTAACATGTATGTTGAAAGGTTATCTAGGTGAGGGTTTATTCACATGGACTTTATTAGCTCATTAATCACCTTATAAATTGTAATGCCCCATTTAAATAATGATCTCATAGTAGATATCAATTTAACACTACCGACTGGACATCCTATGGATGATTTATCTATTGCATTCGATCCACCTTATTTTACAACCACCCTTTATTTTTTATAATTTCATAGTTCAACAATGCCATTTCATTCAAAAACATTTTCAAATTCTTCTAACTCCTTTTCTAAATCTACATCCATTTTAGTGAATTTTATTAAACTAGAAGAAGATTTACAACCAACCTTAGGGTCACTAGACCAATTCATAGTCACCAAAAAAACTTTTTAAAATTGTGAGATTGTAAAGAACACCTCCTAAGATTAGTAAATATTTTAACTTAAAAAAAAACCATTATATCTCAATTTATGATTCAATAAATTGCCTAAGATTTTGTGGGTAAGGAAACCAACAATAGAGAACATTGATTCAAGTTTTTCCCACCATTGAAAATAATATTTGATGTTTCACATTCATTTGGTATCATTTGAAAATCAAGAGCTCCATGTTGATAAACTGATTTGTTGGTTCACTTGTACTTGTAATCTATTCAAAGATATTGAAACTACAATCTCCATCAAAATTCAAACCTTCACATAACCATATTCTATTGAACATTGAACTCTACTATTTTCACAAACCTTTAAAACTCTCACAAGCCAACTATTATACCTTATTGCACAATGGATTGTTAATTCACTTCTAGGGTAATTAATTGAACAAATTTAAACCACCAAATCTAGTAATTACATTGTTACACAAACATACATGAACAAGCATTTTTATGAATTTGACATTTACATGAACATGCAAATACACAAATGCACCAAGCAAGGACACAAAGATAAAGACCCAAAGACACAACAAGGGAACAAACGAGTTGAAACGAACGAAAAAAAAAGAATGATGTACCATAATTCAATAAAAGAAATTGCAATTTGCTACAAATTTGGTAGTTATTTTGTTTAGGTGCGTTTATGAGCACTAGTTTCAACTCTCCTAGAGTTTTTGCTTTTGACTCTTTAAACACCTCCACCATGTAGTTTGTTACCAACTAGTTGAGAAAGATGTATGAAAGATACAAGACTTGAAAAAAATGAAAGTTGAAAGAGGGGAAGAAAACAAAAGAGACCCTTAAACCCTAAACCCTTAATGTTCTAATGAATGGATTTAACCTTTGGTCCCCACATTTCCACTTTCCACTGGCACCTCCCCACATTATACCATTGAAAGGAAAGAAATATAAGAATTAAAAAAAATAAAAATTATATATCTATAATGTTGTTTGGTTATTTGAGTTTTAGACAATTGGCAATTTTCATAAAAAAATTTGGTGATTTTTTTTGAAAATTTCAAAATATTTTGAAAAGCAGGCAATGTTTTTGGAAATTTAAGATTTATTGAAAACCAATGTTCTATACCAAAATTATTATTTAGGTTTTTTGAACCTTTACTAGGTAAGCAGGTACATACCTAGGTTGATAATCAATGGGTATTATTAGTAGAATTTTAGGCCTCCACTAAATTTATTTTTTGTCCAATTATGTGTAATGACTAAATATATAACATTTGTCATATGAGGATGCTTTTGGTTGAATGGTTTTAACCACAAGCATCTTTATATGATAATGTATAACATTTTTCATAGAAAGATGCTTTTGGATGGCATCCATATGATAAATGAAAAGTGTGCAATCAATGTTCAATAGAAGCATTGGATTACCCATGTAAACATCTAAGTGTCATTAAGTTCCTCGCCATCCATTTACAAATCATGAAGGTTTACACATTGTGGTGGAATGGGGGCACACTTTGAGAAATGTTGGATGTTAACTGCATGAAATACTCACATGTTATGGACAATTGATTATTATCGTGGGAAGGGGGGTATGATGTGGAAGGGTGAAGAAAACTTATCACCTTTAAGCAAAAATCATGTGAAAATAATATCATTAAAAAAAGAATGTTAATTTGTGACTTTAATTTGCAACTAAAAAACGATTGTAATTAACATTTATAGCTAAAATTGCTTTAGTTGCATAAGTGAGTCACATTCAACATGTAATCACAAATCATGACTTAACATAATGTCACCAAATTGACCATGGATAGTGTAAATGATCAACATATACATGTTCATCCTTTGACCATTTGTATAATATTCGTAACTAGGTCTTGTTTTTGCAATTATTTTTACAATTATCAAATATTTATGCATTATTTGGCATGTGTTGAATTAACGAAATTCAAAAACAATGATTTTATATGTTGAAAAAATCCATGCCATCGAATTCCAATGGCTTGTGATGATATCACTTTATGATCCCAAAATGCACCACATGCTAGGAATCTTGGGTGAAAATTATTTTATGATTCAAACATTGATTTTTGCCATCCAATATGAACATTCCTTTTAAATTGTCCTATATTGTGAGATGTGGCACAATTGAAATTGTATTTTGGAAAATAAAATAAAATGAATATTTATTTCAATAAATAGTACATAAATTTATGTAAGTAGGTACCTATGTAAAATTAGGTAGGTTGGACGTACCTAAATACCTATTTACATAAGTAAATAATTAAAGCTTATGTACTTACCTATTTACCTACCTAGGTAGGTAGGAAGGTAGATGAACTAAAAAGTAGCCATATAAATATTTTCATTTTATGTTTTGCTTTTAAAGTAAACCATTTTAAAGTTGATCCCAAATGGCACATGTGTTTTGATGTGAAAACACAAGAGAATGCACCTTTCTTTAATTATTTTATTTTAAAACTAGCATTCATTTGTATTTCATGCTTTCTATTAACTTAGAATTAATCAAGAAAATTCATAGTAATCATCCATAAATTAAAAAATAGTTATATGAAATTAATTATATAGTGTGTAATTCAATAATTCATTAAAATTAAAACTTAAAAATTCAATGCAATTAATTAATTGGTTATTATTTTAATTCTAAACTTAATCAATTTGTTTATCACATTCTTTTGACACCTAACCTTTTAAATATGATTTGTGAAATTAATAAATTAATAAATTAATTATAATTTAATAAAAATACCAAATATTTGCTATTAGCTATTAAATTATGATCTAATGAACTTATTTAGTCAATAATCAGTTTTCATTAAGATTAATATTAATTAAGTGATTTCATTCATGAATATTCAATTAAATACTAATTAATAACTAACTAAATAGTAGTTTGTTTTAAATTTATTAACAATAACATTTGATTACTAAGTATGAATTATCAGATAATTTATTGAATATTATATAAATACTAGTTAAATAAGTATTTGAAATACCAATTAGTTTTAATAAAATACACAGATTAATAAATAACAAATATTGATGATAAGATAATTAAATGAAATTTATTTGGTTAATAATTAAATGATTCGTTAACTACTTATAGTTTATAGATTGATTAAAAGCTTAATATGAAAAAAAATCCAATAAATCAGTAATATTGAATATTAAAGATTCAAATATGTAATTCAATAAATAATCACATTAAATTATTGATTAACATATTGTAAATTATGTATCATTATTCAATATTAAATTAGTAAATGTAATTTATGTTTGATTCACTTATTAACATAATAAATTATTTATAAATATGTTTCATAATTTTCATTCTAATAAATGAATTAATAATAATAACTCATCAATAATTATTATGTGAATATTTTGTAATACAAGAGATACATATTATTAAAATATTAACTCACTAAATAAACATTTAAATAATTTAAATAATTAAATAATATTTCATAAGGTTGAATTAGTTTATAATACTATTTTATCAATAGTTGTAAATTAAAATAAATGTGGTATATTTGGAAAAATATCATAATATAAAAATCAAAATGAATTTTTTAATTTTAATATGTTTATAATATGTATTAATATGTGTTCAATATACGTTGAATATAGGTTAAATACATTGAAATATGTTTTTAATGTTTAATATATGCTTAATATACCATGATTACATGTGAAATATACTTTTCATGTAGTTTAAAACACTCTAGTGTACATAAAATGTATAATCACACTACAAGAAGTAAGCAAGTTAGAACTAAATTTTGTAATTAAATGGTAAGGGTCTATTTTTGGATGAAAATTTCAAAAAGTTAGTCAATACGAAAGGATGTATAATTTAGTATTTGCATCATAGTCGCAAGAATAGTCATAAAGTAAGAAAAATGGTTATTAGTTGTAATAATGATAAAATATATTTTAAAATAATGGAAAACATAATCACAAATGATGGATTGTCACCTATAGTTGCAAATTAGATGGTTATATAATACAAAATTTCTACTAGTGCATGGGCATTCATGAACATCATGAATGCAATACACCATGTAGTGCAATTTTGCACAATATTTGTCAAAGGACAACATCATGTTGCATTTTTCGCCCAAGAAACTAGATGTTGTGTAGATTGGCATGTGTGATTGGGGTGAAACTAAACTCATGCATGAGATGACTCCATCTTTCTATGTTTTTGTCAAGGACAAAGATGCCATTAAAGTGAAGAAATTGCATTAGTTGGTGGCCCTAGAATTGGTTTTGTGTTCATGGTGAGTTGGGCATGGCGAATTGGGAACTGCACTTTCCTTTCATTGTAATTTGTATGGCAAAATGACGTTAAACAATTCTAAGGTTTGAAGCATATTTGGTGGGCAAGCTTGCAAATGTCATATGGGGTGAAGGTTGGGATGCAAAATACATTTTGGAAAATTCAACCAATCTAATGTCATTTGTCAAAGTGATTCATGATAGGTACGAGGTGAATTTAAGGGCATAAATAACTGTTTAACATTTCATGCACATGTTGATGAGGATTGCATACAACTAGACTCCACCTAGAGAATGTTACCAAAAGTAACCATAGATTGTTTGTAGTTGGTGTACAAGAAATTTGGTTTATTTTGTATGAATTTGGTGTTTTGGATTTGTTGATTCAATAAATTCAACTTTTGTCAAGGAATCATGATGGAGCATATGTGATTATCTTTGAAATTTGTGTAGTTCTAGGCCTTTCATTGAACACAAGTAAAATTTTATGAATTTTGGTTCATTTGCATTAATATTCTGATTTTCCTTGTGCACATTTAAAGACATAAGTATTAGCATCCATCTAATCATTTCATGTCTTGGAAATATTTCCTTGCAAATATTTTAACATGTTTGAAGATCTATGTATCCATGTCAAGATAAAAAATGCTTCAATAAAAGGTCATACACATTAAATAATTGAATAGAATCAATAGATATTCATTTGAAACAATATTTTTCTATGCATTTATGGAAGCCTTCAACTATCTTTTATTTGAATTTTTTGGTGTTGAAATTTTGGTAAAACTTTAGCCAAAATACAAAAAGTTTTGTTGAATATATACTTGAAACCTTGAATTTTCTTGAATTTGGGTGAAGTATGTAGAAAGGAGCCAATGATTACTTTATAAAGGATTATGAGTCCTTTTTAGTCCTTTTTTACTTTTTCATTTGAAAGAATTTTTTGAATGAAATATTTTGCAACTTGTTATTACAAATACACATAGTTGCCCCAATAGATCACATGTTTTTTATTAATCATTGTTGAATAAATATGATTTTTTCAAAGTGTGTAAATTCTGCCAGATTTTGCATTTCATCTTGAAAATTTATCATAATTTTGAATCATACCAAAATATGCTAACTATTTTAAGTTATTTTTTTGGTATCATAAACTATAGCTTTGGTTATATGTCATGTACATTACACCTATCATAACCCTAACCTTGGGTTTGCGACCAAGGCAAAGGCTTGCAAGGTTGCGGGCCAAGATAAAAGCATGGGAGTCATGCCGCATTTTCCCAGGAGTGTAGGAAAGTGTGAGGGAATGAACCTTCACACTTCTAAGGGAGCTTCCACTTTGGGAGTTGGAGTCCTGTGGACTCCCAAATTTTCAAAGAATAATTACAGGGGTCAAAACTCAATGGATTGAAGAGTTCTTTATATCATTGGAAAGCTCTTGGAACTTAGATGTCTAAAATGGGCTTGCATGACCCATTTGGACATCTGAAACACAAGTTATGGCCAAAGGGAGGTTGGGAATCAAATTGGCAATTTGATTCCTGACCACTAAAAGTCAGGAATCGCCATGATTTCCTCATGTGCAGGTGGTGTGCAACATATCGTTGGAAAGCTCTTGACAAAGGTTACAACTTTTCTTTAAACCTCATTTCAATTAGAGGTCTGCATGCAAAGTTATGGGCCCGCAAAATTGCATGAGTCCTAACTGTTAGAATTTTGAAACTCCCATTTGGGAGTCCCGGGACAAAATGCCATTTGGACGGGGCCTCATGGACAAGCATAGAATATAGTATAAGGGGGAAGGTGGTGGCTTCCCCAAGCTCAGGTTATGGTGAGTCTTGTCAGATTTGTGAGTGCGAGTTTGCTCATGGCTTGTCCTAGCACCAAAAGTGCTTCAACTATGCATTAACCAACTTGTTGTTTGGTTTTGTGCAGGTCCGTGTGAGTGATTAAGTGCTTGTCATTCTTCCTAGTCCCATCCTGAAGCTCCAGCATGCCCCTTACCCCCCCAAAGTGTTGCAAACCAAGGAACGTGTCCCCAACTCCTTGTTCTTCCACTATTTTCACCTCAGACTCACATTTGAGTCTATCAAAGAGCTTGGGAACACGTTAACACCCCATTTACATGTGGTAAAAGACTTTTTGAAAATTTTAAAAATTGAAAAATACTTCGAATATTCAAAATTTTAAAATTCCATATCTTTTAAATTGTTAATGTTTTTTGAACTTGGGTTATAGGTTGCTATCATTTAAATTTTTTTACCATCAAAATTATGTTATTACTATAGTCCTTTACTTAGTCCTTTGTAAAATTAACCACATTTGACACACCAAGTTCAAACATCCTTTTAAAAAACCAAAAATAAAAATTTAATTTAATGAATTTTTTATTTGAATTCCTCAACTTTCATATTAGTTAGTTAGCACAATTTGGAATGATTAACATAACTTTAAAATGTCACAAGAAAAACATATGTGAAAAAGTTCATAGTTTTCACCACTCTCTGACATGGTTTTTGGCTCCTTTCTTTATACTTGCACCCATTTTCCAAATTTTTTTGTCTAAAAAACTGAAACTACACCCAAAAAACACATTAAGACCATGTTATTTTATTTTATGTGCTATAGTTTGGTCCTCAATTGTTATTTAGTGGCTAATATTTCTAGCTACTAAAATAGGTTTGTTCATTACAAATTATGGTGACCACAATAAGTTCAATTGTTAGCAAATTGTGGTGATCGAAATAGGTGTTGTTGTTAATAGACTATGACAATTGAATGCCATTTTGGTTGGTCTATAACTTAGCTTGAGTAGCCCAATATAGGCTATGACCTATGTTGACCCTACAGTGACCTAGGTTGACCTTATTTTGACATGATGTTGGGCAACATCAACATCCAAATGAACATATTGTGTTTTAATTGACACCTAGACGTTTTGACATCCTTGGTATAATTATTCTTAAATTCATTATGTTTGTAATCATTGAATTGATGGTTATGAGGGAAAATTTCAACTTGTGATGCCATGTACTTGGACTTTAATGTTATTGATTAATTTGTAAGACATGTATGACAATATTCAACATTTTTCAATTTGATTCTAATTGTATAAATGAACTTTAACCTTATTTATCAAATTAGTGGATTAATTTTATTGATATACCAAACTTTGAACGTTTTATATTTAAAAAGTAAGTCAACATTTTTTGATTTGGGTACATGATGGGCACTACTATTTACTTGTAGCAATGAATTTATGCATAAAAAATATTTTAAATTTTAAATTAATGAATTTATACCTAGAGATTATTTTTAAATTATTTAATTGTAAATTACAAGATAAAAGATGAAAACTTGGTGACACTAGCTTTAGGTCAATGACATCACAAAAATATGCTAACAAGGATTTTGGTCATATTTAATATCAATTTTTTAAAAAATAATCTGCAAAAAATCATATGTTTATGTTTTAAGTTTTAGTACATTAAATATGTATAGAAATTAGAATTTGGTGGGCACTACGGATCAAGTTTTTATACTTGTGATTGTGCAAAAATATTTACTTTTTTCCAAATGTTTCTATGATTTATGTTGAAGGTTTTGTGTACAACTAAACTCTAATGGAAAATCTTATAAAAATGAAGATATTGTCTATAATTAATGATCATTTCTTGATTTTAGTGCCCCCATAGGTTTGAATGGGTGCACCACCAAATCTAAAATTAACATTAAACTCAACAATCTCACAACATTTAAGTATTTGTTAGGACTTGACACATACATTTTGATGTTAAAATTACCCAATGTCGAAGTAGAATCAACCTAAGTGAAAGTGAGGTCACATGATTGGCGGAAAATTGGAGGCAACAAAAAATAATGTCATTTGGTCACCTTAAACCTTATGGCAATCAAAGTAACTTTCAATCACCATAATCATGCGATGATTAAACAAAAATTTCAAATGACAACTAAAATGGTTTTTAGCAACAAATGATTTTTTTGGGGGGTAGGAATTAAAAAAAAATTCAGTTATTATATTAATGGTGGAGACATAACCATCAGCCATTGGAAGATTGAAAATTTTCAAGTGGTGATCACAAATTTTCCAAGCAGTGCTTGAAAAATTCAACTGCCAAGTTTTAAGTTGATTGATTTGGCGATCAATTTTTTTTGGTGTCCTAGGTTGGTAATCAAATTTTTTGAGCTGTGACTAATTGTTTTTAGTTGTTAGATCAATGGTGGAAATCAAATTGTTTTTTCAAATGATGATTAAAAACATTTTGTCACTTGCTTTGGCAACCAAATTTTTTGGGTTGTCCATTGTGGTGACCGAAATTTGATCCCTGAATATTTTTTGTTTTTAAAATTGATCATTGAAATAACTGGTTGACATCCATCTTAATAGACAAAATTGACATGTCAGAACATATGCCAAAATGATAAACATTATGAGAAAACTATGTTCATTGCAACTTGTTGGTTGCATTTAAAAAGTGTTTGATAGAACTAGATTACAACTAGATAGCCTAGTTGTAACGGACATGATTTTCTCATGGTGAAAAGACTTGCACTTTGGGTGTGTCATGTAATTTTTGATAACCTTCATTTAAGTCCAAAATCAATAAATACATGTTTTTTGTTTTCATTCAATAAATGAACATAATAAACAAATAAACTTTTACTCATAAGTTGAGATGTAAAAGAAAACATGTTATGTGGTGTTTTTTTTAAGAATGAAAAGAAAGAATCTAAAACCCCATAAATGTTTTTTTTGGTGTTAAAAGTTAACAAAACCAACTCAACAAGAACACATAAGATTCCCTTTCCATTGAACTATCAAAAAAGGGTGCAACTTAATTTTCCCCTTGGTTTCAAATTTATGGATATGGCAAAATGTAATGCATTAATAATGAACCAATGCCCATGAGACTTGTTTAGAACACAAGTTGTGACAATGGGGGAAATATAGTTGATAATTTGAGAAATGTGCCATATTAGACGAGGTGGCATTTGACTGATTAATCTATCCCTTGTAATAAAAAACAATAACTTTTTGAAATTTTGATGTTTCTTCAAACGTGATTATTTTACTAGCAAATCTACAATATAGGAACAAACACAATCTATTAGTCTATTTTTGTATTATTGAAAATAAAATTTTGAAATTGAAAAAAAATTAAAATCAACAAATTCATTACCTTGTTTTTACTAAGGTATTCAATTTTGTTGGGAAAATTCCAAAATTAACGCAAGCTCAATTCCACTCTTACTTTTTCCTCCTAAAGTTTTTGGGCCAAGTGATGCACTTCTTAAAATCTCCTTGTGTATACTTGATAAAAACATATTTGAAATTTGACAAACTTTTTCATTTGTTGTGACATATTGACATGCTTTTAAAAAAATGACCATAACAAGTTCCCAAAAAGCTTTCCTTCAAACCCAATCCTTCACAACTCACAATTGAATTTATTTCATTAATCATTGCATTGAGGTTAAATCTTTCATCTTTCACATAAGCAAGGATCTTTTTCCTTAAACCTATCAAAGTTCTTTGAGAAAAACTTGTCTTGTAGTTTGTATGATTTCAAATAGTCTAGTGCTAGTATGGTTTGGTTGTTAATTAGTTCCCAAAAAATTAGTGACAAAAATAAAATAAAATCATGTGCATGCCTTTTGACATTTAAATGTCTAATCGGTTAATAACTTTGTAGAATTACATTATGTTAATATAGGTAGAACATACAATTGATTAATTTTCTTCACCAAGCTTAGTGATATTTCTTGTGAAAATTGCCTTGTAGAAATAATTTAATTCTTGGATTTAAATGAAAAATCAAACATTTGAAGTAATCACTTTCCACAAATTACATAGGTTTAAGTTACTCAAAATTAAAAGACCAAGGTTTTCAAATAAAATAATTTGTTGTTGCATATAATCCTTTTCAAAGGTATTTTTCACAACAAATAATTTGAAATTGAAGCCTTAGACACATTCAACCTTTTCTTTGAACTAATTGTCTTTTTACATTCTCTCTCAATGATCAAATATTGTGTGATACATGATCAAATAATGTTGGTGACATATTTCCCCTAGGTTTCCATAGAAATATTGAAACTATGTTTTTGGTATATGTTTTGGGGACTATATTTGAATGTAATAAGTTTCGGGGATTACATTTTAATTATATTTCCTATGTTTCAATAATTTTAAATTTTGATTTATTTTAGATAGTTTGAATGCTAACCATACGTTATTTTATATAGGCCCATATTATATTTTACATTATTTAATAATACTAAAAAGTTGTTTTAGTTTTTAAACAATCTTGGAATTTTGGTGTTTCGGTTTGTTTCTGTATTTTCAAGAATGCTTATGAATTTATTATGTTTCAGCATGTGTGCATATATTTTGTTTATGTCTATGAATTTCTTATGTTTCGATGAATTTCTTATGTTTATTTGAATTTCATATGTTTTTGAAAATTTGTTATGTTTTGGAGAATTTAATATGTTTCAATGTTCCCCTTTTGAATGTTTTTGTTTCTTGATATCCAACACATGGTTAGGTTACGAATATTTTCGTGTTGAGATGTCAAGGTGTTAGAAACGTGAAAGTGCATCATATTTAATCCACGTGATAGCCAAAAATTAACTTTCCTGAAACATAAAAGATCCACAATATATCAAACAAATGTACCTAGATACATTTGATGAGAATTTATGATGATTTTTAGGATTGATATGATAGGGGGTGAGTGACTATGGGAGTGTATTGGCTAACCTACATTTCATTTGCTGCTTTCATGTTGTTTTTTAGTTTTGAGTTACACTTTCGATGGACTTTGATTAGTTTCCAACTAGATAAACATGGGATATGCCATTGAGATTGTATTTGGATTTGAATACACAACGTTTGTAAGGGATTCGGTGCGTAGTGCAACATCTGCATCTTAGAGTTTTTACACACATGGAGTTGATATGGATTGTCGATTTCAAATTTGGAGCACACAAAATTGAAACAACATACATCCCTTCAAACTGAGTTCAAGACTTTATCAATGGGGAAGAACAAGAGAACAATGCAAAATGCAAGTTCACATGTTAGTAGCAACAAAGAAATGAGAGAGGGAAATTGCTCTATCCATATTGGACTATTATTTCTCCAAGTTTGGAATGTTGAACACAAATTGACCTTCTTTCTTTTGGAGTCTCTTATTTTTTGAAAGTCCCACGTTCTTACACAACATTATATTTCACCACAATTTGAATATTTTTGAATTGTTGAGTTGCAAGTATAATTGTAATTTTGACCCAAAAGACAAGATAGATAATTTGTTGGCACTAATAGAGGACATGGTTTTCGGAAAGAATCCTCTTGATAAGAGAGGTAAAGCAATCTGAAAAGTAAAATCAAAAACTTGAGTTACAATTGAAAATAATGGAGGGTCCTAGAAGAAAGGTTGCCAATGTGCTTTTACCATCAAAATGTTATATCTTCTCCCTATAATTTCATAAATATGCTACTATGAGAAGAGACACATCAATGCGACAAGAGGTCTTTACCATGGGAACATCCTCCAAGGGGTCAAAACTACATTTGTTGCACATGTTTCCACAAGCTTAAAGGATTTCACACTTGACAACTTGCGATTGGGGCTTTTTGTTTCACAAATGATGGCAAAACATTGTAAAAATGTGTAGGAACTTATAAAGACTGGCGAGAACTTGACTAGGGACACCTTTCTGTGTACAAGACATACAAAACATAGTCAAAAAGTTAACAAATGAAACATATAAAAAACATTAGCAATGCCGAAGGTGTTTGCATGTGGGCTTGAAAGAACCCAATTTTTTCTACAATAAGAAGATGGTTTGTAGCACATATTTTTAAAATGATGTCTATTTGTGTTGTAATAAAAAATTCTTCGACTTGATACATTGATTAGATTGGTATAGTAGAAATTGCAACACAATATGTGGATCTTCAACATTTACATATTTATTATTCGCTTAACACAAAAAAATTAAACATAAGGACTTTTTGTTATGAGGTTTCCATAACTTTATTTGAACATGTAATTTCCTTAATGAATATCCTAATCTTTTCTTCAATTTTTGGATTTTCATTGGTTTTAGTTTGCAAACCAAGGTTTTATTCAAACATTTTTTCCATTACTTGTTTTTCTAATTATTTTATTCATGAAGAATTCACATGTTTCATTCCCATTGGCCTAGTTTTCATTTTAAATGAATGATTGATTTGCAAGTTTCACAAGAAAATATTGATAAAAATTTTTAAAAAAAAAAAAAATTCTACCAAAAATTACAAAATTCCTAGAGTATCAAAATGTAAATAAAATGTACAAGAAATTACAAAGAAAAGGTTTAGGGTTTGAAAGCAATTAAAAAAACTCATTCACTTTTTTCTCCACCTTTCATTGTCCAAAAAAAAGTAAAAATGCAATGTTGTATTTTGAATGTACAAAATCTAATAGCAAAAAGTTTGAAACTAAAACACAAATTGAACAAAGTAAACATACAAAGAAAGTAATACATAGATATACAAAGAAAACAACTAGGTGCATAAACAAATAAAATAAAATTTACATATGTCCCAAAAAAAAAAAAAAAAAAAAAAAAAAAAAAAAAAAAAAAAAAAAAAAAAAAAAAAAAAAAAAAAAAAAAAAAAAAAAAAAAAAAAAA
>Ga0209208_10005292_pt1 | contig 18018 bp, 11 predicted proteins | sample S1TSphfallax_3_FD_187694 | JGI IMG/M metagenome (GOLD analysis project Ga0209208, IMG submission 187694) | Host-associated microbial communities from peat moss isolated from Minnesota, USA - S1T2_Fd - Sphagnum fallax MG (SPAdes) (version 2) | ecosystem: Host-associated > Plants > Peat moss >... | reverse complement strand
ATAGGGGCCGGTGCCCACCGGGTGTTGCGCGTTCGTGGCGGCTGACTTCGGCTCCACCATCACGAAGGCGCCGAATGCCAAGGATTGCAGCAACCCGCTCGAGCGATGGTTGAGACGGATACGTAATGTACCCGTATCGATGACGTCCACGGCGGCGATCGACGCCAGCCGCGAACGCTGCGGATTGACTGAACCCTCCCCCCGGGCGCGGTCCAGAGAAAACTTCGCGGTGGCCGCATCGAACAGCACGCCATTATGAAACCGTACGCCGGAACGCAGCTTGAATGTGTAAGTGATTCCATCGTCTGAGACGATCCAGGATTCGGCGAGGCGAGGCCGCACGGACCCATCCGCCGCGAACTCCACCAAGCCCTCGTACACGTTGTCGTACAGCACTGCCGAAATCGCGGCGGCTGGATTCGCCGTCGGATCGAGAATCGGGGGCTCGAGCTGCACACCGATGCGGATACCGGGAGCGTGAAGGCTACCGCGGGCTTCGGCTGTGCCTTCAGCACCGGCGGCACCGGCGGCACCGGTCGCACCGGTCGCACCGGCTCCAACGACCGCAAAGGTCAGTAGTACGCCCAGCATCCCATGCGGCACGCGCCGCCACGGTGCCACCCCGCGACGCGGCAGCCGTCCGCCCAGCCTCGCTCGCCTCATGCGATCCGGTTGAGCAAGGACCAAGCCGCCAAAGCCATCACCTTGGCCGACGTCACCAGGTCATCGATGCCCACGTACTCGTCGGGCTGATGTGCCAGATCCAAAAGACCCGGACCATAGGCCACGCAGTCCTTCAGCTTGCCGACCCGATCGATGTGCTTCTGGTCATACGTACCGGGCGAGCAGATGAACTCTGGATCGCGGCTGATCACCCGGCGCACCGCCGCCGCCGTGGTGCGCGCCACCGGCCCGTTGCGATCGGTCATGCTGGGAATCACCTCCAGAATGTCCCGAATGCTATAACTGAAACCCGCGCGCTCGCGGGCCAACCGGTCGAGTATGCCGAGCACCTCCGCCTTGGCGCTTGCCAAGCTTTCCTCGATCAACAGGCGCCGATCGATGACCAGACGGCAGGAGTCCGGCACACAGGGAGCCGGCAGTCCCGTCGCCTGCTCCGCCTGCCCACCGTGAATGGAATTGAGGTTCAAGGTCGAGTGGCGCGCTCCGGAAGGTACCACCGGCATCTCGGTGGTGCGCGCCATCAGCAGCGGGTAGAGATCCCGCTCGAAGCGTTCCAACACCGCCTGCATATGCCTCACGGCGCAATTGCCCAAAAACGGCATCGAGCCATGGGCAATACGGCCATGCGTTTCGATTTCCGCCCACCACACCCCGCGATGACCGATGCAGACGCGATCGGGATTGAGCGGCTCGGGGATGATGACGTGGTTCACCTTGGGCGCCGAGAACCAGCCCCGCTCGGCGAGATAATGCACGCCCCCGAAGCCCCCGGACTCTTCGTCGACGGTTCCCGAGATCTCGATGGCTCCGGGCCAATCGCCGACGCTGTCCAGCAACGTTTCCACCGCGATGATGGAGGCGGCGAGCCCACCCTTCATGTCGCAGGCGCCCCGTCCGAAGACCTTGCCGTCCCGCACCTCCCCGGCGAAGGGATCGACGCTCCACCCGCCGCCGGCTTGCACCACGTCGATGTGGCTGTTGAAGTGCACGCACGGACCCGGGTTCCCGCCTTCACGTCGCGCAATCACATTGAGGCGCGGATACCGCTCGCTGTCGCCCGGCGTGCCATCGGCGCGCACATACTCGACGTCGAATCCGCGTTTGCTTAACCGCGTGCCGATGAACTCGGCGCATTCCACATAGCCCTCGCCCGGCGGATTGACCGTGGGAAAGCGGATCAACTCGCGCGTGAGCTCAACCAGCTCATCGCGCCGCGCCTCGATGCGCCCGAGCAGCGCCTCGCTGACATCACCGATGGTATCCATCGCACCAGCATAGCGTGGCATCACGGTCAGTGCAGCGGCTTATCCGGCCGCCCCAGGTTGCGGTGCACCCGACGTCGTTCGTCACCGGCCGGCGACAGGGCTCGTGGCGCCGAGATTGGCCTGCAAGAAGGCGGCTACGTCGGCGGCCGAGCGCTCGGGGATTTCGATTTGCGGCAAATGCCCGACATGTGGATAGAGGATGAGTTTGGCCCCCGGAATGGCACGTGCGAATTTCTCCGCACTTTTGGGTTCGACGAGCACATCGTTCTGCCCATTCAAGACCAACGTGGGGACGGTGATGTTCCGCAAGGCCGCTTCGCTCGCCTGCGCCGTCTCGCCAAAGTCGATGGACATGAGAATCGCGCGATGTCCCGGTGCACGCTGGAACTCGGCCCACCGATCCACCAACGCGGGCGTGATTACCGACTTGTCGTACACATCGATCTTTAGACCCGAATCAATCAACGGCCGATTATCGATGTTGCGCAGGAAGGCACGCCCCAGCCGGTAGCGCAGGATCTTGAAGGCCAATGGCGTTTCAGGTGGGGGACCTTCGTTCGGAAAACCCGCCGCATCGACCAGGACCAGCGCATCGATGCGATCCGGGTGTCGCAGAGCGAGCTGCCAGGCCACCCCCCCGCCCATGGAATTGCCGGCCACCGCGAATTTGGGCAACGACAATGCGGCCGCAAAGGCATCGACGAAGTCCGCCAAAGCCGGTAACCGGAGTTCATACCCTTCAGGGGCCTGGGTCAGGCCGTGACCTGGGAAGTCCAGGCTGATGATGTGAAATTGACCCGTGAGCGCGCGTACCCAACCCTCCCAACTGGTATACGAATCGCCGAAGCCATGCAGCAGCACCAACAGCGGCAGGCGAGGATCGCCCACCTCTTGATAATGAGCGCGCAAGCCACCCGGGAGATCCACGAAATGCGAGCTGGCATCGGAATATCTCGCATCCAGGACATCATAGGGAATGTCGGGTCCGCGCAACTTCAACCACGCGGCCCCGAGCAGCAAGACGAAGATGATCACGATGATCGCGAGGATTTTCATGCTGCGCCCGCTGTTGAATATCGCCCCATCATGGCACCACCCGGATCGGCTGCGTCAAGGTCCAACCCTCAATAGGCGTAACTGAAACGGATGCCAAAGGTCGCAGGTGCGCCCGCTTGCGCGACCTCGGCGGACGGCAGGAAGAAATTGCGCGTCACATCGTAGTACTTGTTGAAGATGTTCCGCCCCCAGAGCGCGACAGTCCACGGTTTGCCCGAGGCCGGAGACAACGACAAGTTCGCATTCGCGAGCCAGTACTTCGGAATGGTGAAGTCATTGCTGCCGAGCAGATAAAACTGGCTGTACGTATCGTGAAAGCTGTAATTGACCTCTGGCGTGAGTTTGTAGGCGCCCAAGTCGATGCCATAGCTCGCATCACCGCCATAGCTCCACTTCGGAAAGCTCTCCGGTTGGCCATCGTAGTTGACCGCCGGCGTGCTGCTATTGAGCAGCGTGCTGGTGTAATAGCCTTCGACGAAGCCCGCATATTGGGATACCGACAAACCCGCCACCGGCAGCCAGTCGACCTCCAATTCGCCGCCATGAATCCGCGAATGCGGCACGTTGACGAACTTTCCAATATAGCTCCCGGAGACGGGGTCCAATTGCTTGCCCAAAATCTGCTGATCGCGATAGACGTAGTCGAACACCGACGCGTTCGCCCGCAGGGTGCGGGCCAGCTCGGTCTTGATGCCGACTTCATAGGCCGTCAGCCTCTCCGGATTGAACGGATTCGCCTGCGGCACGGACGTGGTGTTGTGCGCCGTGAAGCCTCCCGACTTCACCCCGCGGCTGACGCTGCCATATACCAATGTATGGTCCACCGGCGTGTAGTCGAGTTCGAGCTTCCCGGACGGCAGATTCGAGGTGATCGAGTCGTTGACTCCGCTGGTGAAAGGAATGACTGGGACGATGAAGCCGGTACCCAAATTCAGGAGCTCGCGCGTCTCGTGGTCCTCGCGCACGCCCAAGATTCCCTTGAACTGCGAATTGAATTGATAGTTGACCTGACCGAACTCGCCAAATGAGTTGGCTTTCTGCTCATACTTGGTTTGGGCGATGCCGCCCAACGAATCGGTGAAATCGGAATAGAAATCCTCGTCGAGTTTTTGGTCGGAATAGAATATTCCGCCCACCCAACCCAACGGCCCGGTGCCGGCCGAGGCCAAGCGCAATTCCTGCGAGACCACATCCACATCGCTGCGGAAATACTCATCCGAATCGTCGAATTGCGTCGCGTCCCAATCGGCGTATTCGCGCCGGATCAGCTTGTCGTAGGCGGTAATGCTCGTAAGCTTCGCAAAGCCTAAGTCAATGTTGGCCTGAAGATTCACTCCGTTGTTCGAGTTATTAACGCCGGGCTTCGAGCCGGGATCGAGGCCGGTGACGGCGGCGAATGTCGGACTTAAGCTCCAATCGGTCACATAGCGCGAGGTATCCGGTGGAATGGTCGTGGTGACGACTCCCAGCGAATTCTTGCGGATGTAGGGAGCGATCAACTGCAGTCCCGTCTCGTCCGACTTGTCTTCGGCAAGATGAAACTCCAGCAAGAGGTCCACAGTCTCGTTGGGTTTCCAGTCCAGTTGCCCGCGTCCGGCAACGTTATCCCGCCCGCCCAGCCGCTGCCCGGTGTCCCGATTGCGCTGCCACGCGCCGCCTTCCTCGGTGGCAAACGACAGGCGGCCGGTCAGCCCATCGGCCAGCTTGCCCGACAGATAGCCTTCGGCATTGACCGCGTTGAAGGAACCATACTCCGCCGTGAATCCCGCATGGGTGTCCTCGGTGGGCCGGTTGGTGATGAAGTTGATCTCACCCCCGGTGGTGTTACGGCCGTATAACGTACCCTGGGGTCCGCGCAGCACCTCGATGCGGTCGATGTCGAAAAGCTGCCCGACCGTCTGGATGGGCAGGGCGAAGGCCACGTTGTCCAAGCTCACGCCGATCGGCGAGGCATTATTCGAGGTGTAGTCGAGAAAGCCGATGCCGCGGATGCGGAACTGAGGCTGGCCGCTACCGAAAGCGGGCTCGACTTGCAAGCTGGGAAGCGCATTTTGCAGGTCAACCACACTGGCAATACCCTTCTCGGCGAGGTCCTGCCCGGAAATGACGGATAGGGCGATACCGACGTTCTGCACCGACTCCTCGCGGCGCTGCGCCGTCACCACGACTTCCTCCAAACCGGAGTGGTTGGCGTCGGCCGACTCGGCGGCGATATCCGCGTGAGCCCTAGACATACTCGAGACCATGACGGCGCCGATCAGCGCCGCTGCAATGCGTGAACTCATCCCCTTGAAACTCCTCATTCAAATCTGGTCGACCTCAACGAGCCGCGCATGATGCGGGGACCACCGCGGGCTGTGAAGAACTATTTTTTGAGCCCCTCATGCATTTTGGTTATGGCGCCACGGGTTGCGAACACTAGAATACCTGCATGAGCGACTCCGCCAATTCCCTGCACGTGGTCTGCGGTCATTGCGATTCCGTGGTCCGGTTGCCGCCCGACCGGTTGGGCGCCGCGCCGCGCTGCCCGAAGTGTCATTTTGCCCTTTTTGAGGGGAAACCGGTTGCACTCACGGCAACGAATTTCGACAAGCACCTGAGCCGTGGGGATTTACCTCTCGTGGTCGATTTTTGGGCACCTTGGTGCGGACCCTGTCTGTCGATGGCTCCATTCTTCGAATCAGCCGCGCGTCAACTCGAGCCCCGGCTGCGGTTCGCCAAGCTCAACACCGAGGAATCACCGGGGCCGGCGGCGCGCTTCAATATTCGCAGCATCCCGACGATGATCGTGTTCCGCGGCGGCAACGAAAAGGCGCGTCACAGCGGCGCCATGGACACGCGTGCAATCACGCACTGGCTGCAATCGGTGATTTGAGCAGCAGCAACGCCACCAGGGTGACCACACTGACGGCGGACAGATAGTAACCCACGTAAGATAATCCATAGACGGTCGATAGATGGGTGGCGATCAGCGGCGCCAGCGATGCGCCGACGATACCCGCGAAATTGAAGGCGAGCGACGTGCCGGTGTAACGCACCGCGGTCGGAAACAAAGCGGCCAGCGCACTACCCAACGGACCATACGTCAGGCCGGTCAAGGAAAATCCGAGCGCGAGAAAGCCGAACACCTTGCCGGTATCGCGATGCGCGAGCAACGGCTCGAAGGAAAACCCGAACAGCATGAGCCCGAGCGTGGCGATCATGAGCATGCGCCGGCCACCGATGCGATCCGCGATGAGTGCGGAGACCGGAATGAACAGGCCGAAGAAGAGGACGCCGATCATCTGCAGGATCAGATAATCGCTGCGCGGAAACTTGAGCGCAGTGGTCGCCCAGCTCAGCGAAAAAACCGTCATCAGATAGAAAATCAGAAAGGTCGTGGTGGCACCGAGAACCCCGAGGATCAGCTCACGCGGATACTTGAGGACCACGGTGATGAACGGTACCCGCACCCGCTCACCCTGTTGCACGCTGCGTCGAAAGGCGGGCGTCTCCACCAGTTGCAGTCGGATGTACAAACCGAGCACCACCAGGATGGCGCTCGCAATGAAAGGCAGCCGCCAACCCCACGCAAGGAAGGCGGCGTTGCCCAAGGTACCGCCAATGGTCAAGAACGTTGCGGTCGAACAGATGAAGCCCAGGGGCGCACCCAACTGCGGGAAGCAGCCGTACCAACCCTCTTTTCCCCGCGGGGCGTTCTCGGTTGCGAGTAAAACGGCACCGCCCCACTCGCCGCCCAGCCCCAGCCCCTGACCGAATCGGCACAGCGCCAGCAGCACCGCGGCCGACACACCGATGGCCGCATAGGTCGGCAGCACGCCGATCGCCACCGTCGAGATCCCCATGGTGAGTAAAGCGGTGACGAGCGTCGCCTTGCGACCGATGCGATCGCCGAAATGGCCGAACAGGGCGGAGCCCACCGGCCGTGCGAAGAATGCCAGGGCGAAGGTCGCGAAGGACTGCAACACCGCCGTTTCGGGCGCACCCTTCGGAAAGAAAAGCGTCGGAAACACCAACACCGCGGCCGTTGCATAGATGTAGAAATCGTAGAACTCGATGGTCGTGCCGATCAAGCTGGCGAACAAAATGCGGTGGACCGGCTGGGCCAGCCGCGAACTCAGGTCTTCCAAGGCAGGTAACTCCCGACGTCGAACTCCATTGAACCGGCGATGGTACACGATCGTCGGTCGTGCCCCCGGGCGCGGCGCGCACTCACGTCAGGCGCGCAGCATACCCGTCTGCGCAAATCGGCCCGGTCAGCGCGTTGAACCCGGCACCGGTGCCATCATGCCCTCGATCTCCTTGATGATCTGGTCGGCCTTGATCTCGTCCGACGGCACCGGTGGCGGGTTCGGCGCAGCGGGCCCCGCGTTCTCGGCCGGAACCAAGGACTGGCCGGTACCTGTAGGAGGGTGCGCCGCGAAGCGCGCCGTCTCCGCAAGCTGCGAGGCCGCCCAGCCTCCGCCGAGACCATTGATGAGATTCACGCTCGCGGTGAGCTGTTTGAGCTGCACGGCGAGTTCAGCCTCACGCGCGGAAAGATAGGTGTTCTGTACGGTGATGACGTTCACATAGCTATCGACGCCCTGACGGAACAATACGAGCGTAAGCTCGACCGAGCGCTCCGCTGCGGTCGTTGCCTTGTGCGCCTGTCCCATTTCCGTCGCGAGTATGCGCAGCGCCGCCAGATTGTCCTCCACGGATTGAAAGGCGGCGAGCACCGTCGCTCGATAGGTCGCCGCCTCGTTGTCGTTCTGCGCCCGGGCTTGGGCCACGGCGGCCCGACGATATCCGCCATCGAACAGCGTTTGCGCCAAACTCGGTCCCACCGACCAGAAACGATTGGGAGCATTGAATAACTTGCCGATCACCGTGGACTCGTAGCCGCCCGCCGCACTCAGCGTGAGCGCCGGAAAGAACGCGGCGCGGGCGACTCCGATCTGCGCGTTGGACTCCGCTACGGCACGCTCCGCCGCAGCCACGTCCGGCCGTCGCTCCAACAAGTCCGAGGGCACGCCGACCGGAATGTTCGGCAGCGGCTGATCGAGACGCTTGTAGGGAATTGAGAAATCCGCCGGCGCGACGCCGATGAGCACCGCGATGGCATGCTCGTACTGAGCCCGTGCGACACCGACATCGGTGGCCGATGCCATTGCCGAATCGAGTTGCGATTCCGCCGCGGCGACATCTGCCTCGGAGTCGACGCCGGTGGCGACCAGCGTCTGCACCAGGCGAAGGGCGGCTTGATAGGCGACGACGGTGATGTCGAGAATGCGCCGCTGTTCGTCGGCCACACGCAGCTCGAAATAATCCTCCGCCAGCGTGGTCTGGGTGGAGAGCAGCGCATTGGCGAGAGTGGCGGCGCTCGCCTGCGCGGCGAAACGATTTTGAGCGACCGTGTTCCGAATACTGCCCCACAGGTCCACCTGATAGGACAGAGCCAGCGGCAGTTCGAAGAGGTTGTGCGTCTGGGCGGACGTGCTCGACGTCGAGGCCGTGCCGGTGGTCGTCGCGGTCGTGGTGGTCGGCGTCGTCGTGGTGCCCCCCACCGACCCGGCAGTGCCCACCGAGCCGCCGCCGATCGCGGCCAGGGAGGCGCTCGATTTCTCACGCGTCGCCGACGGATTGATGCTCAAGGTCGGAAACAACTGCGACTGTGCCTCTCGAGCCAGCGCGTCCGCAGCTCGATAACTCGCCTCCGCGGCAATGATGGTTTGATTCGAAATGGCAACGCGCGACTCCAACTCATTGAGCTCGGGATCGTTGTACATCTCCCACCAATGATTACGGATCACCGCATCCTGAGGCTCGGCGATTTTCCACCCTTGTGCGGCATCCCCGCCGCCGCCGGCCTCCTTGAAGGCAGCCGGTGGCTGCATCTTCGGCGGATCGTAATGAGGCGCGAAATTACAACCGGCGAGAAGCGACAGACCCGCGGCAGCCGCCATCACGGACGGCCGACAGCCGAACGGCCGCGAGTTCAACCGCCCGGCTGGCCATGCTGGTTTCATGAGGTCGCGGGCGTGCCATCGCGCCCGGCTCCGGCGGTTGGGCTGGAGGCGAATCCAAAGCGGGAGATCCATATATTCACCCGATCCATGTAAAGATAAATCACCGGCGTCGTATAGAGGGTGAGCACCTGGCTCACGATCAATCCACCGACGATGGCAATCCCCAAGGGCCGGCGCAGTTCAGACCCCATTCCCGTACCGATCGCCAGGGGCACACCGCCCAATAACGCGGCCATCGTCGTCATCATGATGGGCCTGAAGCGCAGGAGACTCGCCTCGAACACCGACTCCTTCGGAGTCTTGTGGTCGCGCCGCTCCACCTCGATCGCGAAGTCGATCATCATGATGGCGTTCTTCTTGACGATGCCGATGAGCAGAATGATGCCGATCAGGGCAATGACGGACAGCTCGGTGTGGGTCAGCAGCAGCGCGAGCAATGCGCCCACCCCGGCCGACGGCAGCGTCGACAGGATGGTGATCGGATGAATGTAGCTCTCGTAGAGGACCCCGAGCACCACGTACACGGCCGCGAGCGCCGCCGCGATCAACAACGGCTCGCTCGACAGCGAGGCCGTGAAGGCCTGCGCCGTGCCGCTGAACGCGCGTGCGATAGTCGACGGCACGCCGACCCTGGCCTCGGCCGCGTTGATGAGGGTGACCGCGGTGCCGAGCGCCACGCCCGGCGCGAGATTGAAGGAGAAAGTGACGGATGGAAACACGCTGGAGTGGTTGATGGTGATGGGCGCCGTGCCATTTTCGTAGTGTGTGAAGGCCGACAGCGGTACCATGCCGCCGCTGGCCGATGAGACGTAAATGTTGTTGAGCGCCCCGGGGTCTTGCCAGAAAACCGGATCAACCACCATGACCACGTAGTACTGGTTGAGCGGGGTGTACGTGGTGGCGATTTCGCGCTCTCCGAAGGCGTCGTAGAGAACGTTGTCGATCGCTTCGGGCGTCACCCCCAACCGTGCGGCAGTCGGACGGTCTATCACCAAGTTGGCGGCGAGGCCCTTGTTCTGCGCATCGCTATTGACGTCGGTCAGTTCGTGGATGCCCTTCAGCTCCTTGAGGAGGAGCGGTCCCCAGTGATTCAAGGTCGGCAGGTCGGGACTCTCGATCGTGTATTGGTACTGGGCGGGGCTCTGTCGTCCGCCGATGCGCACGTCCTGAACCGCCTGCAGGTACAGGGTCGCGCCCGCTACCACGGCCAGCTTGGGTCGAAGCCGGTTGATGATCTGATCGGCACTCACCTTGCGTTCGGCGAGCGGCTTCAAGGCGATGAAAACCCGGCCCGTGTTCGTGGTCGTGCCGCCGCCGCCGCCGCTGAAGAGCAATACGGTGTCGACGCCGGGATCCTGCTGAACGATTGCCGACAGCTGCGCCAGCTTTTGCTGCATGGCAGAGAAACTGATCGCTTGATCGGCGACGATGTTGCCGTTGAGCCGGCCGGTATCCTGCTGCGGAAAAAATCCTTTGGGGATGACGATGTAGAGGTAAACATTGAGCGCCAGGGTCACGATCGCAATCATGAGAACCAGGAGCGAATGGTCCAGCACCCACCGCAGACTGTGTTCATAACCCTTCAGTATTCGATTGAACACCCGTTCGCTCGCCAGGTACCACCGGCCATGAGTGGCGGTCTTCTTGAGCAGGACGGAACACATCATGGGCGTGGTGGTCAGCGAAACCACGAGGGAGACCAGGATGGCCACCGACAGCACGACGGCGAATTCACGGAAGAGCCGGCCGATGATGCCACCCATCAACAGAATGGGAATGAACACCGCCACCAGGGAAATGCTCATCGACAGCACGGTAGAACCGATCTCGGCCGCACCTTTCATGGCGGCCTCCTCGGCGTTCATGCCCATTTCCTGATAACGGGTGATGTTCTCGAGCACCACGATGGCATCATCGACCACGAAGCCGGTCGAAATGGCGAGCGCCATCAACGACAGATTGTCGATGCTGTAGCCGAACAGATACATGACGGCGAAAGTACCGATGATCGAGGCCGGAACGGCCACAAAGGGGATCAGCGTGGCGCGAAACTCGCGCAGGAACAGAAAGACCACCATGACCACGAGGGCCACCGACAGCAACAGCGTGCTCTCGATGTCGGCGACCGACGCGCGAATGGTCTGGGTCTGATCGAGGCCGATGCTCATGATGATCGCCGGATCGATGCTGGCGTGCAGCTGCGGCAGGGCCGCCTTGATCGCGTCCACGGTGGTGATGATGTTGGCGCCGGGCTGGCGGAAGATGATGAGGAGTGCCGCCTTTCTGCCGTTGGCCAAGCCGGTGGACAGCACCGTCTGCACCGAGTCCTCCACCTTCGCCACCTTCGATAGCGTGAGCGGTTGGCCGTTGCTGTAGGACACGATGAGGGGCGCATAGTCCTTGGCCTTGGCGAGCTGATCGTTGGCGCTGATCGCCCAATGATCCTCGCCGTTCGCGAAGCCGCCCTTGGCCTCATTGGCCGTCTGCGCGACGATGGCACTGCGTACCGTCTCGAGGCCCAGGCCATAGCCTGCGAGCTGGGTGGGATTGATATTGATCCGCACGGCCGGCGCGGAGCTGCCGCCGACCTGCACCTGTCCCACTCCGGGGATCTGCGACAAGCGCTGCTCCAAGATCGTCGAGGCCGCATCGTAGAGAGCCGGCGGCGGCAACTTGTCGGAGGTCAGCGCGATGATCATGATGGGTGCGTCGGCCGGATTCACCTTCCGGTAGGTGGGATTGCTCGGCAGATTGGTCGGCAGATAGGCGCGCGCGGCATTGATCGCGGCCTCGACGTCGCGCGTGGCGGCATCGATGCTGCGGGAAAGATCGAATTGCAGGGTGATGCTCACCTGGCCCAGCGTGCTCTGCGAGGTCATCTCGGTCACCGACGCGATCCGACCGAACTGCCGCTCGAGCGGCGTCGCCACCGCCGAAGCCATGATCTCGGGGCTCGCTCCGGGCAGCTGTGCCGACACGGATACGGTCGGAAAATCCACCTGGGGCAACGGCGAGACCGGCAGAACGCGGAACGCAGAAACACCCGACAGGACCAAGGCCGTCGTCAACAGCCCGGTCGCGATCGGACGCTGGATGAAGGGTGCGGACAGGTTCACGGGTCAGGAGCCGGCGGGCGGCGCATCGACGGCGGCGGCCGACGGCCGGCCGCGATTGCGCCGGGCACTGAACCGCTGCGCAAGTCCGTCGAAGAACAAGTAGATCACCGGCGTCGTGTACAAGGTCAGCAACTGACTGCAGATCAGTCCGCCGACGATGGTGATGCCCAACGGCCGGCGCAACTCCGATCCCACACCCTGTCCGAAGGCAAGCGGGAAGGCGCCCAGGAGCGCCGCCATCGTGGTCATGAGAATGGGCCGGAAGCGCAGCAGACACGCCTCACGAATGGCGTCGAAGGCGCTTTTGTGCTCCTTGCGCTGGGCCTCCAGGGCAAAATCGATCATCATGATCGCGTTCTTCTGGACGATGCCGATCAACAGGACGATGCCGATGATGGCGACCACGGTGAGCTCATCACCGCAAATCAACAGCGCCAGCAAGGCGCCCACGCTCGCCGACGGCAGGGTCGACAAGATCGTGAGCGGATGGATATAACTTTCGTAGAGCACGCCGAGCACGATGTACACCGTCAACAAGGCACTCAATACCAAAATGCCCTCGTTGGAAAGCGAACCGACGAAGGCCTGCGCCGTTCCCTGAAAGGTCCCGATCATGGCGGCCGGCTGCGGCAGCTCCTTTTGCACCTTCCCGATGGCATCCACGGCCGCGCCCAACGAGGCTCCCGGTGACAAATTGAACGACACCGTGGTCGCCGGAAACTGTCCCATGTGACTGATGAGAAGGGGCGCGCCGCTTTGCGAGGTTTTCGCGATGGCGGACAGCGGCACCGGCGTGCCTGTGGAGGTGTTCAAGTAGATATCGTGCAAATGCGAGGGATCGGTCTGAAACTCCGGCTGCACCTCCATGATGAGGTGGTACTGGTTCAACTGGGTGAACAACGTCGAGACCTGGCGCTGACCGAAACTATCGTAGAGCGCATCATCGATGTTCTGTGGCGTGAGACCCAGCCGCGACGCCGTCGGCCGGTCGATCTGCAGTGCCACCTGGCGGCCGCCGTTCTGCAGGTCGCTGGCGACGTCCTCGAGTTCAGGCAGAGCCTTCAGCCGGCTGACGAATTGTCCCGCATAGCTGGCAAGCTCGGTGGCATTCGGATCCTGCATGCTGAATTGATATTCGGTGCGGCTGACGATGTCCGCCACGGATATGTCCTGTACCGGCTGCATGTAAAGGCTGATCCCCTCGACCTGGCCCGCCGACTGTTGCAGCTCGCGAATCACCTCGGTCACCGTCTTGCGCTCGTTCTCCGGCTTCAAATTGATCTGGATGCGACCGCTGTTGAGGGTGGTGTTGGTGCCGTCTATGCCGATGAACGACGACAAGCTGGCAACCGCCGGGTTTTTCAGGATGTCGGCCGCAAGCTGCTGCTGCAGCTCCGCCATCTTCGAAAACGACACCGTCTGCGCCGCCTCCGACACCGCCTGAATCTCGCCGGTATCCTGCACCGGGAAGAACCCCTTCGGGACCGCGATGAACAAGAGCGCGGTGACCACCAGCGTCAGTGCCGCCACCAGGAGAGTGATGCCGCGGCGTTCCAGCACCCAGTCGAGCGTGCGCTCGTAGAACCCGATGATGTTCACGAACACCCGCTCTGAAAGCTGGTAAAAGCGACCCTGGCTGTTCGGATCGGTGTGATGCAGCAGTTTGGCGCAAAGCATCGGCGTCAACGTCAAGGAGATTGCCGCCGAGATGAGGATGGTCGCGCTCAATGTCACGGCGAACTCGCGGAACAAGCGGCCCGTGATGTCGCCCATGAACAGCAGCGGGATCAGCACCGCGATCAGCGATACCGTCAACGACATGATGGTGAAGCCGATTTGCTCGGCACCCTTGAGCGCCGCGGCCAGGGGCCGCTCCCCTTGCTCGACATAGCGCGAGATGTTCTCGATCATGACGATGGCGTCGTCGACCACGAAACCGGTCGATATCGTGAGCGCCATGAGCGTCAGATTGTTGAGGCTGTAACCCAACGCATACATCACCGCGAAGGTGCCGACGAGTGCGAGTGGAACCGCGACCCCGGGAATGACGGTCGCCGCGAAAGTGCGCAGAAACACGAAGATCACGGCGACCACCAGCGCGATGCAGAGCAGCAGTTCGAATTCGACGTCGGACACCGAGGCGCGAACCGTGGTGGTGCGGTCGGTCAGCACGGAAATGGCGATGGTGGAGGGAATCGTCGCCCGCAGCTTGGGCAGCAGCGCCTCGATGCTGTCGACGACACTGATGATGTTCGCGCCCGGCTGACGTTGAATGTTGACGATCACGGCCGGTACCTTGTTCATCCATGCCGAGAGCTGGGTATTCTCGACGCCATCGACGACCTTCGCGACGTCGGCGAGCATCACCGGCGCGCCGTTGCGGTAGGCGATGACAACCTTGTTGAATTCCGCCGCCGTGGTGATCTGATCGTTGGCACCGATCTGAAAGGTTTGTGCCGCACCATTCAAGCTGCCCTTGGCATTGTCGAGACTGGTCGCGGTCAGAGCGGTGCGCACATCCTCGAGATTCAGGCCGTAGGAGGCCAGTTGAGTCGGGTTCACCTGCACCCGGACCGCCGGCTTCTGGCCGCCGCTGATGGTCACCGCTCCCACCCCGGGCAGCTGCGAGATCTTCTCGGCCAGCCGCGTGTCGGTGTAGTCCTCGACTTGGGCAAGGGGAATCGAGTCGGACGTGAGCGCCAGCGTCAGGATGGGTGCGTCGGCGGGATTGACCTTGCTGTAGACCGGCGGCATCGGCAGGTCCGTCGGCAGGTAGTTTTGCGCCCCATTGATTGCCTCCTGCACGTCCTCTTCCGCCACGTCGATGTTGAGGCTCAGGTTGAACTGCAGCGTGATCACCGATGCGCCGGCCGAACTGGTGGACAGCATTTGCGAGAGCCCCGGCACCTCGCCCAATTGCCGCTCGAGCGGCGCGGTGATTGCAGTCGCCACCACGTCGGCGCTCGCCCCGGGATAAAATGTCATCACCTGGATGGTCGGGTAATCGACCTCAGGCAGCGCCGCAATCGGCAGTTGTCGATAGCCGATGATGCCGACCAGGAGTATCGCCGCCATCAGCAGCGAAGTCGCGATCGGCCGAAGTATGAACGGTCGGGACGGATTCATCCGGGGTCTTTCACCGCCGGACCCGCCGCCGCCTTCTGGCGAATGGCAACCTTCGAGCCGTTCTGCAGCTTGTCGAATCCATCGGTGACCAGCCGGTCGCCCGGCGCCACTCCCGTGACGGCCGAGGTCTCACCCTCGGTCGCAAGCACCTTCACATTCCGCTGTTGCACGGTGTCGTCGGCGCCGATCACATAGACGTAGCTGATCTCGTTGTTGTGCTGGATGGCAGCCTGTGGCACCACGTTGACCTGTTTCAGGGTCTTGACCAGCAATCGAGCATTGACGAATTGACTCGGAAAGAGTTCGTTGTGCGTGTTGGCGAAGCTTGCGCGCGCCCGTACCGTGCCGGTCGTGGTATTGACTTGATTGTCGACGGTGAGCAGCGTGCCGGTGGCCAGCGCGTGCTCCTTCGCACGATCGAGCGCGATCACCTGTAACGGAGGACCGTCCTTCATCTGTGCGAGTACCTCGCCGATGGCGTCCTCCGCGATGACGAAGATCACCGTGATGGGCGACAGCTGGGTGACCACACATAGTCCGGTGGTGCCGTTCGCCGTCACGACGTTGCCCGGATCGATGTTGCGCAGGCCCACCCGCCCGTCGATCGGCGAGCTGATTCGGGTGTAGTCGACATTCACCTGCGCCGACGCGAGGTTTCCCTGATCGAGCTTGACCGTGCCCTCATCTTCGTCGACCAACGCCTGCTGCGTCGCCAGTTCCTGCTCTGGAATGGCGTGCTGCTTGTAGGAATTCTGATAGCGCACGAGATCGATCCGCGCATTATTGAGGGCCGCCTGATCACGGGCCAACTGACCCTGCGCCTGCAGCAGCGCCGCGTCATACGGCCTCGGATCGACAACCGCCAACAGGTCGTTTTTCTTGACGATCTGACCTTCCTTGAAGCGCACTTCGGTGACCATTCCCGCCACCCGGCTGACGATGGTGTCCGTATACACCGGGGTCACGGTGCCCAACGCATCGAGGTACACGTCGATGTCGCCAACCTTGACCGTCTCCGCGCCGATGGGAATGGGCTGCGGCCCCTTTGGCGCCGCTTTGGGCTTTGACAGGACACCCCACAGCAGCCATCCGCCGATCAATAGCAGCACCAAGATCGCGATGATCCAAGGGCGCCTGTCTTTTGGGGGGGAACGACTGAATTGCGCTGAAGAGGCGGATGCTGTACTGGACACGCAGTTCTCGCTCGCGATGGCTCGATGGAAACTAGACTGGGTAGGTTATAACTCCGCTCATTCCTCCCAGATGGGCGAATTATTAACAAACGGCGGCCCGCGACGGTGCCCGGCGACGCATCCGCGGGCCGGGCGCGCGTGCGCCAAGGATTGGCCTTTAGGACATGCTAAGGCCAGACCGGCCGTAGCCCAGAGCGGCCGCCGATTTACCGATGTCCACCGCCGCCGCCATGCCCGCCGCCGCCGTGACCGCCGCCGCCGTGACCGCCGGGAATCGACGGCGCGCCATGACCGCCACGCCCGCCGGGCTCGCCGGGATGTCCACCGTCCCCCCGCCCCCCATCACGATAGCCGCCGCGCGGTGGTCCAACTCGATAGGCTCCGCCCCAACCGCCGTAATCGTAACCATAGGGCTCATAGAAATCGCCGTTGTAACCGTAACCCGAGTAGCCGTCATATCCCACGGGTGTGACCGTGCACGCGCAAAGCGCTCCCAACACCACACATCCGCCGAGCAGGGCTCGCCGCCAATAGCCGACCCCTCCCCCATGAACTAGGCCACTCATTTTGCTTCCCCTTGGTTGGCGGTGTCTTCAGCCCACTCCATCAATCCGATCGGCGCTCCCGACGGATCCGCCACCACGGCGACCTTGCCGCCATGGCGATCCTCGAACGGCGCCACCAGTACGCGTCCACCGAGATTCACGGCCTTCACCGCGGCCGCGGCGGCATCGGGCACTCGCACGAAATTGATCCAATGAGGATGACGGTGACCGCCGGCAGGCAGCGAGTTCACGCTGGCTCGCGCATAGTCGTCGCTCGCGAGCAGCTCATGGACCGAACCATCATCGCTCGGCAGGTCGAACACCTCATAGCCGAAAACGGTCTTGTAGAAACTCGCGCTCGCCTGCGGATCGTTGACCAGCAACGACGTCCAGATCCACTGGCCCTCCTCGACCAGCACATCCGGCGGATCACCGCTCGAGGACGCAAGCACCGCGACGATGGCCCCTTCTGGATCGGCGATCACCGCCTGACGACCTCGTCCGGGATAACTCTTGGGCGCCGCCAGGCTCTTCGCGCCATGCGCAAGGGCCATTCGGTCCGCCGCATCGGCATCACGCACGGCGATGAACGTGAGCCAGGCCGGTTGATGATGTTCGCCGAGGGGAATGGGCTTCTGCAGCAACCCGGCGATCGGACGCCCTCCCTCAAACGCAATGGCGTAGTCGGTGGGTCCCTTCTGCGCAGTCGTGAAAGACCAACCGAATAGTCCGGTGTAGAACCGCTCCGCCGCCTCGAGATCAGGAGTCACGAGATCGGCCCAAATGATCTTTCCCGGGTGATGCTCCGGCGGTCCAGATCCGCCGATGGCGGGTAACGCTGCCGCTGCAGCGCAGTCGGACCAGCCTGCCGCAGCACAGAGCAGCAGCGCCACCAGGACGCGCGCCATTCGAGCCGTCGTGGGCGCACCAAGGACGTGAGCAGGCATGCAAGTCTCCACCGACAAAGGGCGCAGAGAATGCAGCGAAGCCGCCGCGCGGTATGTCAGGTAACATATGCACTT
>Ga0209208_10005291_pt1 | contig 18021 bp, 20 predicted proteins | sample S1TSphfallax_3_FD_187694 | JGI IMG/M metagenome (GOLD analysis project Ga0209208, IMG submission 187694) | Host-associated microbial communities from peat moss isolated from Minnesota, USA - S1T2_Fd - Sphagnum fallax MG (SPAdes) (version 2) | ecosystem: Host-associated > Plants > Peat moss >... | reverse complement strand
ACCCAGAATGAGTTCTAACCACTTTGTGTGGTTTCATGCAGGCCCGTGTGAGTGAGTAAAGCTTGTCCACTCTTCCTAGTCTTTCCCGGGACTTCTAGCACGCCCCTTTTACCCCCCTCTAGTGCTAGAAGTCGGGATCGTGCCCCAAGTTCCAACCGCTTCCGCATTGCCGCATACTTGGACCCTCAAGTGGGTCTACAAGGAACTTGGGGGCGCGACAACAACATCAACATTCCAGTTCCCTCTGAAATTATGCAGTAGTTTTTTGATGATGGTCGTTGTTACCTTAAACTTCTTTTGCATTGACCATGTGACATGACAATCATCTAGGTAAACTTAGCATAACAAATGTACCCTTGCATCAAAGGATTTTTGAAGGTTGCCATTGGGCAATCCATGGTGGTCAACACTCATTTTCAACTTTGGTAGCTTCACCTTTCATATTTTTTTTGCAACCTCAACCTTTATGGCAGGTGTTGCTACTGCTACCTCCTTCACCTTCACCACATGTGCTGCTACCTCCACCTTGACTATAGGTATTGTTGTTGTTATTCTTGCAACTTTCATCACCACTTGCATTTTTTCCTTGTTTGGGGTTTCCTATGAACAATATTGGAACAACCAAAACACACACAATTTTTAAGATCTTGATAAACTCCAAAGAATTCAAGGCAACTCACATAAAATAATTGAACAAACATTTTGCATAATGGAAACAAACCCATTATAAGACTAAAAAGAAGTAGCCAATGCCTTTGTTCATGGTCTTATAGTAACCTCAACCTAACTGGAAAAGTTTGATGTCTCCCATCCTCATGATTGTGATAAAAAGCCTCACGGTGGGCATAAAGTACTTAAATGTGTGTGCCTACTTTTCTCTTTCCTTAAGAGACTATAGAAAGGAATGTTGTACCTATTGCCCTTCTAGAAACAAAACCAAAACCAAATTTGCAAGTTTTTTGAAGAATGCAAAAACTTAGCACCCCCCCAACACAAAAGAAAAATGAACAAACATTAAATTTGATAATACATTCACTTATAAAATTTTAGAAACCTACAAATTTAGTAACATGTTGAAGGTTCAACAATAATTTTTGGATTACTTTCCTCTTTCCAATAATTGATTCTTCTCACACTTTAGTGTTTTATACACATTAATGCTTGAGCTATTTGTGGTATAAATTTTGGCAAATGAAATCTAGTTTTACATTCTTAACAAATTCTTGAATCAATTTTCACTAAAAGTACCATGTCCAAAGTCTTGAATTTTCTTTCCAAACTTGTAAGGAATTCTTAAAATTGTTCAAATTAGAATTGGTATTCATAAAATAATACATATGTATCTATTGAACAAACAAAACTTCCAATATCAATATTACACTAAGTTATAAGAAAGCTTCCAATTGAAGGGGTAAGATGGATATTTGGTGGAACGTTTTTTGATACCCCAACCACTCTTGAACCTTCCCATTATCATTTTAAAAAATATTCACATACATTATATGTCACTCTAAAATTAATTTAGATTTTATGTTTGCATTGAATTTTGATATAATACCATACCCACATAGTAAGGTTGTTCATGTTGATTTTTTTAATTTTTTTTTTTGGAAACTAGGGTTTGCATTGCCAATAATCAATATATTGAAATTCAGTTTTAATTTTTTGGAATTTAGAAATTTCGTTTTAAAAAGTTGCCATTTGTTTATGTTGCTTTGGAATCAGCAACAAATTTTTAAAAAGGATGATTAAATGTTTATACTTCATATCTTGCTTGCAGCTATTTTCATCTATCTTGGATTTAATTAAATCTTCTTAAGGATGATCACCAATTGTTTTTAGTTTCTATGGGTTATAACCATTTTGGCTACATAAGTCATTTCCTAAATATATAAAAACAATGGTTGTGTGTAGTGTGAAACTTGGGTATTATCAAAATGCATTGTATAATAATGTTTTTTTTCTTGGAATTTTGAACTCTTTTTTTCTTGATATAATTTTAAAACATTTTTTTCCTTTTTATCTTCATATTTTTCTTTTCTTCTTTTCTGAATTATTTTTTGGCAAACTTGTTGTGCATGTATGATATATTTGTTTGACTTTTTAATTTTAATTAAAGCCATGAAAAGTGATGAAAGATTCACAATCTATCCATGCACTAAGAAAAAATGCCCATTTTTTAACCAAAACATTCTCATATCATTTCCCACTATATGATTATCAAGTAAGTCAATTCACCTATTAATTTGGTAAATAGCTAAAAATGGCCTTCAAGTAAGGGGTCATCTTTGGAATATTTTTAACATCAACAAACTTCTCCTCAATTGACCTATATATGTCAATTGAAAATATGACATTACAATACATCATGTAAATATCAATGACATGATTATGTCACATATTGTGTGTTCAACTATTTTGGTAAATTTTTTTGGAAATGGATGAAAAAATACTTAGCTAAATAGATGAAACATTATTCACATTTACAACTTTGTATCTAAGTAAACTACTTTGGACCCTTTAACCTACCTATATACCTAAGTATAGATTGGTATACATCTAGGTTTACATTAAGCTACCTTATAGGCTACCTATATGCATGGCTTACATACCTGAACTACATACTTACCTTAGGTATGTAGTCTAAGTATGATATGTAGGTGCTTTAAGTAGTTAACATATTTAAATAGCCTATAGGTAACATATAAGATATGTATGTAAAATATGACATGTAGGTGATTTAAGGAGCCTATGTATGAAAGTAGAGTAAGTTACCTACATACCTAGGCTAAGTTACTAATTAATTACCTATTTAAAATACATTAATTAATGTGTAATTAACTAACTCGGTATTAGTTTCATTATAATTAGCTCCTACATTGACTTAATTTTAATGTATTCATCTACGTATCTTTTTTATTTATATATTTAATTAATGTAAATATTTCTTTAATTTACCTATATATTTCATTAATGCACCTACCTATTAATTACCTACATATTTATTTAATTAGTGTACTTATTTGACTACCTAAAAATAATGTTGTATGGGATATGGGAATGCCTATCCTTCCCAAAAGTTTATCCCATAATGTCATCGTTTCAAACTTATAAACAATATAAACATATGCACTACAAGCATCCAAAACATGTGAAAAATATGTTTAAAACAAATGTTATTTGGGATGAGCCAATAAAAGCAATTGACCCTCTCTATGTGTTTGCCCATGTATATTTTATAACCCAAACTCTAGAAATGCACAATTCAACAAATCTCTACCTCGACATTCTTATGTTTAGAAAACTAGAATCCACTTACTTGAAATGCTTGCAATATGTCTTTTTGATACATAAAGCTTAAAGCAACATGAATGTTTGCATAGCCTAACTATTGTTTAGCAATTCACAATAATGTGGTGAAACTCCATTACAAAACATCATTTTTGAATTTTGATCATGGTATTCTTGTTATGTTGATGTGCAATAAATCTTGTCTAGAAAATAAAAGACAAAAACTATTCATTCTTGGCTCAAGAAGAAAGAAAAATTAGATTCAAAATGTGGGAAAAAAAGTTGTCACCAAAATAAAAAGGTAGTAAACTAATTGGAACACTCCTTATATTTCAATTACAATATGACTAATATTATGGTGACATCATATTTACACTCTCAAATTCTCAACTACGTAGACATTGATGCAAATATCAACATATATTTCAACCAAGTTGAATGCAAGTCATAACAAAAACATGATTATTATTTAATGAATACCCCAACACTAATATCTCCAAAAACTAAATGTATTTACAATTGGTTAAACTAGATAGCTTGTGAAATTCATACAACAATTTTCATTTAGAACTCCTATAGATACAAGTATTCACCCTCCACCTTAGCAAAATGCACAACAACCCACACAATTCTCACAAGATGAACTTATTTGCAAGCACAATGATTCTTGAAATTATGATGCCTTTACAAACCAATTTGATAATCCCCCTATGCTTTTCACCATTTTCACAACTCATCCCCACTATGTTTACACGAACTTCCTTGATTTTTTGTCATCAAACGCAATGCAACAAAAATCTCAAAAAAGCTGAAAGAAAACCAAGAACACAATCCAAAGCATTCCTCTCCAAAAACTATTAAAAAACATGCAACATCTAACTTTTGAACACACAAACATACTCCCCAAACCAACACACCAAAAACCTCCTCCTTACTAAATCTTCCACCACAAATCCCCCTTGGTCATCCAATCTTTCTCACCAACACCTCATTGATTAACAAGAAAACAACTCAAAGCTGCTCAACTTCAACCATCAGCAATGTCTAATGAGCACCTCGAAATCTTGCGAGTTCAATTCAATTGTGAAGGCTCCCCCAACATAACTCCCAACATATCTCACAACCATCCGAAAGCATTCATACTTTTGCAAATATTAAACAGCCAAAGATTTACTGCAAAGCGATGCGAAGAAAACAAACAAATCGCAAAGACAATTAAGAAATGGCGATTTCTCCGATTCCTTTCAAACTGATTCGTCAACACTTGCTTGTTTTGGCACTTACTTCACTTTTCATGAGCAGCAATCCATCAACCATCGCTTGTTTTGGCCCATTCTCCACTTTTCATCGGCAGAAAATCCATCCAGTTGAATCTTCATCCAAAAAGTTGCCCCATTCACACAGGACCTAATCTCAATGTCACAAAGTGTCTCACAGGAAAACTGATGATGAAAGGAGCAAAGAAAGCGAAGAAGAAGAAGAAGATACAGCCAGCTTTCGTTAGGGTTTACATTAGGGTTTAAGAGAAGAAGAGTGTATGAAGAAGTTCTTGATGTTGCGACGAGTTTTTTCCTGCATTCCTGTGTCCTGTCGATGCTCAATTGTTTGCAAATGGAAGCATTCAGCAAGCAAGCAAGCAAGCACCTCGAATGCCACAATGTTCAGTACTTGGTTGGTGCATGGCGTTTTTTTTTTTCGGTTGTTTGAGTTTGTGGGTGCCGCAAAAATCTTTCTTTCTGAGAGTGTGCAGAATTTTAGAGAGAGAACTTGGCAGTGGAATAGTTTGGGAAGATTTGGACGAGAGTTTTGCTCAAGATGTTGGCAAGAGAGAATTCTCCTGATGTGAAACAAAAGAGCTATTCAGCTGATAGAGGCAAGCGAAGCTGCTGCTGACACACCCCTCCATGAACGTGGAGAATGTACTGGAGCTCTTGGAATCGCTCAAGAGACAACACAAGAGTACTGGGGAGGGCGGCATTGTTCTTCATAGGAATGGAACAACTACTGATAGGGGGGATGAAGAGACAGCCGAGAAGATGGTGGGGCAGATGCTGCAGTTCCAGCAAGCATCCCCCTTGGTCAACGTTGCTCTTGGATTGATGGGTGTTCAAACACCTCTGGTATGTCTGTCTCTCTATGGGTTTTTCTTTCTTTCTTTCTTCTTGTGGCTCCTAAATCACCAATTGTGGTGATGGGTTTTTTTAGTTTCCAAGTCTGAAAATTTGTGCAACCAACCTGGTGGGAGGATGATGATCTTGCTGTGGTTTTGCTGGTGATGGGTTACACACAGGTTTGTGATACAGTCAGCAGGTTTTTGGTTGACAGCCTTGCTTCGGTTCTGCATGTGAGAAATTTCTCAGCATTTGAGTTGCAACAAATCGCACAAAAGTTTGAAATGCTTGTTGCAAGCGGACAAACTAATGGTAATGACTGCTTGAGTGATTTATTGGGTTTTCAAAAATTTGCTTGCAAAACACATCATTGTTGACCTGGATTATAGGTGTTTTTTTGTTTCTGAATTCATCAGTTTCTAGCTTGTTGCTGATGTATATGTCTCTTTGGATGTTGTGCTTTGCCAGGAGCTCTCGTTTTGGAATTGGTGGAGATGCTTTTGAAAGCAGCCACAGCTGTGAGTTCTTACTTGCAGCAGCCTTCTCCAAGATCTGTTGTCTATGTGAGGAGTAGGATCAGCACAGCAGAGGATGGAGTTAGTGATGCAGCCTGGGCTGCACAGGGGATTCTCGATATCTGCTTGAAGAACAAGGAAGAGATTTACAACAAGCTCAGTCCTTTTGCCAGGTATATCAACCAATTCTCTTCACTAGATAAACAAACAATTGGGCAGTACATCTGGATCTAATATCTGTGTTGATTTACAAGGTCTCTTTGTTGCTGCTGCACCAAGAAGTATCTGTTGAGAATGCAGAGAATGTATCTGCCTCAGAGATTTGCACTGTGGGAAGACAAACAATTTTGTCCTTAGGTACACTAAGATTGTGATTGTCAAGAAGGACAAAGCTTGGATGTAGTTTGAACACTCATTCAGATATATTCGTGCACAGATTGCATGTATGGCGGCTCTGGCCATATCTCTTTAAGCGTGATATCTCTGTTCTGGCACGTCATGCCATGCAGCAACCATCAGGCTCAGTGAAGGCAGAACTTCAGAGCTGTGGAGCATTTTCTACCATGGTTGCAAGTCTGGCACTCACTCCAGACCTACTTGCAGAAGCTCGACACCTTCTTCACTCATGGTTCCTTTCAGTGAATAGGTACTCACACCAACTTCATTTTCCTCCAACTAAAAAAATTAACTTTGTTACTAAGCTCCAGTGAAGGCCAACTTGGTACCGGCAGTCCTGTGAAGCTGTCAATCCTAATAAGTCTTCAAAGGTCTAGAAAGGATGATAGTATCATAACAGAGGATTGCTTGTTGGTGAAGTTTACTGTTGGTCCTTGGGTGGTGGCATGCTTGTTTCTAGCAGAAGGATCAGGTTTATGATAGTGAATTTGAAACCCAATAGCTTCACATTATTGAGGACAGGATACATCAGAGGCATAATCTAGTGTATCTTCCTCACAGTACACTACCCTCTAAATGAACTCTTGACTTATGGGGAAGTCCAAATTTGTTGGTATATGACGACACCATATGATCATGCAACAAAATTAACAGATGATGGGTTGATCACCAGGACAGCAGCACAGTTAATGGAATTGCGTACGGAACTGGCAGATGCTGTTAGGTCGATTACCAGTGACCCAGCTCCAAGGGACCTTGTACGTAACAAATTTGAACTAAGTCAGCTTCCTCTCCATTTTTCTTTAGCAGGACAAATCCTTTATTTCTAGCAGCTACTTGTGTGTCCTCTCTCAAGCTGCATGTCAGCTTTGATTGAAGGAAATGGGTTTGTTTGTCTTGTTCTTATCCTCTTCACTTCTTGGATAGGACATTGTGATCTATGAGATTACAGAATCAAATTGGAGGTCAAATTAGCTGTAGAATGCAACTATACTCCCAATCTGATGAATGAAACTGACATTTGACATGGCTCTTTGATGGACCAAATCAGCTTTGCTGTCTGGAGGGCAAGGAAAGCCAACAGTGAAGGATGTGAACTTGGCAAGGACGTGAAGGTTACTCTGAAAATCACATCAGAAATGACGAGATACAACAGGGGCCACCAAGTCTGTGCATCACTACTCCAGAGCGGAAGACCAACCAGCATTATGGCCTTCCACACTCAGACTCTTGTTCTGGGTATGGTGATTCTGGGCCTGCCTGAATAATCAAGCAGGCACAATGCTTGGAGTCTGCTTCAGACTGCATGATTCTGGTCCCTTTCCAAAGAGCAGGCACGTTATTTTTTGACCTTCTGTCATGTGATTCTTGAACTGCCTTGTGGCATTTTTACTCTGCAAAAGGTTGCTGTTGCACAAAAGACTGCTCCTATTTCACAGAGACTAGTTGTCAAAAACAAATAGATTAAAACAGTAGCAATTTTGAGAGCTACTACTACAGTGGGGTTCTATTTCCAATGGTCCCTTTACTTTAGATTAGCAAGTTACAAAACATGTTGAAAAACACAAGTTCCAGGTACAAGTACACAATTATCAACTCTTGGGGCAATGTACAAGATCACCAAACTCACCTGCACTTGCATTTCAAACATAGTCAAATGCCAATTATGGGTATGTCTTCGGAGAAAGAAGATGCATAATAAAAAGTCTCAATGCAAGAGTCACTGTTATTAGTTAACTCTCGTGAGGATTCTAACATTGTCTGAGCAGAATACCATTTTGAAAGTGCTTTGAAGACTTGTCACAAAAGTGAACAAGAGTGAACACATCCTCTATAGAGGATATGGTAAGCCTTATGACATAAATATTCCATGATGGAAACATTTCATGAACAGAAATCAAAATAGAATTGGAAAGCCACATGTTTATTTTTTATTATGCCTCATGCAACAAGAGCCACTTGCAAATATCAAAAGAATGATGTCAGAAATGAAATTTCAGCAATGATAGTTTATATTTTCAGATAGGTACTTAAAAAGTTGTATGTGATGTAATAGCAGCAATATTAGTGTATTCAGAAATAATAAATTACTTGCAATCTTCTGATCACCACATCACATAATGTCACAAAACTGAATCACATCAGCTGCACAACAGCCAAAGAGAGCAACAGTGAAAACAATTATAAATAGAACTGCAACAAGCTTCAATTGTTGCTGTTGTGTTGCCAGATGCATAGTCTACCATCTATAGTGTTGCCTGCTTTTTGACTTAGCAGTCTTGAGCCAACTTGCTTTTATCCACCCAAGGAGGACTGACCCACTTGAGAGCCAGGGGTTCAACAACAGGATCTTGGCACTGTGTTCTTGAATGTAAAAGAAGCAGATGTGCACTCAAGGGATGACAACAAAGCAAGGCACAATAACAAACTATTTCTCCTCTTGTAGATAGCTCAATCATCACTGACCAGATCTCTTCCAAATTGTAGATCTGACAGACATAGTTTACAATTAGTATCTTCTGAGGCCACATGGTAAGTGAAAAGACCGTGTAAAAGCTTGGCATTCTGTGATACTAAAAAGTTGGTGCTGCTTAGAAACAGTGCAATGGCAGATGCAGAATCTGCAAGATAAATTATCTCTAGTGCTGTACACTGCAGTATGATTCTATGCTAAATGCTCGATGACAAAACTGTGAACTTTGGGCACTTAGCATGCGTGGCCACCAGCCCGGTTTCACCTTCTTCAAAGGCAGAGTAATCAACTTTTATATTCAGTGAGTTGAAGGCCAGCACCAGAGATAAAAACTACTCACCTGGATCCAAAACCTTGATGTGCCAGCCACCACAGGCAGGGAGAGAGCCCCACCAGCAGGGGAATTGTTGACTGGGAAGGAACTTCAACTCTTTTGTTATGACTCTACCTTTGACAAGCCTTTCTTGGCTTCTGAAAAGTCAGGATCCAGAGCAAGGGACTTTTGATAGGCTGCAACTGCCTTCACCTTTTGGCCATTCTTCTCATAGCAATTTGCCAACATGCATTGTACATCAACATTGTCTGCTTTGAGGCTCAAGGATTCTTCCAAATCTGCAATGGCTAAATCCAGACCTCTCCTACCTTTCCCCTGCTCCAAAAACAGGCCTGGAAACACGATCCAAGCAAAATGCACAATAATGTCATTTATAATGCATTCTTCAATTTTTTCAATTGCTAGCACCTCTTCAGTTTAGGGTTTTCCATGGCCTGAAATTGCAGTTAGGTCTTGTCGACAACATCACGAACTCCAGCAGAGAGAAGACTTACTTGCGCGCTTTGCAAGGGCTTCCGCTCTTTCGGAAGGGGACAGGGAACGAGAAGCGGGCTTGGTGAGGGCCGTAGTCAGGGAGCGCAGAGCAGCGGCAGGGCGACCCAGCTGCTGCAGCGCCAAAGACTTCACGATGTGCAGAGCGGCATCCTTTGGGTCCAGAAGAATGGCAGCATCCGCCTCAGCCACGGCCTCGCGCGCTATCTTCCGCCCCACTGCCCCGGCGTTCCCGGGACTCCGCGACTTCGCCAACAACTGCGCCGCATTCACGAAATGCCGCCGCGCCTGCGACCGCGAGGCCCCACGAGCTCGCGTCCTGCCTGCCACGGTGCTCCCCAGCATCTTGACTGCCCACAGCAGACCTAATCCGAGAACCACCATTACCAAGGTCACCAGAATCTCCATCAAAAACCTAAAAAACCTCTGGCTTCTTCTCGTTCTCTCTTCACCACCAGCTTTGGGTCTTCAATTTATTTGCAGATCTCGAGAAACCCAACTCCAAATTTAGTTCAGGGAACGAGATACAGCACGCGATTCTTGGGAAAACGCAGATCATTTCAGTTTGGCGGACACTTCTTCGTCGTCGTCTTCTTCCGGTTCTTCGACGTCAAAACACCGCAGTCTGGACATCAAGGGATGAGACTTGACACGTTCATTCATATGGATGATGACATTTAGGACCCAATTTAAGAGAGGACCAAACACAAAAGGGACTTCACAAAAGTCCCCAAATGTGGCTTCTTTCTATTTCTGCACATCGTCCTTTGCAAAGTGACTTACACTTCTCATTTGCAAATTCACAAAATCTAATGGTCATGGCCAATGTTTTTGTTTTCAATTTTGTCAACCTCACAAGCTTCTTAGGTTGGTCATCTTTTGGTAATAATATTTTTGTAAAACATATTTTTTTCACATGTTCATATTGTTTAAACACAAATGTTATGCATATAAAACACACATGAAACAAGTATATATAAATGCCAAAATTTTATTATGAATGAACTTTTTCATTCTATTTATATTTATTCCATATGTGTTTTAAACACACATCATCCATGTCCAAACCAATGTTATGTGAGTACTCAAATTAATTGCTTAATTGGAGGTGGTTTTGATTCCAAGCACCTAGAACCTAACTAGAACCAAGTTGAAATTTTGGAACTAAATTAGAGAAGGTTTGAAAACCAAGTGAAGAATCGACAACTTATTCTAATATGTGATGGAATGGATAATCAAACCCAAGCATAGTTCCTAATTGAATCTAATAACCAAAACTATAATAATTGGTTGAAAAATTTTGATTCCAAAATTACATGGTTAAACCCTAAACATGTTGTGACCCCCTCTTCTTTGTGTTTTTCTCTTAGTTCGCATTTCCATTACCTTCCTCTCTTGTTCTTCTCATGATTCGCACTTGGTGCCATCGCCTTCCTCTTCATGTTTTTTTCGTAGTTCATGCCTATTACCATTGCCTTTTTCTCCTAGTCTATGCTTTCATCGAAATTACCTTACAAATTATCCTTCCATGTTTTAGATATCAACTTCATTCATGTATATTTTGTGTTTGACTAACATTTCCTTCAACAAGGATGGAGGCTTCTATTCATTCTTGAATTTTTGTTTGTTGTAACTTTTCTCCTTTCTGGTAGGTGCATGTTGTTTCTTTCTTTGATGCAAGGACACAAAGTTGGATTTTTCAACCTTAATTTGGCACAACTAAAAAACTCCTCATTCTCAATGTTAACGATGTCCTTTGTTATTTTCTAATGTGTGCCCTTCTTTGAGGGGATTAGCGAAAAATTGGAAAAAAATTCAAATGTATCCAAGTTGGAATTCATGTTGGCATACATGATTTCCTAGCTCAAACATTTGAACATTTTTACATTGCTATTTGGTCACGTATGTTGTTAGAGGATGTCCTTCAAATTTTACCTTTGTTGATGCCCAAAACTATCGTCGATCAATTTGTGTTTGTTTGGGGATGTGAGTAATGCACTGCAACAATAGGTTAGTTTACACATTCAATTTATTACTACTTAAAAGACTTGGATCAAGTTCACCTCGCTTGCAGAAAGCTACTTTATGGGGACATGGATCAAACATTACTAATTGATGATAAACCTAGCAAGGCCTTTCAAAATTTGAAATGGAGTGAACTTTTCCTTGAGCCATTCAAAGGATGTGAGTTATCCAAAAACAAGGTGTAATGGTTTGACCTTGCATTTTGGTTGTGGTCAACATTGAAAGGTTTGCCCCTTGCAAAGATGGTTTATGCCCATTTCGTAGTCATTATGTAGTTCTCACAGCCACCATTCAGTTTTTGATATTTGTTTTATTCTTGGTTCAAATAGTCTGAAGGAAGTTCAAATGAGGATTTGGCGATATTGCAACTTCCTTTAGGTGACGTCCTAAGTACACCTTAAACTTGTCCTTGTTTCAATTGTGTTTTCCATGTCTTTCATTTCATGTTCGTTTTAACTATTTATTTTTATTTTATATTTTGTTTAATGTCTATACTTTTTGGGGAAATTTCAATTATTCATTTATTTTTGTAGTGGATTTTGGTCTTTGTTTAAAAACCACGCAAAGGCATTTGCAATTCTAACCGGTAGAAATCAAGTTATCGACCCAATTTTCTTTTTAGAAAGGCTAAGGATGTAGTTACATATTTGATTTTTGGTCTAAAAGGTTAGACGATTCCTCAATTTGTGGTTGTTTATAGAATGGAATTTTAGTTTCAATAATTCATTTTCTAACACTAGTAAAATTCTTTCAAACTAACCAAGTTGACTAGATGGGTCTTTTTGACTCAAAGACATGTATTTTTTATTAAAGGCCAATGGCTTGAATGAAAATGGGTATTTTTTTACTAATCAATTTGACCAGAGTGACCAATTGGACATCTAGTCAAATTGGCAAATGCCCTAGTTAATAGAGACACCTATTATATTCAATCAATAAAGCTAACTAAATAAGCCTAGTCAAGTGGTCAATGGCCTAGTCAAAAGGGCCAATTACAAATTGTAATATTAATTAAGTATCTTGGGACTATGTTTAACATTTTGACTATGTTTGATCAATTATAAAGAAATTGGAAAATGTAAAAGTCAACTAATCATGACTAAATGAATCATGACCAATTAATTATGATTAAACTAATTATGTGTGTCTGTGTGTGTGTATATGGTTTATTTAATCATGGTCAATTTAACAATAGTCAGTTTAACCATGATAATTAATTTAGCATAATTAATGTAACCATTACTGTTTGGGCCATTATTGGTTTTGCCATCATGAATTTAACTATGGTTAATATAAGCATAACTAAATTAGATATATATTTTATCTCAACATATTACTATTTTACCCTAATAAATTTAACCACAATCAATAAACCCATAATTAGTTTAAAACTATTCTTAATTTACCCATGGTTGGTTTTGCCATAATTATTTTATGCACTTTTATTTTAGCCATAATTATTTCACTAATTTTTATTTAAACCAAATTCATTTTACTCATGGTTAATATTTTAACCATGGTTGCTTTTGCCATAATTATTTTAAACATTTTTATTTTAGCCATAATTATTTCATTCATGTTTATTTTAGTCATAATTAACTTTTGCATAATTGGTTTGATCATAAAAGCATTTTTTCATTATTTAATTTAGCCATATTAAATTTATTAATAATTATTTTAGCCAAATTTATTTACTCATGGTTAGTTTAACCATTTGTAGTTTAGGTATGTTTAATTTTGCCATAATTATTTTACTCATTTTGATTTCAACCATAATTATTACATTTATGTTTATTTATTCGTGATTAATTTTTACATATTTTTTTCCCATAAAATATTTATTCATTAGTTAGTTTAGCCATATTAATTTTATTAGTGATTAGTTTAGCAAAATTTATTTACTTATGATTAGTTTAACCGTCTCTAATTTACCCATGTTTAATTTTGTTTCATAATTATTTCATTCATGTTTATTTTAGCCATGATTAATTTTTTCATAATTAGTTTTTCCATTAAATATTTTTTCATTAAATATTTTAACGATATTAACTTTATTAATGGTTAGTTTAGCCAAATCTATTTATTCATGGTTAGTTTAACCATTTCTAGTTGAGCCATGGTTAACTTTACCATAATTATTTAAATCATTTTGATTTTAGCCATAATTACTTCATTCATGTTTTTTTTAACCATAATTAATTTTTGCATAATTGGTTTTGTCATAAAATATATATTCATTAGTTAATTTAGTCATAAAATATATATTCATTAGTTAATTTAGTCATATTAATTTTATTCACGGTTAGTTCAACCATTTCTAATTTAGTCATGGTTAATTTTTCTATAAATATTTTAACCATTTTGAATTTAGCCATAATTAATTTATGCATAGCTAGTTTAACCCCAAAAAAATTTTATTGGTTAGTTTAGCCATATTAATTTTATTCATGTTAGTTTAGCCACGGTTGGTTTAACCAAAAAATATTTATTCTTTAATTATTTTGGTCATATTTAGTTTGCTCATGGTTAGTTCAATCATTTATAGTTTAATCATAAAATATTTATTCATTGGTTAGTTTCACAATATTTATTTAGATATGGTTAATTTAATGATCATTAGTTTTTCCATAATTATTTTTTCCTTGGTTAAATTAGCCACCTATGTAACGTATGTAATGTAAATATGTGGCTAAGTAACCTAAATACAATTAGTTTATATGTAGGTGTATTTATTTATACATACCCTACTTATACTCAACCTATTTACTTATATTTTAGGTTGTAGGTAACCTAGTTATATAGGCTAGGTTAGGTCATTTATATACCTATGATAAATTATTAGTTGGTTAACTAGTTATTTACCTAAAATACACTAATGAATGTGTAATTAAATATTGTAATATTAATTATTACAAATACATTGTTGATAATATATAATGAATTAGGTCAAATTTGTAAGGATTAGTTATAATTTTGTTGTAATTATCAATCAACAATATAGTAAATTATAACTATCTTGATAGATTATATAATTCAAGGATTTATAATATGGTTATAATTATTAATTATGACTAAATAACTAGACATTAACTATTATTTTAATTAACATACATATTTGCATACCTCTTTATTTATTTATTTACTTAGTTTATGTATCTTACATAGTTATTTAAGAATAATGTTGTGTGAACTAAAAGGCTTTAGTGTTGTGTGGACATGAAAATGTTTCTCCCTCTCAAAAGTTTGTCCCATATTGTTTGTCATCATTTAAATAAATGCACCATAAGCATCCAAGACATAAAAAATGTTTTAAAAAGGAAGGCCACTTGTAATGAGCTAATTGAAAAGGCTTTATGGCCAAATTCAAAATGAAATAGGATTGTACTACCTAGGTCATTTAGGTGTAGGTTTAATTTAGGTGATGTACATTTAAGTGTAATAAAGGTCATAGCTTAGGTTGCACTAGCCTATTTTAGGATTCTATACCTTGTTGCTAATTATAAGCTCCTAGACCTAGGCCTAGGAGTTTAGGTTGTAGGTTCATAGACATAGGGACCTTAGGAGTATGTATCTAAATTTAGGTTTAACCTAGGTTATTTAGGTTCTATCCATGTGGAATAACCTAATGGCCAATGTTAAAATACCACGTGGCATAACTTAGTGGCCAATGTCTAAATGCCATGTGGCATAATCTAGATGGTTAATGTTTAAATGCCACATGGCATAACCTAGGTGGCCAATGTTTAATGCCATGTGACTTAATTTAGGTGGCCATTGTTTAAATGCCACATGACATTTGCTTAGTCAAAGTGGTGTTTGACTAGTCAAAAAATCATTTGATTGTTATATTGACAAGTCAAAAGTACAAGTCGAAATGATTAATCAAAAGTACTAGTTTAAATGACTAATAAAAAATGCCAATTTAGGCTTGGTAAAAAAGTACATGGCCCAATCACAATGGATAGGTTCAAAATGACTTGTCCAAAATGACTATGAGGTTTTTTTGACACTTGTCCAAAATGGGTCTTTTTTGACCAAAATTTCTAATAAAAAAAAAAGGAATTCTAGTAGTGCAAATTCCTATATGGATGACAATATATTTTTTGATACTCGATGTATTTTTATGAAATCAATAAATTGACAATCTTTTTTTTTTTCATGGACTTGAGGTTTACTTTTGTTGTCGGCTTCTGTGAGTGAATTCCTATTTCATATTTCATAATAAGCCACTAGATGATTTTATTTCTTAATAAATATACTTTTTCAATTACTCGGTGCCTTACAAGTTTTTGTGTTCAATGGTCCACCAACGATTTATGAGATACAATACTTTTAAGTATTATAAATTCTTTTGTTGATACTTTGCACAATTCAGTGGCATAGAATTTAGTAGATATTTCAATTTTGATTTTGCCAGTGAATTGTTTACTTAATGATGTTGTGCAATGTTTTTGTTTTGCATCGTTCTTTGTATGGTTTTTTAGTTCTTAATATCTGGTGGCCACCAAGTTTATATATTGTCACGAATGTTAATTGTTCTCATGGTGCAAAAGAATACTTACACAAATTTGTCATTTCAACATTTTGCTTAGTGCCCACCAGGTTGAATATGTTATTCAATTTATCTTTAAACTCTCAAAATTTGTTGTTTTTATTTTTGAACTTTTTCAAAGTCTAGAATTAATTAAATATGTGTTTGATCCCTCTTCCCTTTCAACAAATTCAAGGTCAAAAAGGTTTTGGCATTTGAAAAACATAATCTAAGGTCAATGTCAAAGTTGACAAGACAAATATAATATGTGTTATGCTTTGAAAAATCAATTCATCTTTTAAAACATTTGAAGTTATTTCATTTTTCATGATCTATAATAGTTAATTATATAAATGTCTTACGAGAAACTAAATTATTTTTACTAGAGTATGCCATGATAATGATGATTTTTAACACTTCAATCTCATATTTTTACAATAATGAATTATTTCAACATATGAAAATTATTTCATGACAAGGTTGACTTTAGGGTAAATTAGTTATAAAGACATTTCCAATTCAGTCAAACCAAGAAAGTTTGAATTACCTTTTCTATTATTACATTTACATCAAAGGTGGAATGTTAAAATGTCTTTTTCTATCCATTCAACATTATTCTAGGTTAATTATATTATAATCATCCATTAGGAAGTGGGAGTGAATGTATCTGGCTAGTGTTAGTTGAAGACTTAAATAAGAAAGTAATGTAGATGAAATATCATTTGAATGCACCAAGTGTTTGTCAATTTTATTTTGGAAAACAAAGAAAGTAATAAAATGATTTGATCATGAAACTAAAATGCAACTAATGAAAAAAGAGGCGGAAACAAATTTATTTGAAGAATATTTGAAAAAATATTCTTAACTTAATTTGTAAAAAACAAATTTCAAAGTAAAATTACTTTCAAAGGAAAAGATTCTAAAATATGTTTTAGAAAACATTTGTTTTTTTGAAACGAGGTAACAATTTCTTAATGGATTGTTTACTTTTTAATTTCAAAATTCAAAGGTTTAAAATTTATATTTTGAATATTCTTTATGTTATGAAACCTATATTTGTTTGTTTGACACAATAAAGTTGAACATAGATCCTTTATTTAACACTAAATAGCCCATTGAGAAAATTAAATTTTATCGACCAATTTAGGCTCTAATTTTTTTGTTTCCAAATTTGACAATAATTTTACAAACATGGTGTTATCACATTTATGCCAATGCAGATTTTTTTTTTCTAGACGTTAAAAATAGCCCAAATGTTATGATAAAAATATGGGTGCTAAAAGTATTAATGAAAACAAGTGGGGAAAAAATGAAAATACCATTAGGATTTGTTTACTTTTCATGCCATGGTAACCATTACACAATCTTATATATTAATTGCCTTGTCTGTCTGTCACGTGATAGTTATGCTGTCGGTTCTGCATTTTCTGTGGCAGAACCGGCCTCTGTCTGAGACACGACGTTCTGACCCGGTAATCTGCGAGGCCGATTCTGCAACCCCTCTCTGTGTCCGTTCGTCCGTTCGTCCGTCCGTCCGTGCGTCCGTTCGTCTGTCGGTCCGTCCGTCGGTCCGTCCGTCCGTCGGTCCGTCGGTCCGTCCGTCGGTCCGTCGGTCCGTCCGTCGGTCCGTCGGTCCGTCCGTCCGTCCGTCCGTCCGTCTGCCCGTTCGTCCGTCTGTCCGTTCGTCCGTCTGTCCGTCTGTCCGTTCGTCCGTCCGTCTGCCCGTTCGTCCGTCTGTCCGTCCGTCCGGACGTATTTGCTTCTTTTTTTATCTTTTTTTTTTTTGGATTTGTTTTTTCGGATTTTTCTCCCCGTCTCTTAAATTAACAAAAATGAAGAAACAAAAGAAAAAA
>Ga0209208_10005290_pt1 | contig 18024 bp, 19 predicted proteins | sample S1TSphfallax_3_FD_187694 | JGI IMG/M metagenome (GOLD analysis project Ga0209208, IMG submission 187694) | Host-associated microbial communities from peat moss isolated from Minnesota, USA - S1T2_Fd - Sphagnum fallax MG (SPAdes) (version 2) | ecosystem: Host-associated > Plants > Peat moss >... | reverse complement strand
TACAAATTTATCAATTAAATATCAATGCGCATAATATGTGATCAATTAAATAATAATTTTTTTATGACATACTATTACTCAAAATGAATTTGTAAGACGACCTAAGTAATTTGTTGGGATCTTTACACAATGGAAATTTGAACTATCTTATTTGAATGCATGGTATTCTCAAGAAATAATTTGAGGTGTAAAACTTATAGTTACACAATAATATACTAGGTTTTCAAAGCTACAAAGTATTCAAAATTAGAGCTGTATTAATTATTCATACGATTTTAAAGTTTTCATGAATTTTATTCATTTATGGGTTATTTGGTAATTTGGATTTGGTTTTCCTTTGCTTTTCTTTTTAAAGTGGAAATTATTTAATTATTGTGTGGAAAGAATTATAAATGTTTTTTATTTTCAGGCATGGTAGTTGTACACACAATTATATAACCCATATAATATATGATATTAATTTTATAATTACAAACATGATCGACATAGTTACAAATGACAACTAGTTGCATTCAGTTGCAAATGATGAGTTGCATATCATAATTTTTTTAAATTAATATTCAAATCAATTTTTTAAAAATTCTCAAAAAGATTCATGTGAAGTGTCAAATGTGTTGAAGAATTGCAACTTTTCCCTAAACTTTGAGTGGTAAGCCAACAATAGTTCAAGCATGTAGAGCTCGCCAAAGGCAATCCAAAAGATGCCAATCTATAGTGTTGGATTTCCATACATTGACATACATTGTCTATTCTTCTTCAAGAGTCTTCCTAGAGTTTAGAGAAACCCTAAACCCTATAAACTGACTAGTTTGGTTTAATCTTTGACATGTTTGTTACAAGCTAAGAGTTTGAATTTGAATATGCATGTGGGCAATTGAAGAAAAGCCCACACGAATAGCAATTATACATTGTTTGGACACAAAATGTTGAAGGGTTACTACACAAATTATCATTCTCTAATTTGAAATGAATTGATTTTGGAGGTTTTTAATCGCCAAAAGTGAGGGGGAGAAAATACTTAGAATCACCAGATTTCTATATTTGGTGTGAAGTGTGTAGCGAAAAATATAGAAAGAAAAAATTAAAGACTTTTACTTAATATCTGCTTCATCGCCATATTTGGCTAAACTTCATAAGGATGATCACCATTATGGCTATAAAAAAGTTCCAGAAAAAGACACAACCTCAGTAACAGGTCAGTGATTTTTTGGTGGTGACTCTTTCGCCATTTTGTGAAAGAATATTTTCGATAAAAAAAAATTCTATCTGTAAATTCCCTGACTTTTGGGAAAAGAAAAGAAAAAGAACCGCCAAAAAACGGAAAAATAAAAATAAAAATCACTGAAAAGTCTACAATATGAAAGGGTGCTTAAGATTTTCTCCTTTCATATTTCAATATCGCCAAATTTGGCTAAACATACTTATTATGGATGATCCCATCAGCCTAAAATAATGAATTAATAATTTATCTTTTTTTTTTCAAGAAGAAAGAATTGCAGCGTCGCTGTTTCCGGCCTCTTTGAACCCTCTCCCTCTCTCTCTCTCTCGCTGGCTCTCTCCGTGTCTCTGTTGGTCTCTCTAGTTCCTGCGCGCGAATTGTCGTCATCGCCTTCGTCGTCTGATCGCAGCAGCAGAAGCGAAGATTATGAGCTGCCGATCCAGTTGCTGCACGGCTTTCGATTTGCATCTCATCGACACGAGCTCCTCGGAATCGGTGGAAGGTAATTTAATGTACTCTCTCTCTCTCACACACGTCTATCGATATAACTGCTTGATCCGGGACACAATAGAAATAATGATAATTGTTACAACTCCTGTGTGTGTGATCACTGACCAAGACTTTACTGATCACGTGACGTTCTTGATCATAAAATTTGGCTCTACGGTTGTTCAAGTAAGGAATCAGGATCACACAACAAGTAACTAGTACTACTATGCTTTTGACATCTTGATCTATATAACGTGATTACTGCCTGCGAGTATAACAGCTTGTGTAGTTCCAGAAACGATTTCTGACGAAAATTCATAATCCGCAGCATGTCGAGCTTGCATTGAGAAGTGGACTTTCCTATATATAGTACTGAGATTTATTTCACGTTCGTGAGGTTTGAAGCTCTCTTTCTGATTCTAGCTTTGTTTCTTTTCTTTTTTCTTTCCCCTTGTATATGTAGTGCAGATTTGCATTCTCGGCTTATTGAGACCGCGGGTAGCTGGCCGCTGGAATAGATGTTCGGACCTGCGGCCGGCCCCGGATGATCGGAAGTGTACGTTACACGTCGCTTGGAGCTGGTGCAGTGGTCCGGGAAAACCGCTAATTGGAGGTTAACCACGACGTCGGCATCATGTTCTACTCACATGAGCTACTCTGCAAGAAGGGGCCTCTGGGGCAGATCTGGTAGTGTCATTCAGTAAACACTGGGATTCCGTAATGAGTAAGTTTCCTCTATTACGTAAACACTGAGATTCCGTAATGTTTTTTCTTCTGGTGTATGGCGCAGGATCGCAGCCACGTTGCGTGCCAGGATAAACCGGAGAAAGGCAGCATCGATTGACATTGAGGAAATCTGGTATATAGATTCATAATCCCTGCCACATCTTGCTTGTCTAAATGGATCAGGAGTTGTCTGCATAGAGTGACTGCAGGGGATGCGTCACTTTGAAATATAGATAAAAGCTCGTGAGAGATCAACTTTGTTGGTTTGAAACTGTATTGCGACGTCGTCGATTGCAGTTCCTTCCAACCCGTCCTTAAGCGCCTGTTTCTCCGATCAAGAAAAGATCGGGGAACACAGAATTCCACTTACGTGCCGTCATGAGACGCCGTGTCGAAATTAATTTTCATTCCATTGTCGTGCAGAAGGTCCGTTGCATGTCTGTTGTTGCAATCAAGAATATTCTGATCCTAATGAGCAGCTGAGCATACTATTACGCGCTCCTATTGAGCATATTGGTTTACATTAGGAGTACGCGCAGGCCGGGCGAGTACCCCAAGCACAACTTGACTGGTTCTCCTTGGACTTTCCATATGTTGCAGCAAACAGATAATGCACCCGCAAGTTCCACTTGCACTGAGGCTTTCGAGCATCCTCATGGGTACGTACTACAGCCTCTGGGAAGGAGGAGAGGAAACAAATGCAAATCGTGTACTGTCGTAATGGTTTGGAACTGAAATTTGTTCGTATGGAGCTTACAGGAGGAGTGGTAAACGTTTACAGTCGCAAGGTGAATTTCCTCTACGGTAAGTGCAAGACTCAGGTTCTCACTGCATGGACCGATCTGGAATATAGTGCAATCTCTCAATTGGCACTTGTAAGGCGAGAGAGAGAAGAACAATAACAAACTTATAGCATTTGCAGAACTGATCTCATGATCCATATCCAGGCTTCAAGATCCAATCCTTCTGAGCAGAAGCTTATAATCCAACTACTTACTGCATATCGATGATCATTGAAGAGATAGTTACAGATCACTGCGCAAGAGTGATCAATATGATCAGATATAAATGTGTAGTAACTGGATGATCTTGAGCAATATCAGTTCATTGAACTAAAGTAAATGGATTGTTGTGCTTCTTGTGTTGTGAACGAGAAAATTGCATTATTCTTCTCAAAGACGATTTGAACGACTTTCTGGTATGCACTGCACCTGGAGACCTATAGAAACCTATTTCGGTTTTCTGTTGTCTACAGCTCTGCCATCTGAGATTTCATCTGACATCATCAAATGCATGGCCACGTATTTGTGTACATACAGGTCAAGATCAGAACACTTGCAGCTCTAGAGTCGGCTGCCAAAGCTTGCAGCCTCCCAAGGCGCAGATATCATGCAAAGTGAGTTCTAGATCATCTTTGAACACCTAGTTGTTAGACTTTCTTGTTAAGATCTCTTGTGTTTAATGATGCTGGCACAGAATTGTGCAATGTAGAGTGTTTCTTTATGCTTGCGATGATGCTTGCAACAAGAATATATGGTCGATATATTGCAAGCTGTTAAAACAGCGCCGAGGTTCCCCGAGCAATAGTCTCACAAATCGAGATCTGCTGCATCTATCTTAGATACTAGACTTCGCAAGCAGTTCACACGCTGCAATTCTAGTACATAATATACCCGTTCATTTTCCTGTGGTTTTCTTTCTTACGGGTATTCAGTCCAGAAAGACAAGAGGAAGTCCTTGACTTCTGCCGGAATTTGTTGGCAGCAGGTTTGAGAAAGTAACCATTGAGTATGGACGATTCAGTTTCTCTGAAGACAATATTGAACAGCCATTGCTGAGGCCGTGCACGGACGGGGAGAAAGAGGAGGAGCTTGACCCGGTAAGCTCCAGATCTAGATTACGACTGATCATACAAGCGCTATGAATTCTATTATTCACACTAGAGCGTGCACCGGATCTGCAAGATGTGTAGAATCGTAGAATATTATAGTGCACATATAGCTCTGATCCACAAACTTCTTCCGCTTGTTTGTCAATTATGATAAGATTGCAGCAGGAAGCCTGTTTCGGGATGGCTATGGAACCCTAAACCCTAAACCCCCTGACAGTGGACTGCATATGACTCGACCCAATGGACGTTGTGGTTCAAATCTGATAATTTAACATGAGTTCTGCAACTTTTTCTTACAGAAAGAAAAATTCTTTGTCCTCCCTCGGCATGTGGATATCAATTTCGAACCTGAACTGCACTCCACTGCACGAGATCATCTGTTTCAAGGTAAATTAGGCAGCCCTTACAATGCCAACATTGAAATCTCTGGCAAACAATGTAACTAGGGTCATGATCAGCTGCTGCTGAAGCCAAAACCTAGTGGTGGTATTATAGTTACACCAATATGATCTACATCTACTGTTATAGTTTCTTGAGTGCACAGGCTAACATGGCACATCTCAAGATTTTGCTCTCATTTTGGGTCTATGATCTATTGCCCTGTACAGCTGCTTATGAAGATATCACCCTTCAAGAAAACCCCAACTACGAATTCCCAAACCATACCAATGATCCATTCAGGTAATTTCATGGGACCAGGTTAATATAAAGTCTGTTGACATAAGTCTGGAATCTATAACAGTCTTCGTCCATAAGAGCAACTTGGGCATGTTCAAAATGGCACAAAGTATTATATTCAGTTGGTGAAATACAGCAGACCAGTGGCAGCACAAGTTCAACCTCAATGCTCAGCATTTGGATATAATGATCTATCTGTTGGCAGGTATGAGGATGTGAGCAGTGGATCTCCCTCTGACTTGCCCCAGCCCATGGAGGACATTTTTCCGGACTTTCAGCTTCCAGGTCAGAGAGTCCTCTCAAAAGTACATTGTTTACTGTTAATTAGGTCAAGACTTCCTTGAATAAGGCTATTCTTCCTGGGCTTCCTTGTGGGATCTGAACATCCCAACATTGAGCTCAGCATTTTTTTCCTGACATAGTCCACACAAGTTGCTCTTTATTCTGTCTTTTCAGTAATCTCTGTTGCTGTTTGTGATGAGATGTTGATCAATGCCAATTTCTCTATACTCACAGGACTGATGATTTTACCAATCAAACCCTGAACCTTTAACTAGGACTTGCACTTATGATAGAGCACCTGGTCTCATCAACTGGACCTGTACCTAGTCAGACTATCAATTGTTCATATATCCTTGCAAAAATTCTATATCAAGATGTACAGGGAAAAACCTGTAACGGTAGGTTTCCCCTTGTAGACAGTCGACCTTGTATGCATTGGGGCCTTGCCATTCATCAACCCAAAGAGGAGTTCAAACTTGAAAAGCAGTCTGCCTGCTACTTTGCCTTGCAGATAAACTTGCACCCAATCTTACTGGTGAGTTTTTAGACACCATACATGAGGAGCAGCTGCCTCAAGATACTATGGCAGACGATATGCCTCAGACATACCCTTCTGAAGAACAAGCACCGGTAGGCCATGTTCTTGCCACTGTTGGCAAGATGTTCATGATTCACCTTGTCTTAGGGTTACCTTATTCAGAATCCAATTGACAGGAAAGGAAAAACAAGGTCCAATTTCCAAATTTGATGAGGTGTTCCTGAGACTTTGCTAGTCACAGAATGCAACCATATAGTATCCCTGGAGTTTGCATGTGAGGGTGCAGCCAAAGCCACAAGGATGTCCCAAGAAAAGGAGGCGAAGGGTGTCCACAAAGAAACCTGCTTATAGCAAGATACTTGATGGCAGCACAGAAGTTTCTGCAAAGACATTCAACATTTGGTACCAGGATCCATCAGACATTGTTGGTGGATCGTTACTCAGAAAAGTATGTGGCAGTATTACACTCTACCCTTCTAATCTTACCGCATGTGTCTCTGTGGCACTCTTTAAATTGATCAAGTTGCCAAAATGAAATAGAAATTTTTTGTAATGTATTGGATACATTATTATGGACATTAAAATCTGTTGTAGCACCTGATTAGATGCATGAGTTTAGTAACAACTAAGTTTTTCATAGGGGGCAGAATCTGCAAGACCTGGAGTCTTCTTCATCTTGTTCTTGTTGGTTCTGCAAAGTCCTGGAGTAATAATCCTCCTCAAAATGGACAAGTTCCTTTGATTTGACTCAACATGTTATTAGTTCCATGTGTTCTTGATGGATGTCAGAAATTGAAGAGCCACCAAAGAAAAGTGAGGCAAGCTCAGCAGGCTTGGAATGTACCATCAGTGGGTGCATCTCTAAATAGGATCAATGGACTCCAGTCATCTTGGGGTCACCTATTGACAGATCTGTGGGTTTTGACCATGTCCCGACAGCCTCACATTCAGATGCCTCAAGAATGCCAAGGTTGCATGCATTTACTGAGACTACTCTACTGAACTTTGTAGATCCTGTTGCAGCAGAGAGCACCATTGTAAAACTTCTGTGAGCGTGCTACTAGAGACTGTACATTAAACATTAAAGCTATCTCCATTTGGATTTCTGACATTGCCCGCTAGGCTATTATTGTTTACAATGGTCTTCCACAATTTTCACAAATTAGATAATAATGTCTTATGTTGGGTCCTTGAAGGTAACATGGAGAGTGGGACGTCAGTACCTTCACAACCAGAAATAGAAGCAGACTTTGATGTGCAGCCTGAGAATGTAAGCTGTATCACCAACCAGCTTGTCTTGTGATGCTGAAACCTGGAAAAATCCATACTAGTTAACAAGCAGTGCTGCTTTGGGGTTTGGCATCTGTTTGAACATGTGAAATTGGTGACATAGGGTATCAGAAAACACTCAAATGAAGTCACTGTCAAGCAAATTTATTGAGGACTGCAAAATGGGATATGAATGTACTACCATGTTTTTCTATTATCACAAAGAACTCTTAGAGCATGCTGAATTAGTAATGATGCATCTAATTTTACCACCACAAATGTATTTCAGTCTTCAATGGAGTTTCTGCGATCCAGCCTTGGGTCAGTGGAGAAGCTGAGAACTGCCCTTCAAACCCCCAACCCAGACAGCCCTTTGGTTGAAGATGCCATTCGAAGACGCATTGGTCTGACACCCAGTCTTTCTACTGGTAAGCTCTCACATTATGTGTACTCAAGTTATCCCTGAAAGCGTGGGTAACATATTTCAAACAGTGATTGAAGACTACCATACCACTGGCTTGGGCTTGAGCCGTGAAGTCAATGGACTGGATAAGATATGTTCCTTATGTTTGGGTCTTGGCCAAGCTACCAAGGTTGCCAACTGATTGAGTATTGTAGATGCAGGATCTGTTGAAGGCAGTGGTCCACCCTTCAAGCATCCAAGATCAACTCCTCACACAGGAGGTCTCGTGCTTGATAATGAGGGAGAGCAACCCACATCTGGAAAGTATGGGATCCTAAAATGCTTATATATCCCTCAACATGAGCTCAATAGCTCTCTATGCAGATATACTGTCAAATAGATGCTTTTTAAGTGTGGTCAAGTACTGGACCATTCGTGCTTTGGAGACTGAAAGATGTGCCAAAACCTTACAATTCACTGCTTTTTTCTTTTGAAGTTGCTAATCTTCTGTTGTTGGAGAAGTCTGCTTATGTCCTGCCATAACCTTCTCCTCCCATTGGAATGCAGGTCAAAAGTCTCAAGGCCCTCACTGGCTTATAGGACTGTATCTCCTCCAGACTTAATGGAGGATGAATTCCTTGCTTCTCAGATACCAAGTGAATTTCCTGAGTTGGCTGAACATTTGGTTTCTGCTGGCCTACAAGGCAGCCTTACTCAGTTTGGTAAGTTTCCAACACACAGCTCAGGAAGGATGGGCAGTGCTCACTTCTGACAGATGCCATAGATGTACTCCATCTGAAAGCTCTCAGCTGTTCATATTATTTTGGATGAGAACAAGACATGCCTCAGAGATGATACCTAACATCATTCCAACTTTTTGTCTAGAATGGACTGCGTGATACCATAGCTTGACATGATAAGTTCTTGATGGGTTGTGTAGAGCTGATGGAAGACACAGCTGGTTTTACTCAAGCAGAAGTCCCACGAGGCCCAATTGGGGGAGTGACAGCAAACCTTCTCAAGTGAGCTCACCTTAATCAGAATCTTCACAACATATATTCTTCCTGCTTCTTCAAGAAAATGTCCACAACTGACATCTGGTTCTTTCTCAAGTGCACATACAGTTCACAATTTTGTTACCATCATCAGTTTTGGTCCTTGGAATAAGATTGCAGTATGCTATTTCCAGCTGATATCCTGCATGCAATTCAACTCTAGTGCTTCATGTAAGACTCCTATTACAGATATCTGTCAGTTCAAATTCAATCTCCACCAGGTATATGCGAGGGCACTTCAACAAACCTGGAGCTTCTGCACATGAGTCTCTCAACAATTTGGCCGCAGGATTTGAGAGATCTGAAGCAGCCAGACTGTTTTATGAAACATGCGGTAGGATTCCTCACTTAGTACTCAATTTCTCCTCCATGGGATCAATGATGGGTGTCTGTCATTGCTCTTTGATCTTTTCTCTATGTGAGCTACCATTTAGCTCTCTATCCAATCTCACTAGCCCATTTATTCTGAGTCTCCTTAAAATCCCTTCCCATAATATTTGGTCAAGTAGATGCTGATAGTGCATCCGAACTTCCACCGTCACACTGCACATAACCAACAACTTGGTTTTCCCTCACATAAATTGAATGTTGTAACCGTTGTTGGAGTTGCATTGCAGTTTTGGCTTCCAACAACTTTCTTATAGTGGAGCAAACAGAGGCTTATGGCGATATTCGCATCAGTCGTGGTGAGAACCTCTAGAAATCTGGATTCGGCTACGTTTCCAAAGGCTCCAAACGTGGCTTGGTGAATCTTCAGCTAGGAGCAGTACATAAACAACAACAGATCACAGATATCTTAGGGGATTCTTTCAACAGGCCCCATACTTCTTTGGCCTAGTATTGATGACACTGATATGACAAACTTGGTTTAGGCTCTTGAGCCTCCTCCTCGTAAGACAATTGTGAGGGAAAGCGTTATCAGGAGTATATGCCATTAAGAGAGAGACCTCATCACGACAACTTGCTTGTTTTCAAACTCAGGGGAGCCTGCTCACACAAAACTTGGTTACTGAGATCTAGAAAGGTTTAGCTAGATCAAGGAATACCGTTAGCTATGAAGCTGACTGTAAGCGGCTGTTGCGTCCCTTTTATCGTGCTGCACCACCCCATTAGATGGTTTCTTCTCCTCTTCCACAAGCCCACGAGAGTCCTACTCCTGAACATAGATCAATTGGGTCTACAAATCTCCAACGGACGTAAAACAGATGACGAGAACTCCAAAGTAGATGTCAGTTAGACTGGCGATGCAGAAATCTTCAGCATTGTTTGGCAGAAGGGGAAGTTTTTATGGGAGGTGAGTGGGTTCTTCACGACATCCTAATATACTTGACCCTGGTTATAGGAAGTAATTTCTCTGACGTTCAAGTCCTTGTGCAAGTTTTTTGGCAAAGCAAAATGCAATTTGAAACAATCAAGATTCGCTAAAGGGCTTCATACCATATGGAAAGTATAGCTTGCAGCAGCAGCGTTGTATAGAAATTTTCCGGGAAGCTCTGTCTGTCTGAGTTCCAATGAAAATAGTGGTGTTGTTGGTATGTGAAATTCGTCACCCTTTGTTTTACCAATTTGGATGATGCAGGGCATATGTTTGGAAAGGAAACTATTTGAGTTAGGACATTGTTCCTTCCTTTGTTGCTTTTTTCCTTCCTCTTGTGTTTCTCCAGTAATAAAGTTGCCAGTTTCACGTTATATTTTTCGCTTGTTTTCTAAACTAAATAAAACATGTGTTGACGTTTACATCACCTAGCCCTTAGAGGATATTTTAAATCTAACCTCTGGACGACTGGAAGGGACCAATTGCAGGTTGGGCCTCAACCCTACTCAGTAGGCCATTTGACACTGGTATGATGGTTCGTTAAACCCTAAACCCTGCCCCAACTTTCAGTCCTGTTGGTCTCTTTTAGGCATGTAATCAGGTTCGAATCTCGGAGTTTGAGTCTGATTTCGAAGACAGACTCCAATGCTAACGCTCAGGACTCTTGTGCATAATGTTAGCTGCAAACTGTTTGAGAGAAGGTGGGTGGGAATCACAAGCTCAAGCAATGTAGTATATGTTTGTAAATATTAGAAGAGAGACATGAGCTCCAGACCTTGGTGTGTTCCAGAGCAGTGGGCTCCTCTTGTTGAGATATTCGGAGGCTCCTCTGTTTGTGTGGTGGGGGCTGCTGTGCAGTGGGTGGAATCACGTGGGTACAACGCGGCTTTAGGTAGCCTTACATCGCACGGACGTGGGAGGCGGACGTTGCATTCGCTGTCGCTTTTCGTGCCGGAGCTACTCGCAAAGCAAGTGGTCGTTATTGAGAAAGATACCGAGAATACACATCGCAAAGCTTCGGTTAGCAAGTAAGAGGTCTCTTTCTGCTGTAAATATTTGTGTCAACGCTGTACGATTTTCTTGTCCCGCAGTCTCTCTTTGTCTCATGTTACCCTCTCCCCCTGACAGTGTATTTGGTTGCGTGCTTTCATGATCTGTTCTGTCTGAAAAATCATGCTCAAGAACGTGCCTTGAGTAATACAGTACACAATGTCAATTGCATCAATGATGATGATTCATGCAGTTGCAATGTCAAAATTGCCTGACCACTTATGGAACAGTTGCATTTGGATGCAGACACTGCCCAACACAATGCAGGCAGACATCCTGGCATTTCTAAGTGTGGAGCATTTGCATTTTCAGTCCAAGGATTTGCATGCATTGGCCAGCTGTTTACTAGCATCCAACAATGTTGACTTCTGGGTGAAGTGTGGGGTAGCAAATTTGCTGCGAACCTTGCAACAGCACAATAGTGAAGGGTATCCTTGCTTTCCTGGTACAATCCCTCAAGCCTTGTATAAACTACCCAAGTAGCTCCCCTACCCTGCATTTAAGAGGCTCAGGCAGTGTGATGGTTTTGTTTAAAGGTAGCAGCCTTTTTGGCTGCTGTCAACTCCTTTCAACCCCAGCCTTTGTATATGAATATCTCTCAGCAATTTGACATTGCTTTGTACAATGAACAGAAGTAGAGGACTACACCTACATCAAAATCTTTATGCTGCTTGCTTTGATCCCATTTTTATAACCATGAATCCCTGAATATGGATCGGAAATGGCTAGATTTTGGGCAAGTCCTGTTGTTTTGAGCCAGAAATCACAAGCTTTTGTGCTAAGAAGCTACACCACTCATCGATCACATCACTGATTGCCTCTTGGATGAAGGATCCACTTCCACACCAGGCATGTATTCAAATCCATAGGAACTGTGAAGCACTGGTGATGATGCAACCATGTACAGCTCACCTGAATGAAGAAGTACCAAAATTGTGGGAAAGGGGCTTTCAATCATGCCTGCATCTGCTTTCATTTTGCACGAGTAAGAGGAACATTGGTATTATCCAAAGGCATTTACTATGATAACAGTTTGTTTCTGGTTTATTTTGTGCAGAGGAGAATCAGTTGCAGGCTGATCCAGCAATGATTGATTACTATGCCTTGCCAGATTGGCTTCACGAGTATAAGGAACAGCAGTCATTAATGTGCTCAGACTTGCCACCTATGCACAATGCTTGTTCAGATGAAGAGGACACCAGGATGCAATGGGAGCACCAACCTCAAGAAGAGAAAGTAACAGTGGAAAGCAAACACATACAAGTCAACTCTACACAAGCAGATGATGTGGGCCTCATAAGCAATCAGAAAGGAGATGAGGTGACAGTTTTGCAATGTAGCCAAGATAACAGAGTGGCTACCACCCAGGATGCCTCATGTGCACCAGAGAGGATTGAGGCTCCAGATGATAAGGATGATGAAACAGCTAGAGGGTTGCTGGGTGAGACAGTCTTCACTCGTGCAAAGCTGCTGAGAGATATGCTGCACTCAAGCTCCACAACCAGCCACCTTCCAGAAGAGTTGGATGTCATTTTTTCAGCTTCTGACTTGACACCAGTTTTCAAAGTGGTGAAGCCCTGGCTAGTAGAGGATGAAATCACTGCACTTCTTGTTGGGACCCTTTTGGGAGAACATGCAGGATATGCACGCTCTGTACAGATTCTAACCTACATCCTCCTTCCAAAGCTGCAAAAGCTGAAGCAACCAGTATCACGCATCCTTGGATCTGCAGTGTTGCAAGCAAGTAAAGCTCACCCCAGAGCAACTGTGGATGCCTTGTTACTCCCCCTTCTGTTGTGCAAGGAAGGAGCATCCCCATTCCAGTGTGATGTCATCAACCGTGTCATCAAAGAAGGCCTAACTCCAGAGTTACTTTCTTCCTTGTTCCACAAACTGTTCTGTACCCAGGACAAAGATCATAAAGAGTTGGATTGGATCTGGACAGAAGCTATGGTGGGTTTGATTCTCAATTTACTGGCACAAGGCATAGTATTGAGGGAAGATACACTAGAAGGATTGGTTTCCTCCTTAGAGAATGCTAGTCACCAATTCTCAGGCTCATTGAAGTTTGGAAACTTGCTCTTGAATCTACTCACAAAGCATGGTGCCAAGCTGAAAGATCACAAGGCAGCCCTACAGCAGGTTACAAAGAATTCCAAGACATTTCTGACCAAATCCATCCTTGCCAAGCTTGCCAACCTCTGACACTGCACTCAGCTTGGTCTCTGCTGTCTCACTGTAAGTTCTTTCAAATGAAAACCCCATTTCATTTCCATTCCTCCAAAGTTCAATAAGCAGCTATCAGTAATGCATCTTTTTTTGTTTTTGTTGCAGGGTGTCTCCCAACATGAGCAGGGGGTGGTGACAATACCCACAAAGTAGTCTCTCCATGACAAAGGAGTTGAGGTGTGTAACCTCAGTACCTTCTCATCAGCATCAATCTTGCATGCAATCATTAGCTAGTTGACTTCTCCATTTTTCGAAGGGATGATGGAGTTCCCACCTTACAAGGAAGTAAAAATTCCAGATTTCAAGCAAACTTTACATGTGTGCTTAAAAGCCTACCTGATTGTATATACTTGAGTGCCTTTTAGAGTTGTGGGAGCTCTGTCATTCCTAGACAATGTGCAGCTGGTTGTTTAAATACACAATAGTAGAACTTATCACCTTTGTCAGTGCATCCAATTGCTTGGCCCTGCAGCTCTGTTCCCACTTTACTGCATTGAAGATCCCTGAAGATGAAGCTTTAGATAAATCAGGATAGCACAAAGCTGGAACAATAGATAATCCCAGCATCAGACATTCATAATAGCAGTTCTACCACAGCATAGGGCCCCAGTACAGGTAACACTTCAAGAATCCCTCTCAACAACACAATTGACACAAGAGACTGGCCTTCTAAATTAGAAAATGATTGAGTTGAGGCTAATTAACATAACATTGTATATAGAGGTTGCACACAATGCTACCTGTTAGGGTCTAATTTTTAGGTTTTAAGGTTCCTAAAACCCTTTCTTTCTCTTTCCTGCGCATTTCTTTCTCATTCCTTCCTTCCTTCCTTTCTCTATTGCTTTTTCTCTTTCTTTCTTGTGGCGCACTTCTCATCTCCTCTTTCTTATCTTTCTTGTATTGCTTCCTTCTTTCATTCTTTATTGTTGTGAAATTCTCATTTCTTCTTTCTTTGTCTTTTTGCATTTCTTCTTCCCGCTTTCTTTGTTGTGGTAGTATTCTCCTCTCTTCTTTCTTCTCTTTTCCACATTTCATTTTTTCTTTCTTGTGGTGGAATTATCTTTTTTTTTTCTTATCGTATTTTCTTTTTGCAGTAACAAGGTGCAGGGCGTTACTCCTGGAGAGCCTCCCTTCCTCCAACTACACATAATGGCTCTGCCCCCTTATGGCAAGTTCGAACCAGCAACTGTTAAAGCAGGAAATATTCCATGAAGATAAAGCCCCAGCATTTATAGGGTGGACTAGGCGGTGATTGAACACTTTAAATGCTCAGGGCAAGCCAGATTCAAGGGGAGGGCTCTGTTGTTTCTGGAGTCCAAACAAAACTTCAACTCATCCTCTTGGTGCAATTGACACACTTACAATCATCAAAAATGGATTAGAAATGAGAAAGTTACCACCCCTTCAAAGTAAAGGGGGTCAAGAACTTTGAAAAACAAACCATCAAACACTACTAAAGCCGGTTCTCAAACATTCAAAAAATTCCTTGTATGTTGTTATGTTGCTATTAGAGTTCAAAGATGATTTGTAGAACTTCAGGTGGTGCCCTTATAGCATTTAAATTTTTTTTAAATAAATAAGAAATAGTAGAAGGGGTCCAAAGAGAAGAAAAAAAAAAAAAAGATGCGGTTTGTAAGTTGGAAAGCTTATTTTTCTTCTTGTTATTTTTTCATTACTCCTTTTCCTTTGCACTTCAATGATGATTTTTGGAGCTTGAGGTAGCACTCCCATAACATTTGAAATCACCCAAAATGAAGCACATGTAATGAAAATATGAATAAGTGTTCGATCATAGGCAGGCAATCAGTGATGGGCCAATCTACCCTATGTGCACATAATTGTTATTGCAAGCAGCAAAAAAGTACTGCCTGCTTTTATCCCTGGCTGCCCTTTTGCCATTCAAGATGTGTCTGGTGGTGCCCAGACACCCTTTGGCTCCCATTATGCAGGTTTTGAGCTTGTAATGGACAAAAAATGTGCTTGAATTGGACACTAGTTGTCCATTACAAGCCCAAAACGTGTATACCTAACATGGGGCATGTTTTCAACCTCATCTTTGAATTGGAAAAGGTTCATGATTGTCTTCTTGTAATAACAGTTTTTTTTTCTCACACCATCCTTGATTTTTAATTTAAAAGAAAAGGTAGTCATCCAAATGCAATTGAAACTTCATCAAACTAACATGGTCAAGAGAAGCCAATCATGGATGTTGTTTTGACTTGGTCCATGCATGGAGATCATGGCTATGGCTTGCTATTTAACCCTTAGGAGCCTAAGCCCATTTTACCTCTATTCAAAGCTTTATTTAGAAAGTTGATCCAATCTACTCATCCATGAATATGATTACAAGTCCAACCATTAGAATCAAAGTTTACATGCATGATGCAACCAAAATCAAGCAAGTTCGAGTGATGAGATAACAAAGCTAGAATTGAACTCATGTAAGATGTGGTAGGTGTTGCCCAAGGTTGAATACGAGGCTTCACCAACCAATAAATTGCTTTTGACATAACATTAATGCATGTATCCTAGTATGGCACTCACAAGTATGTTTCAATTTTGTGATGTAGTTCCACATGTGATCATCTATGAGAGCAATTAACCAAATTACGAGAACAATTAGCCAAATTTGGCTACAAGTCACAAAGAAAAGTAGAAAATTTTAAGGATTGTAGTATCTTTTGTCAACCTCCTAGAACCTATTGTCTAAATATGGCAATTTCAGAGAAATCTTTTCCTCAAAATTTGGCAACTTTGGCACATTTTTTTCACAAAAATCCTTTGAAAGAGTCACATTGGATTTTTTTTTGTCATCAAGTGGCTAAAATTCGCCCAAAAAAAACTCCTAACAACAACTAAGATAAATACTCATTAAATTTTCAAATCGAAATGTAGTTTTTTAAGTAAAATTGAATCCTTGTTATTTTTGGAATGTGAAGATCTTTGAAAATGGGCAACAACTTCAAAGGGATCCAAGTGCTAAAACTCCTCAACAAACTCATAAACAAGTTTCCAAAGCTAGACCCCCTCTACCACCTATGATTCCAATCACCATCATTGATGCAGTCTTAATTGTAGGCAATTGTGTGTACCAATTAGAGGGCCTAGGGCATGCACTTATTTGATCAAATCTTCTCCAAGATCCATGCAATAATTCCCAATCAGCAAAAAAGAAAATTGATTTCCATTGTCGACAACCATTTCAAAGCTCCCAAAGAAAAACATTTTTGACTTGGCATTTAAAGGTTAATTTGAACAAATGAATGAAAATGAAATTAGTCAAGAAAAATCAAGTTAAGAAAAAAAGATGTCTAAGAAAAGTTTTTTAATGATTATGATGAAGGATAAAACAATTTAGTATGTTTCTACTAGGGGAGGTAGAGCAACAAAATACTAGGAATTCTAAATCTAAAAATTGTTTTCATTCTTCCTTCAATTATCTTTTAAGAAAAAATCTTATAGATAAGCTAATGGGAATAAAGACCACCCCACACTTAAAAATAGTATGAAGATAAGTTATGGATATCTCTCCAACTTATAAAGTGGTGTCCACACCTAAAGTAATAACTATCACCAAATCTTATGTGACCATTAATGTGGCATTCAAAGTTAGCTTAAAGATAAGTTAGAAATAGGAAAAAATACATATATATAACTTCAAGTCTTTAAATTAGTAGATATCCAGCAAAAAATTTAGAGATAGTTACAAGTTTAAAAAACGGACACTTAAGTCAAAGATATGTGTTTCTACACTTTTTTTTTTTCTAATCAATGTTATTATTTCCTTTCACAACACTCTTATGACATTTTCTATTCTTGCATGTGACATTGTTGTTTTTCTATTTGACATTTTTTTGAACATTCCTTTCTTTGTATTTTCCTTGCCACTTGATGTTACAATTTCTTCACACAACACTCCTTGACAATCTAGGATATTTTTGGAAAAGATTCTTGTGATGCCATGGACTACAACACCAAAAGTATCACCCAACAAAATGCATTTGCAAGTGCACTTTCTTGACATCTATTTTCAACACATTCAACCACAAACATTCTTCAATGAATTAAATCATTCCTTGTTTATGACTGAAGTAATTTCATTTTCATTTCATAGACTTGAAAAGGTCCAAGAAATCAGTGATACATTTATCAAACATGATTCCAAAAAAAAAGGGAAAGAATAACGGAAGGCATTAGATGAATCATTTTCAATTGAAATTCACCCTCGCAAACCAAAGCAACCCAATTGGGAATACACAAAAATCATGGTTTTGATTTACAAAATATGAAGAGCATTTCGAGGTGCTTAATGTTGTAGATTCTCATGATCAATTCAAGTCAACAATGGAAAAATGGAAGAAGATATCCATGAAAGTGATGGCTACTAAAATTTCCCATCATTCCAAAAACAATCCTACTAGTAAAGACAAATGGATTATCATATTGGGTGATTATTGCATGATCAAAGACTACATCAACATCATTGGCATGAATGAAGATTATTGGGTGCTTTCAACACAAAATAAGAGTTCCTTAGATTTGCTTTAAAAATACTTTAAGGAAATCTATGAAATAATTGAGTCCTTAAATTCATAACCAATTTTTCATCCTTTTCATGCATGTGACTTGATGTTAATAGATGATGGGGTGTATAAGTCACTAGTTGGTATAAACAACTACAACAAACCATTAGAGAACTTTCAACCCATTGATACAAACTATTGCATTAGGTGCAAATGCCTCCAAGTTATGATGAACATATTGGTATATCACCAATGTTATCAAAAACTACAACACAATAGAATCCAAGTCCTTCAATGCCTCAAAATGCAAGCCTTCTTGTTGGTTCAAATGTTTATGTGCCTACATTGAATGCACAT
>Ga0209208_10005289_pt1 | contig 18026 bp, 18 predicted proteins | sample S1TSphfallax_3_FD_187694 | JGI IMG/M metagenome (GOLD analysis project Ga0209208, IMG submission 187694) | Host-associated microbial communities from peat moss isolated from Minnesota, USA - S1T2_Fd - Sphagnum fallax MG (SPAdes) (version 2) | ecosystem: Host-associated > Plants > Peat moss >... | reverse complement strand
TTCGATTAGCCAAACAGAAAAGACGTGGCCATTTCTTGGCCATTTGATTTAGAAAATTCAAGATCACAATCTGGTTTCCCAAATACTAGAAATCATGCCATGTGGCAACAACCCATTAGTTAATCGAAAAAAACATGGCCACTCCTTACCCACACAATTAGGATACCATTGGATGAAACCGTATATACTACATTTAGGCTCCATCCATCATTTGGTGATGTCATGCTGATGTAACTGGTTTTTGCGACTATTTGTCGCTTGTGACTTGTCTTATGCAACTAACAGCAAAATAGTTGTAAAATGTTGCCTGCGACTAAAAACTAGTTGTAAACACCAGTCGTAAATCCTGGGTTTTCTACTAGTGCTTGAACAATTCTAGATTGTTATCCCAATGGATGTTTTCCAGAAGTGCCAAAGTAAATCCCACAAGACTTGGCACTCCCTAACATCGGAGGCCTTTTTTGACTACATGTATAAGGTTAATTATCTTCTCTTCCCCATCATTTAGTCGAAAGTCCCCTCATTTAATCTTTTTTGTTCCTTTTATTCTGTTCGTAGTGAAAGATGTTTTCAACTATTAATGTGGAAATTAAGCTTTACTATGAAGAAGTTCTTGACCCCACAGAAAGGTCCATAACCAAGCTTCAAGAGCATATGGAGGAGGCCATGGAGCTAATATGAAAGGAACATTATTTTGCTTTTTCTAAGCACCTTTCGGTTTGTGACACAACTCTGGGTCTAAATTTCCTCAAGGAGATTTAAGTCCATTATGACATGAATTCAAAGTTAGAAATGTTCATTAAGAAGCTTCAAATGTTGGCATACTCTTGTGTGACTCCACAGTAGAAACTTTCCTAGTTCAAGACCTAGGAAGAATCAAATATGCTCAGGGAGGCTAATAAATTCCTAAAGCAAGGATTCTTGGACCAACAATTTGACAAGTGGCTCCATAAGGCCACTTTCTGGTACTAGGTTTGATTTCTTCCTCTCTTTACTTTGCTTTCTTGCATCTTTCTCATTGGCTACTAATCCTTTAATTGTTTAATGCAGTCGAAGGTTGAGGCTTTGAAGCTTTATGCCACCACAATCACAAATCTCAACTTGACCATGTTGGATTTTCTAGAACTTGTTTCGTTTGCCTCTTACATTCAAGATTAACAATAAACTTTCTAGTAGTTTTGCTTGTTTAGTCACGAATTTCAGTTTGATCATGTTGGATCTTCCAGAAGTTGTTTTGTTCGCCTTTTACATTTAAGATTGGCAATAAGCTTTTTGGGAGATCTACTTATTTTTCAAATTCAAGCCAAGGGATGAAGTGCATAGAAGAAAATTTTAATAGCAATAGATAAGAAGGAAGAATGCCTTCAAACGAGTGTTTTATAGGTTTGCCACTCACTTCCTCCCTTTTATTGCAGCCATTATTCCCCTACTTTTAGTGTTGAGAGTAGGGTATGAAAAATATCTTAGAACTGAAATCTTATTGTTTTTGCATGTATTTCTATGTCCTTCATCCGATGGGAGCCATTGATTAGCTCCCTCCCTTCTTTGAGATTTGGTGCAATTCAAAAACGAAAACACCAAGTATCATAAGGAGTTTTTCAAATGTCGCAACCCTAGCCTTGGGCTCGCGACTAAGGCAAGGGCTTACGAAGGTACGAGCCAAGAGGGAAGCCCAGGAGTCACATTTCATGCTCCCGAGAGTGCAACAGAGTGTGAAGGAATGAACCTTCACACTCCCAAGTGAGCTCCCACTTTGAGAATTGGAGTCCCAGTGGACTCCCAAATCTTCATAGAGCAACTTCAGGGGTCAAAACCCATTAAATTGAAAAGTTCCTTATATCATTGGAAAGCTCTTAGAACGTAGATGTCTAAATGGGCTCTCATGACCCATTTGGACACTTAACACACAAGTTATAGCCAAAAGCAGGGCTAGGAGTCAAATTAGCAATTTGACTTCCGACCACTAAAAGTAAAAAATCGCCTCTATTTCCTTGCTTACATGTTGGAAAGCTCTTGATGAGGGCTACAACTTTTCTTTAAACCTCATTTTAATCAGAGGTTTACACGCAAAGTTATAGGCCCCCAAAGTGGCAAGAGTCCCAGTTGTGGGAATTTCGAGACTCCCATTTGGGAGTCCTAGGACAAAATGCCATTTGGATATGGGCCTCGTGGAGAGGCACACAATATATTATAAGGGGGAAGGTGGTGGCTTCCCCCAAGTCTTGACCGTGGTGAGTCTTGTGAGTTCGAGTTTGCCCATGGCTCGTCCTAGCACCAAATTAAAAGTGCTCCAACTATACACTAACCAAGTTGTTGTTTGGTTTTGTGTAGGTCCGTGTGAGTGATAAAGTGCTTGTCGTTCTTCCTAGTCCCATCTCGGAGCTCCAACATGCCCTTCTACCCCCAAAGTGTTGTGAGCCAGGGAGCGTGTCCCCAACTCCTTGTTTTTTTACTGTTTTCATTTCATATTCACATTTGAGTCTATCAAGGAGCTTGGGAGTGTGTCAATTATGCTTCTTCTCCACCCGAATGATCCCTGAGTTCTCAAAGAGATCATGTTTTATTTGGAAAACTACAATTTTCAAATTCGTATGAAGTGGGCAATCATCAATTCTCTCCCACTTGTGAGCTTGGAGGACCCTTCTTTGAAGGTATGGGCTACCATATTTTTTCTTCCTTCTTCACATCCATTTCCCAACTTCCTTTTATCAAATATTATTTTTGGAATGTTGTAGACCCTTTTGATTTAAGTGACTCTTTTGGTCAGGGCTCTTAATCTCGACTTCTTTTCAATGAGCTCATTTTGTTTGTCCCCTCCTTCTGAGGACTTCCTATAAAAAGGTATCAATGTTCCCGAAAAGGATGTCCTTTACAATTGGATGGACATGTCTTTGATGTCTATGCAAAGATTGGAAAAAGCCATTTTGAGCAACTAGAGAGTTCCATCCACTCACCTTCTAAGCCCTCATTGAGGTTTGCTCTAGAGCAAGGTCTTTTGTTGCTAACTTGTCCACCTTCACATGTTTTCTTCCTCCCCTTTCCCCAACTTTTGCTTTGTTTGTTTGCTTATAGTCTTCCTTCTAGTCATGGTTTTCATTTTCATTCTTTTTACAAGTAACAACATCAAGGCATGCCATGCCCTTCAACATCATGTTTTGGCTTTGGAGTCAAACATGGACGTCTTCACCAAGATTTTTGAGCCCATGGTTGTTGTTCTTGTCCTTGAGGTGACTCACCCAATTGTTAACATTGATGATGAAGATTTGCTAGTGGAGACGTGATTCAAGAGAATCTTGGATTGTGAGTAAGTCTACATTTATTATTTTCTGTTGTTATTTCTTATTTTTCCATTTTAGTCCCTTGATGTCCTTATCCTTTCCTTATTTTGGAATGCAAAGGTGTCTCCAGAATGCTACCCTTTCTGGATTCAACTCTAATCCCCTAAGGGATTTTCTATTGCCTTCATAACCTGAGGCTCAAGCTCAAGCCTTCGTTGCCCGTGTTTCACCACCTAGGGTTAGGAATCCTATTTTGTATGATCTTGTAATCAGAACATTCATAGATGATGAGGCTCAAGAGTGAAATATGTTGTTTCTGTGTTGAGCTCAGGGGTGGACCTCTTTAGCATGAGCCTTTGTGCGATCCTCATGTTGGGTGGAAAATTATAATAAAGATGTTTTTTTCTCATTTGATTTTTTTTTTATACTTTCTTACATGGGAATTCTGTTTTTCTTCCCCATTTCTCATCATGCCCATTTTCATGTGAATTCTTTACTTTCCTACATATGTTTTCCACTAGAAATATCTTCCATTTTTTATACTTTCCACTAGAAATATCTTTCATTCACGCATGTGGCCTTGCCAAATAAATGTTACAATAACTATTATAGTTTCCAATGAATGCTTATGGGACAATTGCATTGTTCCAAGTAATTGAAAAATCCCCTTTTTAGTGGTTACGCTTCCAAAATTTGGTTTGAATGTTTGAAAGCGCATGATCAATAATTATAGCTTTACATTTTTTTCCAATTTCTGTCTCTATTGTTTCCCCCAATTTTCACTATTTTCAATGTCAAGAGTAGAGGATTGAGAGTCGCTAAATTGTGCAAATAGGTTACTGGGTATCCCACTTTAAGGAGTTTGGGTTTTTATGGCCAATTTTCAGCTTTTTGGGTGGCAATATGGTCCAAATGTTTCATGACTACTAGAACTTTGATTTCACGATTTGAGTGAATGTAGCAATATTGGTTCCTAAAGTTTAATTTGCAACATAATGAACGTTTCAAAACATATTTAATTCTCAAATCCAAAAGTTAGCCTTACAAATGGTGATTGAAAACATTGCATGAACTCCTTACTACATATCGGGCACTACTGATCATCCTTTGTCCTTATTCTTATCGCATTTTTTTTTCCTACTCTTGGTGCCGACAATTGAGGATTGAAATATAAAAATCCATGGGGCCAACTTTGAGCTTTCATACCAACCACTATTGAAGAGATTGTAAGAACTCATTATTACATAATGGCCATCCTATGTTTTTAACCCCCCCCCCCCCCCCCCCCCCCCCCCCCACTTTCCCCTACTCTTGGTGTTGAGAATATATGATTGTCCAAGCAGGTTAATTAATGTCTCCCTTTACACTAAAAGTTAGGGATAAAAATGCTTGGGGCCTTTGATGGGTCAATCTATCAAAAAACAATTTCAAAGAAATTAATAAAATTACAAATTTGATTATGATTTTTTATAAATTTTTCGTGAAAGCCATCTTGAAGATTTGTAGGTAACAAAAAATTAGTTGAAATTAGTTTGATTTCAAAAACAAGTTTTTCATTAGAATGTTAATTTATTTTCAAATTTTTGTGTTTTGTTTTAGTCAATAATTGTATAAAATTTGAACTTAATTTTTGGGATTTAGATTTAAATGAATTGAAGTTAAATTACTTGGATTTTTTCAAATTTTTTTTTTTTTGAATTGGTCATATTAATTTTGTTTACAATTCATATTGATATGAAACCTCGTGAAAGAAATACCACAAGTGCCAAAACAAAAAAAAAAAAAAACAGAAGCATGATCAATTTGGTTGCCGAACATTCATATTTTGATAAAAAAACCCATCAAGTGGATGGTTGGTGTTCAAATCAACCTATCAATTGGATGGGTGCACCAAAAATCTACGCATGTCATATTGCATACACATTTTGTGAAGTTTCAAGCCTTGGCTTTTGAATCCACAATTTTCCTTTTGGTTTATAAACTATTATACAAGTTATGCTGCTTCTTCTTTTGACAATCACCGGTATCATCTTTATCTGTGGTGAACATATTGTGTAGAGCCAACTTCTTTGGGTGTGTTGCTCACATCATCGAAACCCGTTTTTGTCCTTGGTGTCAATTTTGGGCTTTCTTCTTCCTCATTTGTCATGTTTTCTTTGGGGCTTTGTGGATTTGGCATTGTGTTGTCTTCTTTGTCATCCGACTCCATCATTTCGACGTTTGCACATGTTGTGGAGTCCTCCTCTTCCACCTCGTTGGTAATTGTATTCGCCTCCACCAACTAGTCCATTTCTTTGTTGTATGCAAGTGTTGGTGCTTCATATCGATTGTCCTCTACATTTGATTCGTTTCTTCGTCATTTCTTTTCTAAGATTAAATTGTTTAGTTTTTTGGGTTTTTGGAATCCAAGGAGGTAATCACATTATCAATGAAATCTTGTTCTAAAATTTTGATTTGTTAGGTGTGTTGGCCATGGATTGTTTCTTGGTGGTTGTGGCAAGCTATTTAAAAACTTTGGCATAAATATTTTGATCATTGTCCCACATATCTTGTAGTCTTGTAAGTGGTTAGTAGACACCCAATATCCAACCTTTGCCTGGAAGTCTGCATCTACATTTTTCAATTCTACTTTTGTTACAAATGAGTATAAATCCAAATCTGATGGCGTTCAACAACAATGATGTGGATATGAATATTGCAACATTTTGCAAATGAAAAATTTCTATTTTAGGTTTCTTAGAATTGAACCCTTCAACCAATAAAAAACCTATACTGAATGCAAGTTGTAACCCACTTTGGAAACATGTCAGGTTGGTGGCATATTCGTAGTTGTTGACTCCAATTCTACATTTAAATCTACCATGATTACCTTTAGTTTTCATTGGACCAGTTGGTTGGTAGTGATGAGTTTAAAGTAGTAATATATGCCACAACTCCTAATGGCAAAATAGCTGCATGTGTTTGAACAATCACAAAATCATGTACTTATGTTAATCATTTATTACTTTGATATTATTTTGTTAGTGATTGTTTCCCTCAATAATCAATCTGCATTTGTTCAACATGTAGTTTTAATGTTCAAGTTTAATCTCCCTTTATTTTATTTTTCACAACTGAAATTTTTTTCCTAAAATCACATACTTTGAAAAAATATTCATATTAACATGTGTATTGCACTACAATTCAATGCAAAGATATGAGTTTAGTCTTTCCATCATTTCTTGACACATTGTCATTTTCAACTATTGTACGCTTCTAATGGTTTTAAGGTCCACCCTATCATTTGACGGTTCACTGGATGGTTTAAGACTTTGTTCCTTAGTTCTTGTGGCACCCAGGCCTGCTTGCCTATAATTGCATAAAATCGTTTTTTGAGTTTCATGAATTCTGTTGATAATAAGTTGCAAAGGGTTACCAAGTCTTCTATTGATAAATTGCTTAGTAAGCTTGTGAAAAAATGTTCTGGAATCGTGTTCTTCAAATTCATGTGTTCTTTGAAGAAATCTACGGCAGGTGTAAACATTGCCAAATTGTAATCTTCCATATTTTCCTTGGAAATGTGTACTATCTGTTTGAGCAATGAAAGATTCTCTTTGTCAATCTTAACATTAGCCCATCGCCATGCCGCCCATTCATCTGTTTTGTTAATTACCCTTTTCCATTTTGTTCCCCATGTTTTGATTTTGAACAAATGTCGAAGGGGGTCTAGTTTGGTATCATCTTTTGAATATTCCAATGATTTTTTTGGTCATCTCATAGATTTTATCTAGTATATTTGAAATTAATGTGTATTCAATCATTGATTCAAAAATATTTGGTGTGACATTTGGTGTTAATTTTCTTTTTCCCATTGTAAAATAAAGGTCTTAGGACTACAAACATGTGGTAGAAGTAAAAAGGGTTCAACTAGGTAGTAAGAGTGGAATAAATGCAAAGACGTGGTAAAGGTAGAAAAGATTCAACTAGGTAGTAAGGGTGGAATAAATGCAACTTCAGGTGTATACAGTAAACTTTCTCTAAAGTAATAATGTGTAAACTAATATTCTTTCTAAACTAATATGCGGGCACAGGCCCGTGGCGGGCCTCATACTTAATCTAATAATTCTCCATAAACTGATATTCAATATTTTTTTCCAGTCCCATAACATTTTATAAACTAATACAACCCCTTTTATAGAGTGAAGGAGGGTATTCTAAGAGTACCTAGAGTGCAGCTTTCCACAACCTCACTTTTTGCCAAGATTTCTACCTCTCATGTCATATGATGTCGCAACCCCACTTTGGGCAAAGTGTGAGGATGAGAACTCACACTTCCAAAAGTGGGAACTTGGCGTCCTCCGGGACTCTCGCAACTTCGGAGCTCAACAGCAGAGGGAAAAACACCTCGCCTTGAGGTGTGCTTTATACCGTTGGAAAGGTCTTGAAGTGTACATGTCCAAAATGGCCTCGCATGAGCCATTTGGACATCTCCAGCCCAAGTTATGGGCAAAAGAAGGGCCGGGAGTCAAACTGGCAGTTTGACTCCCGACCACTAAAAGTCGGGGATCAACCTCTTCTCGACGTCTGCAGAAGGAGTGCGATGGGGCATTGGAAAGCTCTTGAGAAGAGCTATAACTTTGGTTTAAAACTCACTCCAATTGGAGGTCAGAGCCAGGAGATATGAATGTCCAAAGTCCCGGGAGTTTAACCCGGGACAATTTCGGGACTCCTCTTTGGGAGTCCCGGGAAAAAGTGCCATTTGGATGTGGCTCCTGCGGAGTAACGCAGAGAATACTATATGGGGGAAGGTGGTGGCTTCCCCCGAGTCCGGGCCGTGGTGAGTCAAGTGAGTCCAAGGTCACCCGTGGCTTATCCCAACACCAAAAAGGTACAGAATGAGTTCTAACAACTTGTGTTGGTTTTGGATGCAGGACTGTGTAACAACATAATTGTCCCTCTTTCTAGTCTAATCCCGGGACTTCTAGCACGCCCCTCCTAACCCCCTTTAGTGTTGGAAATCGAGAACGACCCTCAAGTTCCAACTTTCCGCAATTCAACATACTTAGACCCTCAAGTGGGTTTAGTAAGGAACTTGGGAGTGCGTCATATGATCTTCTACGTGTTCTTTGATCCTCCACCAAGCTCCACAAGGTTTTGTTACCTTCCCCAATGATCCATGACCTTCTACTAACCTCCATGACCTTCCATGCTGCTCTGGCAGGCTCCGGAATGATTTTTGTTACCCCCCATATAATTTGTGTAAACTAATATCTTCCGGCCGGTCCCAAGGATATTTGTTTAGAGAGAGTTTACTGTATCGGGAAAATTAGTAGTAGAAGGGGGGAAATACAATTTAATTGTACAAGTTGTAAGAATGGTGCTAGATGCAAGAGGTTGAAAATGTGAAATAACAAATAACTTGAAATGGTATAAATAATGTAAAGTGTCAATGGCTACTTGGTATTGTGTCAATTCCTAATGGGCACATGCCTCTTGGTGGTGAATGGGTAGAGTATGGATTGACAAATAGTTATTGGTGGTTCAACAAGTTTATATGCCATTGATTTGGATTTAGTTTAAAATTTTAAATGGTTTAGATGTTGTAGAAATTCATATGAAAGAAATATGAAATATAATTTGAAATATTGCGTCAACATTTTGTGTGTTGTATGTTTCAAGATAAGCCAACATGAAATTATTCCATCTTGTTTCTTTTGTTTAATTTTTCGCAACAATTTTGTTGCCAACGTTCATTTGAAAGTTCATCTATTTTATTCATCCAAAAATATCGCTCATCCATAACACGTGGCAAAATGTTCCTTCACATCACCAAATATTCTGTCCTATGTGTTAAATAATATTCCATTGACATCAACAAAATATTCATGAAAAGATTCCCTTAGGCTCATGTGTTCAACGCTCACACACTCACAAGATAGCATCCCTGAATCCCAAACTAATAATTCAATAACTCTAATGATCTAATTGTTGAATCAATCTCTATCTTTGGTAGTCTATATAGATAATTCCCTATATTGTTTAACTTTAAATTGTAGTAGATAGATTAAGTTAACTCAGGTAGATAGATTTTCTCAGCAAGAAAAGTTTCCAAAAGCTGATAGTGGTGTCTGGAATTCCACCATGGTAGTTCACAATGTTACGATGAATGTTGTGTTATCCAGAGAGAGCATCCAGTGACTCCAAGTTTAATGAGGAAAGCGTAACGTATCCGTTCTCCTGGCAAACTTCACACCTATATCTCATTTTAAGAAAGTTTTCAAGCCATTTCACATGTCTTTAAAACGAATCATGATTGTCCTGTGCACATTTGAAACTAAGCTGGATGAAGCTGCCTTTCCTTGAACCAAACATCTACACTTGAACATCACAAGCATTTGGGCATAGCACTTCAGGGTGATGAGGAATACTTTGCTTGCAGGAAGAGGGCCTGGAAAGAGACAACCGCTACAGGGCTGGCTAGGGTAATCCAGGCTTTTGAATAAGTGAGAGAGTTTCTCCATCATTCAAAATGAGCTAATCTTCCACTAGCAAAATTGGATGTGTAAGCAATATGATGAACATTCTTTCTGTCCTGCTGCTGGAAAGCAGAAGCCATTAGGTCTAACACACTCTCTTTCAAGGGCACCTCCGGAATTGGTGCTGATTCCATGTTGATACATTGAAAACACAGTGAGGCTAAGTTTGAGAAGAGAGCAGAAGATGCTCTGCCACTTGACATTTCCTGTTTGCTTTTGTGGATAGAGCTGAGTATGATTAACTGGTTCACTCATGCTATTATTCCTCCAGCTAAATTCCACATAAGATTCTCCCAATAACTTTCAGTAAAGCGTTTCACACAATTTCTTCGGTTCATGCTAGTCACCCTTGATTCAGATCCTCTTCCCGTGCAACATGGTCTTTCAAGCAGTAACAAAATGCAACGGCATGGCGCAAGAAACACTGTACCTTGTGAGCATAATCACCAGGACTCTGCGTCCATGTTAATGCTTGCCGAGTGATATCTCTTGTTCTGTTGACGATCAATCCCCAGGCCTTTCTGCCCTCATCAAACCTCCCATACGAAGCATTCGTACGAAAGACAAGCAACAATGCAAGCGCTGGTGCGGTGAGCGAGAAAGGAAGAGACGAGACTTGCATGAGAGGCATCCAGAGAGGGAGGGCATGTGTCAATACGGCCTCATTGTACCCTGTGATTGCTGCAGCAATTGCTGTAAGCGTCATCACTGGAGGTCCTAGCGCGAGAATCACTCGAGAGGATGCAACTGAGAGCAAATGCTTTGCATGTCTCGTGCTGCTGCGATGTCGCATCCAGTCGTCATGGTCGTATACTATGCGCCGGTAGATCTAGCTTCTTCATTCTCCTAATCTGCTATCCTGGGGCTGAAGTAGCCTTTGTAGTTGCAGAAGAAGAACAAGCAAGGCTGAAGAATTGTCGTCTTTGTCCCTTCTCCATGCTTTCTCCTGGCACTTGCAGCATTCTGACGATGACGGTAAAGCAGCTCTACTCCACTGCCGGCTCTCCCCATATTCAGGCTTCTTGTTGTGTTGTTTGCAGTTTTGGGAAGGATATTACACTGTTGTCTTTGGAAGCATTTTCTCCATAGCAAGGCTTCTTGAAATTTCCTTTGTATCTCTGATGAGCTCATCATAACAGAGTTCAATGTCATCCGGAAGTGCCATAGAGAGGAGGATGCCATGGCCACAATTGGAGTGGAGGAAGAAGGGAGGAGAAATCGCTGATGATTGTCAAACATTCCAGTCCCGAATCTGGATGCTGAGAAGAAACCAAATCCTGATCTCAATCCTGGCTTGAAGAGATCATGCCAAATAATCACGTGAAATTGCTTCCGTGACCACAAACACATTTCTCTATGGCATTCTCCAGGTCTGTAATCTGCTTCCTAACTGTGTGTGCAGAGAGAGGAGCAACAATGTTGGCAAGCTCCAGGGTTTTGTGAGCATCTTTGATAGAATATATCATCTCCATTGATTACAGTTGAGAGCTCTGGCATTCAATCGTTCCGATGCTCATTCCATCATGACACTCCAGGGCAAGTACCTATCTCAAAAGGGATAGGAAGGCCACAATTGTAGGGCATTGTTGTTGGGCAGAGGAAGGAGACAAGTGCAGCAACAATTGAAAAATGCTATCAAGATCTACCCATCGGAAGGTGAGAAAGATGGGGTGTTACAAATGGGAGGAGGGACAGGGAAAGCCTCCTCCCACCAGGTCTGAAGGGACACATTCTGCCATGTTGTATCCTTCTTGGATGTGATTCACAATACTCATCTCTTCTTCACAACCCATAACTGCACTGCAACTGCTACCAAATCTTTCTCACCTGCCGAACAAGAATATCTACGAAACTGCACTGAAATCATTGCTCCCACTTTGTATATCCTTTATAAAAAGCTAAAGCTGCCTTGCATATAATATCCATAAACTATAGATACAAGACCTCTGTACAGTACAGTTTCTTCTAAACTTATGTGGTAACCCTGACAAATGATCCAGAGCTGAGGGTTTGTTTCCTTCTCTTGTAGTAATACTTTGCCATTGCTAGTATAGCTGAAACCACAATGGCAGCAAATAGAGACCCGACAATTACACCCACTTTTCTCTCATGTGGATTTGGTTCTGTGCAAGCTTGCCAAAAACAAAACCACAAAACAATTGGTTGAAAACACATACTTTATGGGGTCATCTGCTTGGATTCTCATAATCTAGCTGTCAGTGGGGTCAAATGAGCAATTTGATAACTACAGTCGCTCATGAGAAAGCAAGCTTTGAAATGGAGTTGTTTGGGTACTAAGTAGAAGAAGGTTGTGTGGTTTCTGCCTCAAATCCAATTAGCAACAAATATATAATTCACAAAAGAGTGGCGTCAGAAGGCTGGAAAAGAGCTGTGACTCACTGAATTCAGAGCAAGTTGACTGTTTGGCTGTTCTAATGTTTGCAGTGTCACAAATTTGTCACTCCATATTCACCCTTTAGCCTGCACCATGACAATTAGTATGTGCACACAGAGTTGAGCAAAAAGCAACAAGCAAAAGCTGGAGAATTTTGAAGAAGAGAGGTATCACTTGCCTCATGCAAAAGTCAGTGCAGGCTAAAAAGTTAGGTCACAAGAACTTCTCTTGCTGAGTTTATAGACAGCTGATTACACGAAAAATAGGAGAGGCAACTGATGGGAAAGGGAAGATAATAACCTCCCAAGCTTGTGAGGTGAGAGATCCACAAGGTCATAGGTAGGTGGTTTGGTCATTAACACTCTGACTTCCTGTGAATAGCAACCAAACCTGTGCACCCCTGAAAGCATGGATGTGTCTCCAATGGTCCTGACCCGCTGAGGGCTTTAAGGATATTTTCAGCTGTGATTGACAAGCTGTAGTTCCAAAGAGCATCACACACTTGAAAATAAGCTGTGACTGTATCAATGAGATAGGATGTGTAAGTACGTGACTTGTTTGGCTGACTGCTGGGAGACCTGAGTAGTTTGTTGTCTGCCAGTAGCTATGAAATTTCTCATCAATATAGTTTTGTGAGTAATCACCACCTGACCATCCCAAGGAAGAAGACACAGACATGAACTCAACTTCCCACAGAGCATCTAACCAAGGATGAGCATAAACACGCCAAGTCTCTTCTTTGCTCCTTGAAATCCTCAACTGCTGCTGATTTCAAATGAAATCTTTATCTGAATCAACCTGAATTTCATTACTTCAGGTTTAGGAAGTCTAGAACACTTAGCTCTCAACATGGTCTGTGAATTATAATTTTCCCCAAAACGATGTTCCTGTTCATTAGGGGCTCTCAATCTGAGGTACCCTAGTGGTAGCAACAGTACCATTAGGACTAGGCAAGTTCTGTACAGTCAATTACATTTGCCAGAGCAGTCTATGGACGTGGATACATACTATAGGGTGACAGGCCTATTTCGGCCACCAATGCACGCACCAGAGTTGGATCTGTCACATCCATCATCCTACACCATCTCTCACTGCAGAGGATAAACCATAAATCACCACTTGCCACATCCACCATGGCTGCCCATCATCTCCCATCTATAATGCCAATAGGATGCAGGGACTTAATCATGGGCTTCAAGTACATCAAGTGTCATTGGTGAACTTAAATATGAACCAGGGCTGCAATCTCTCGTTGTCAAATTGAAGAGAGAGAGAGTGAAGATCAGGAAATAAAATTCAAGCATCAGATTTTGAGAAGCTTCTGACCAGTCTCAAATTCATCAGCAGGGCCAAATGCAGTTACACGATCAGTACCAAAGTACCACCATGGAAACTCCAACCTTTTCTATTTATGCCACAGAACCACACAAGGACGATCAAATGAATGACTAAGGTGGTCTCTGGTAACATCTCATCTGACTCTATGACCAGGAATGCCGAATTTCAGCTTGAGAACTACCTGTGAAAAGGAAACTGACCAGATGTCTCGGGCTTCTTGAGGATTCACCACAAGGATCACAAAATCCAGTGGTTGCAGGGAGCTTAAAATACTGTCAAGCTGAGAAACATCAACAGATGAATTGTATCCTGAGTGCAACACCTCCATCTGTAGATTGGCTGTACCATTCAGTTTGCCAAGAAGCAGACCCATCAACCTTCTTGAGTCACATTGAAACAATCTTACATAGGTATAGGTGAGCTGGGGCCCCTCCATATTGCAAAACAACTTAGTGAAATGCTATACAGTGCATTATGTGAGAGAGAAAGAGGGTCACTTTGGGGGTCAAATGTGCAGGTATGCAGGGACTACAGTACGCGATTCTTGAGATCAATTCATTTATTGATGGAATAAGAGTTGGGTATGAAAGGAATGACATTCCAGTGTCCATTCATTCACAACAAAATTAATCTGCTACATGTGGCTGCTTTTTATTCACGAGGTAGATGCAAGTGAGGACAGAGAACATACATTGTTGATGTTGTTGGCCAAATTCAATGCATAGTGTCCCATTGTGTAGATAATAGTCACATTGCTCATATGCAGCTTCACAATCTCCACCATGCATGCAAACCTAGGACAGGTCCATCTGCAGTCTCTGTAATATATCACTACATCATAAACTAGCATTGCAATCCTATGAGCACCCCATTAAGAGACACTGAGCTGTTATCACCCTTCACTGTGAGAAGGTGGACTTCAAATCCTAAACCTAAGAGCTGCACTTCCTGTCAAGCAGCTATCAAAAACAGCAATTGCTTATTATCAACCACCCTAAGGGCATTGGCATTCATCCCTCAATCACTGAGATCTGAATGGCAATCTTTCCTTCAGTAATGTAGTAATTGTTCTAAGCAGATTGTGGGTTAGTTATATGTGATTACTGGCACTCAGAGTCTTCGAGAGCACAACCTCCTCTAAAAAGCACCTTTGGAAGATGCTCTGAATGTATAATCAAGATGCAATGAGGAAGGGATCTTGCACTTACACTAGCTGCCACTGCTTCTGCCTGAACACCATCTCCATACCTGGAAAAGACCCAAATGGAATTAACTGTATCAGCTGATTCCACATTGAGCATGTGGAGGAAGATGGAAGTTAGAGATGGAGATGGCTATGAAGTTGATGAGCATAAACATGGAGGACAATCTCAGAAACACATTGTGACTTGCAAGTCACAAACGTAATTAACCTATCTCAATATTTCACAATTTTTACTATAGAGATGCAGAAGAAGCTTGAAAATTCAAGATAAGGACGAAAGAACAATTTGCTTCCAGAAATAGACAATAAGCAATATAAGAAAACATTGAGGAAAGTAAGGTCATGACAATGCACAAAAACAGACAATCAATCCAAAAGATTCACACTGTGCGCAAAAAAGTGGGGAAGGTATCCCTGTTTGAGAGTGGCTCCCCTGTAGCAGCAAAGGAAATAAGAGGGTAATCTTTATCTGCCAAAACAATAGCAGCTGACATGGCAGCAACTGTACATGCTGGTCCAACAACACCAACAAGGGGGGGTTTTGTGGCAGTACTCTTTGCCAGCATATTGTGGGTCCCAATTTGAGCTGTCTCCCAATTACATCCACTTGGCTTTGAGTGCGGCAATAGATGGTATGTCTGCCTCCCTGAGTTCAAAACCTCTACTGCTACACAAAATGCTGTTTCCTTGCATGCAAGCAAAACCAAGGTCCATTAGCACATTTGCCTGGCAGGTGAATCCATAAAATTATATGTTCTGCTTCTAGTAACCAGATTCAGAATCCACTTTGGAATAGCCACTATGGAGTTCATGTTCCATATTTGACCATAACAGTTCAAAACTTTTGATTCTGATTCTTCAGACATTTTCTGCAATGGTGCTCCTTTATCAGTTCAAATTTTTTTTCTCATCGAAAAGGAGGTATGGTTTGAGTGGTTGAAAGCATTGCTTTGCTAAATTTATGTAACAAGAAGCTGTGCAGTGTAATGTAGTTTAATTCTACAAAACAGAAACTTCGTCCTACCCCACCTAGACACGCGTTGAGAGTAATCCTAAGGTGTGAGGTGTGAAGCTTAAAAGATAATGCAATGATGCTTGGGATTTTGTACTAAGCTAATGTTAAAGTAAAAAGATTGAAAAAATAAAATTTTCTACTACACATTTCCCCCCAATAAATGAACAATGCAAACGAACTAATACAGAGGCCTCGTCAAGAACAATCTCAAGCAAAACCGAAAGATCTTCATCATGGAAGATATGGTTTTTTTCTTGTTTGGTAGCTTGTTCATTCATAATTTCAAAGTGATTTCATTAAACCTTTCTACCTCGTTCCAAAACAACCAACAACACTTTTCCTCAAGGTTGAACTAAAACTAAACAAAGAAGAATGACATTAGTAATTCTACATCTCTCAGTACTAACAAGCAAACAAGCATCCTATTCCTACAACACACCACACTCCCACAACCTCCCTCTTTTTTTGTTCATTTTTCTTTTCCAACTCTAATTGACACAAGCTTCATTTGACAGTTCCCTTTCTTTCCTAATTCCTCCACTCCCTCCCAACAAAATCTCTCCTTATTGTCTGTTCTCTCTCTTACCAAAATCTCATTTTTCTTCCTAAATCCTTGCTTCCTCCTCTCACCTCCTTTGCCTTTTTTTTCATAATCTGTCCCTCTCATACCTCCCTAACCACCAAGCTGCTTCTAGTTTTACTCTCCAGATAGCAAAATGTAGCTTCCCAAGTTCCCATACCCGCACCCTCTTATGATTTCTTAAACTTTTCTCTTGCTATCTACCTCAATTTACAAAAGGACCAAAAGAGAAATCGAAGGAACTCCACTACTAAAACTAATCATAAAAAATGTTTAGGGTTTTAGTAGTTTCAAGTGCTTTAACCTTAATCAGCATGCCCTTATTTGAATTCACCATTTGTCAACAATCTAACCATACAAACCTGAATATCCCAAAACTACAACAAAACTTTTTATGCAAAACTATCCCTATAAACCCCCAAAATGGCGATCAGGCTGCAATGTCCAAAAACAAAAGGGATTTTAGCTCCATGGTCCCAAAACAAGGCTAACTGACTCATCCTACCAAGAATGTCTAGCTAGCCTAGGATATCTGTCACTTGATACCCATGCTCAACACCTGAGCTCTGAAAATGAAGGAATCTACAAAAAAATTAGCAAGTGAAGATTGACAATGCAGCAACAACTACAAGAAAGAAAGCAAAACAGACTCGAGTCGATGTGAGCTTGCAAAGCTGCAAAAAGAGAAATCATTGCTAAAAGCTTCACCAATCATGACAATAGCAACAGCAGAAGCTTCACCTTCACTGCTGTGACACATTACCATCACAACAACTTTCATTCACCCATCTATCATCACCAGAGAGACGAACTTGTTGCTTTGCAACTCATTAGATTACAAACGAAGGAATTGGCTATTGAGCAATGAGACTTTAACATATTATCACAACAACCTTCAAGGCAACTTTTTGCTATGTTATAACATATTGTGTTATGGATCCATAACTTGCTGGACGGGCTCTAAAAAAGTGAGTCTCAATTGGGTCTCCTACAAGGTAGACCTGAGATCTAGGAGTAGGGATTTTCTAAGGGCCTAAGCAACCGTTGGGTTGGCCTTGGCAACACCGGCTAGTGCCTTGAACACCAGGATAGCAATCTGCTTAATGTGCTCGGGAGGACCCATATCGCCAACAGGTACATAAGTGGCAGTCCAGGTCGCATCAGTGGTACCTGCAGCAGCCGCCCCAGGAGCGAACTTCATGGTGGCGCTGAAGTAGTGGTACCGGGAATCTCCTTGCAGCACCGTGTACCCTAGAGTCTTGCTGGCCTCGTCGAACAAATCCATGCGCTCCGTCACTTCTCCGGCGTGCGGGATGGCTGCACGGCAAAATTCATGCACAAATGGGGGAATAAGAGCTTGCAGTACTTCAACAGAATTTAGGTCGTCTTCTTGGCCATTCATCAAAGAAAATGAGAGCACGAGACGCGAGCCTACATCGAACAGTCACTGCAGTGGTGGGTTTTGTGAAGAGGTTGTGTGGGTGAGTAGGGGGGTTTTCATACCAGGCCCCATCTTGACGACGCGGATGCTGCCAGGTTCACCGTGACCCTGGAGAAACGTTGACGATGTAAAGAATTCGGGCATCGCCTTGGGCAGCAATTCGTCCGCATGCTTGCACGCCTCCCAGATAGCATCGGGTGATGCGTCCAGAGTCTCCGTGTGCGACAGAGTCTTTCTCGACAGCACGGCGCGTTCCAGAG
>Ga0209208_10005288_pt1 | contig 18027 bp, 12 predicted proteins | sample S1TSphfallax_3_FD_187694 | JGI IMG/M metagenome (GOLD analysis project Ga0209208, IMG submission 187694) | Host-associated microbial communities from peat moss isolated from Minnesota, USA - S1T2_Fd - Sphagnum fallax MG (SPAdes) (version 2) | ecosystem: Host-associated > Plants > Peat moss >... | reverse complement strand
ATATTGGTTTGTAATCAAATGACAAAGGTTGCCTCAAAAGTTTTTAAGGAGCCGTGGAAACCATTGTTGTGTTTGCTTCTCAATCTATCACACAAAAATAATGCCTAAAATTTAAACTTCCATTTACAACATAAATTAAACATTTGAATTTAGGTTTTGAGCATTTGAATCTAGCTCATAGGATGCTAAACTTAATCTATAAGGTGCACTTCTTGTTGATTCTAGTTATTTGTGGTGGGTGGACTTAAAGTTCAATTTTTATACACTTTCTCAAGGAGATCCATCACAAATAAATACGATCAAACTTTGGGCACTCCCAAAATAGTTATTATTGTAGCCTTTCCCATTGGCCTACCTCAATATGTAATAGAACTTGGTGCAAAGGATATGGGATAAAATGTGATGCTATTGGGAACAATTTGAGGAACACATGGGAATATAATAAAGCAGCATTGGCAACTTTGTGGCAACACAACAGAATATGAGGATCCAGAAATTTCCTCAAAACCTGCCCCTCCACTACCTCTTATTGGGTGCATGGTGCCCCACCTCATTGGCCGTGTAGAATTTCAATTCCTAACCATGTTCATCACCATTTTGGCCCATTTTTGGCTAATCTAGCACATGCTTCTTTGATTGTGGATAAACTATTATTCATGAGAACCAATCCTTCGGAAAGCACTTTACATGACATATATACTTAGGATCTTGCTTATACACTTTTGGGTCCTCTACTATGACCAAGTTCAGGCTGCACTTTTGTGATATGTATAATATAGGTCTACACATATAGATGTACATTGCACTTATTAAGGAAAAAAACAACAAAGGACTTTGTGTAAATTGCACGTAAGCTGTCGTGCATTTGTTTGTGCATAGTGTTGGAAGTGGGACCTTATATTTTTTGTGTATTATTCTGTGGGTCTTGCTATAGGCTAGTGTCAGGTTTGACATTATGTGAATTAAAAAAATATTTTGAAAAAGACAATTTAAGATTTAAAAATCCTTGATAAATACACATCTCAAACAATGAAATTTGAAAAAGCATAAAACTTAAGAGTTTTTAAACATCTCTTCAAGTTTAGGTAATGTAATAGTTGGGAAAAAGTCTTTACATGAAAATTTAGTTGAAACTCCTACACAAAAACTCCTCTAACTTCTTTGAACTTGATAGATTGTGTAAGGGGGATCGGAAACGTGATGGCTAAGAATAAATTAGTACAGGAGTCAGCCCAACCAACAGTTACAAAAAAATTGAATATCTGATTGACATACATTCATACCTTAAATGAATTTCACTGAAATTTTAAGTTTTAAATAACTAAAAATAATTATTACTATTTTAAAATGAATGAATTTTTATTCTAAAAAATCAATTAATTAGTCATTTTTAATATGCCTAAACCCAACTCTAGCCTATGATAGTTAAAGTTCAAGGCACTAATACTACTGATCCAGATATTGGAAGACATAGGAAACCTTTTTACTAACCAATTTGATGTAATTGGCATTTGATGTATGCTCTTGTGTGCTGATTGATGGTTGTGTGAAGCTCCAAGATTGTGGAATGCCTCCACTAGTGACAATTGGAGGTGTTTGAACTTTAGAGCCTCAATAAACTTCCTTCCTCCAGAATAGTCTAATACTCAAGAAGGACACCCTTTAGAACAGACAAATGGATTTGTTTTGAGCCAGAAGCAATTTGGATAAAAGCGGGTGTGTCAAGTACCCAAGTTGTACAGTACCAAAAAGAAGTAAGCTCTTGGCCACAATTTTGACAGCAGGCTGAATCCTTCTAAAGGACTTCAAAAAGTCCCAGATTTGTTTTCTGTGGAAGAGAGTGATGCGTACATGGGAACTAGGGTAGAGGTGGCTCCAGACCATGGTGATCATGTTTTAGGAACTAGCATCATATCAACTTACATATGAGAGTAGATGGTGTTGAGTGACAAAACATTTAGCAAGTGCATTATAACAAAAGGTGTCCTGTTTGTTAAATGATTTCACTGAATTTTAAGTGAATTCTTCACTCATCATAACAAACAGGACTTAGTCGGGATGCCCTGAATTCCCTGATTCAGTGAATGAAAACAGGACTTAGTTGGGATGCAGTGAATTCACTGATTCAGTGAGCGAGGGACTAGTGAACTGCACCCACATTTTGTAATAGTAATGATTTTTTTCACATTTCTTCCAAAGCTGGTACATCAAACAAATGAACCAGTGTTGAGTGAGCATCAACTTTTGAACATACCAGTTGGTACAGGTATCATCAAATCTTTTTATAAAATCTGCTCCCAGACCGGTACTAATACGGAATCTCTTTTATCGGCAGGGTTTTTTTTTTTTTAATTTTAATTTTAATTTCCAAATATGTCATATAGCCAAAGTGACCATCATCTAGAAGAAAATTTAGCCAGATTTGAATATCAACTATAAATCAGAAATGAAAGGAAAAATATCAGGAAAAGCAAAACAAATTTGGCTGAAAACTTTAGCTGTGACTTAATTGTGAAGGAGTGGATGTGGCAAGAATTAAATGGGCTAAGTCTGATTTTGATAATTACCCTTTTGGGGATTTGGTTAATTTTTGTGCTTTGGCACTTCAGGGTGAAACACCATCACTTTATTCGGCTAGTTGTGTGGAGAGTTCAAACCATTTGATCTCCTGCTATATACACTAGTTTGTAACCAAACCCAATTGGAAAGGGTCATTCAATCTTTAATGTACATTCTTTTTCTCATATTTTGTTCAAATGAAACAAATGAAAATTCATCCTTGAAATTTTATCAAAGGGTTGTTACATATGTAAAAAAAAACATACAAAATTGCAAACCGTTTAAAGGAAAACAAACTTTGAATTTCATTGTTTAATAAGAATCCACAAAATACTTTTTCACGAGAAAATATGATTTGACAAGTTGCAACATTTGTTTATGCAAAAGAGTTTATGGAAAACATTTTTTTTAAATATATATTTTAGTACATAATAATAATAATAATAATAATAATAATAATAATAATTCATATTATATTTTAAAGTGATTAATATATTATGTCAACAATCAATAATATATTATATTTTAGTTATAATATTTTTATTATTGGTTATTACATGTTAAATATTAAATATAATGTATGAACAATGTATGTCATACATATAATAATTTTACACATAATCACAAATTTGCAATATATGAATGAATAAAGAAATTACAATGTTTTCTTTATTATAAACCTTTATTTGAATAATTAAAATTTTACCCTAAATAATTGTTTCTACTAGATGTGGACATGAAATCTTAAGGATATTAAGTTTGAAAATCCCAAAGATAATAATATATCTTACTTCATAATGGATAAAATTTCTTAGGTGTGCCCCCAAGGATTGGTTTGATCCCTATTCCACTTATGCATAGATTGGCATGCTCAAATTCTTTGTTTTCATGATGATAATAGTTGTCAATAGATGTGACATGTTGCACATCTCTCACATCCGAGATGTGCCACCATCCGAGAAGTGAAAAAGTCATTGCATCACTTGCATTCTAGAACAATATTCTATTGGAATTCTCATCTACCCATGTGGGAAAAAAATAAGGTTAAGTTGCATCTTGTTCAATGACCTTCACATTTTCTTGAATGCAAAAACCAATTTGATTCACATCTTGGCCTTGAAGTATAAAAATATGTTGATATCGAAGATCGCCAATATTTAGATTTTTTGCATACTCTAAATCACTAAGCATCACAAACAAAGAACATGGAAAACCGTCCAACAAGGTCTAGTAAAAACGAATACATTGCTCAACATCGGTATGAAACATGAAGCATGATCAATCAATCACTCTAAAACTAAAATTAAAATTTTAAAAGAATTATGTTGTTCCTGGTGATGACCCATTCGTTCTAAGAGAACTACGTATGCATCCCACAAATCCTGTCCAACCACGTCCCAGCCAAACCCTAATTGGATAAGCTCAGCTGCCCAGTCTCTCAGTGGACTGAACCTCAGTGCCCCGCTCGTACCACGGTTTGCAGCGCCTCTACAGCTTGGAGCTCGGAAAAGGAGAAGAGAAGAATAGAAGAAGAAAAAGCAGAAAAAGGAGAAGTGCTGGTTACCCAAGAACAAAAATCAGAAGAAGGTGCAAAGTGGAGTCGTGGTTGTGGGGATTTTGGCAAAGGGTTGTGGGGGTGGCGACGGAATTGGTCGGATTTAGCAGCATGGGAATGCTTGCTGCAGCTGGTCTTTTCACGTCAGCAGCAGCAGCCCCCTATGTTGTGGCGTTAGCTTCGGGCAGAGTACTACCTGATAGGAGAGTCCTGCAAGGGAAGAGACGGGACCTATGGTGTAGGCGGGCTTTGGCGCCAGCTGATGACGAGGAGGCGGAGATGTCGGATATGTCTAATGTGGGGCTGGACGATGTGTTTAACCTTATTCAACAGGTTCTTTTTCTCCTTTGTCTCTCTTTCTCTGTCTCTAGCTCTCTTGCTCACATAAATGTGTGCAGATCTTGGCTGTCTCTTCTTTTGCATTTCTTCCATGATTTGCAGCAGCCTTTTCACAAATGTCTAGTCTTCAAAGCTTCACACCTAATTGGGCTATTCATACCAATTCTGATGAATCCCTTACCTTATAACATAAACCCTGAATTCATGAACCCTAAAACTTGACCTGTAAACTGTAAATTGGAAATGTGATTCAAGAGCTGTGCAGGAAGCTTGAACTTGTATCTCCTAAAACCCTTCTTGTGAATCCTAACGTGCACATTATCTCCTAATTCCAAAACCAAAACCCCAACCTTCAAACCCTAAATTTCAAAACGAATGTACCTGTGATTGCTGCACCCTAACCCTTATGTTGATGCCATTATGCTATGTGGTTATTTTGCATGGCTTGTATTTTGGAAAAATCAACCTGTGTGTATGCACCTCCATTCTTTACTAAGTCTTGCAGTCAGAGAATGCTACTCATGAATGCAAAATATATGATGGTGTCTTCTTGTGAAGACAAGATCACAGAAGTCTCTGTTGTCAAATGTGAAGTGTTTGAAAAGCTGTTGGAGGCTAAGAAGGGGGTCTGCAAGACCAGCTTCTGAATGCTTATTCAAGCCACATGCCTGCAACTGGGCAGCAACCACATCATACTGGAGATAGCTTGTTGGACAGTAAATTTGTCATGGAAGGTGTCTTCTGGGTCAGCTTTCATGCAATCTTCAGGATTTGCATTCATGACAGGTGGAAAATTGCAATGTGTCAGGCAACAGATGCAGACCCAGAGCCAGAGGACCTGATACCATCTGACACTAGACGGGACATGAAGAGTACAGGTGCTTCACAGTGGTACAAAGTTTATGGACGCTCGGTGCCCCCTAGTGTTGATGCAAGAGCTGCTTATTATGGCCCAAAGAGACCACTGTGGAAAGGTGGTGCAACATCCCCAAAGGATGTGCCTGCATATTTGAAGGGTGAATACCCTGGTGACTATGGGTGTGATGTTCTGGGCTTATGTAAAGACCCGGCAAAGTTTGCGACTCTTCGTGCCCAGGAACTTTTCAATGGGCGATGGGCCATGTTAGGTATAGTTGGGTGCATTGTTCCGGAGCTCATCTCCCCTTCCAATCCTTCAGCTTTTGAGCCAGTTTGGTTCAAAGCTGGGGCTCAAATCTTTAGTGATGCTGGAATTGATTACCTTGGCCTTCCAGGACTCATCAATGCACACAACATATATGCAGTGGCTGCTGTACAGCTTGTGTTGATGGGGGGTGCAGAACTAGCAAGGTCAAAGGCAGCTCCCAAAGACATTGATTCTTTGTATCCAGGGGGAAAAGCCTTTGATCCTCTTGGGTTTTCGAGCGATGCAGAGTCTTTTGCAGACCTGAAAGTCAAGGAGATAAAGAATGGTAGGTTAGCAATGTTGGCTATGGCAGGTTTATTTGCCCAAGGTGCAGTGACAGGCGTAGGTCCAATACAAAATTTGCATGATTTTCTACACCTTTGAATTGTAAGCCTACCAACTATTCTTTGCATTCAGAATGCATATAAAGATAAACAGGAAGGAGAGGACATGCATTCAAAATGCTCTGGGTTTTGACCCAAATTGAATACAAAACACTATGATACATCTTGTACTGTTTTGTCAATATGTGAAAACTAATGGAAGGATCTGCTTAAAGATTTGCAACAAGTACTTCACCCTGATGTTAGATTGTATCTGGGGGTAAAATCAGCCCAGATGTTGCACATCTTTCATCCAGTTTGGAATTTAGTTGATATTGGTTGCGGCAAAGTAAATGAATTTGAATAAATAATTCAAAAAGAAATTTCAAGGTTACAAAGTGTTGGATGCATTGTATGAATGGCTCAACCACATGCGGGTAGGCATGGTCAAGAAGACATTATTATGTGGAATATTTGAGTGCGAAGAAAGACTTATCATCATTTTGTAGATGGGTATATTGTACCACACCAATTGTAGCATTATAAATTCATAAATGTTGAAGGATTAAGTATAACTGTCTAGACTCTGGAGATCAAAACAAGTTGAATATATATGAACAATGTCTGGCTGAACCAGATACACATACAAACTTGATGATAGGTGGATTGAATGAAGTAACGGGAAATTTAGATGTGGACCATGCAATGACTCAAAAAATGTTCCACATATTTTACAAATTTGGAATTGCAAATTGGGTCATGTGAATAATGAAATGATTGAAACTGTATCTAAGGTTGAAAATAATGGACAAGTCCAAAGGAGATCAAATGAACAATTCATGTTATTTCACATAAGGATGGAGGGCTCGTTTTGGCCCAAAATCAAATTCACATAAAAAGGAAATTTTGAATGAATTTTTTTACAAGCTTTTGTTAAATATGTTAGGAATTGCAATATTTTTCACCAGTCATATGATTATCAATGTTGAAAATATATTCATTTTTGAACAACACACATGTACATTTTTAAAGTATCAAAATTCCAGATCATATCAAAATATGTTCATTATTTCATGGTTCACTTTTTTCTATTGTAAACTATAACTTTGTTTTCTACATCATTTACATTTACAAGTGGTAAATGAATTAAAGAATTCATACATACTAAAAATTCAAATGTTCTAATGAGATTCCTTTATTACATTTTACTTAATTGTGAGTCCTTTTTAGGTGTGACCTTTAGTTTCCTCACCCAAATAATTTTTATCATCAAGATGATCCTTATTAAGGAAATTAAGAGGCCCTTTACAAAATAGATATTATAGACCCAACAATTGGTCAATTTCAAAAGTCATTAACTCACCTATACTTAAAATTGGATTAAATTTTATAGTTTGAATTTCCAAATAGAACTTGCCATGATTCAAATGGGTTTCAAATGAAACATGTTTACAATTGTTTGCATTTTGCACTATGATCCAACACCATTTTTTGATTCATTAAGCATGAATAATCATTTGGATTTGTGACCAGAAGTTTGCAAAATACATACAAAATGTAGCCATGTACTATGAAGGTAAAAAATGAAGGCATGTACACATCTCAATTAGAAACAAATTATTTTATATAAATAATCAAATGATTGTCAAAAGTGTCCAAAGTATGTTATATTGTTGAATACTTGACATATTTTTGCAATAAAGTTGTATTTCAAGTCTTCAATACAGTAGTAATCAATGTCAAGTGGGTATTTACTTTTGAACATACCAATTGGTACTAATATGGAATCTTTTTTTAAATTAATACCGATGTAATACTTGGGTTGAATTTTTTTTTTTTAATTCATATTAACCTAGGTAGTACTAATATCAAATCATTTAAAAGTTTCATAAGAGCCTAGTACTGATATTAGAGCATTTCCACTAAAGTACATTAAGAACCTTGGCAACAACAAAGAAATATGATGGCGCAAAAAAAAGGCTAGGATGGCACCCCACCATTTTGCATTTGCAAATTAAATACCATTGCAACTTCACCAAAAATCTTTTTTTCCACCTCCACATTTGGGATCGATCGAGGTGTCTCACTACAACACATTTATGATGTCATCGTGCGCAAAATGGCATCATCGAACATTGTTAAAGCATTTGCAACAATTGACAACCTTGCACACACAATTCAAAGCAAGAAAAAAAGGTTTTTTTGTTGTAGATGAGGAGCGGCAATTGTGTTGTTTGTTTCTCCACATATTGCAAGACTCAACGATTGGGAACAAGCAAAAATCTACAACATTTTGAGACTAGGTGCATAATCATTTCAATGAATAATGTCTTGTTGGTTGTGCTCCAAGATTTGCAAGGAGTTTGGAAACAAAATGGGGCATCATCAAGCATGATGTTGCCAAGCTTGTAGGACACTACATAGCCATGCTTGTTCTTTGTGAATCAGGGATAAGGACTAAAGATACATTGCAAAAAACTCTCAACTTGTATAAGACAAAACACCCAAAACATCAAACATTCACCTTCATTCATGTTTGGTATGTTTTGAAAAACATACCTTGGTGAGTTGACCTATGAGAGAAAAGGAAGAAGACATCACCAACAATGAAAAGGAAGGTTAATTTTGGTGACTCCACAAACTTTGACAACAATGGGGTGCAAGGGATCGATGCTGCATGCATCACCCCCAATATGATTCTACCTTCCAATCGCCCACAAGGTTGCAAGAGGGCAAAAAAAGACTAGAAGGCCAAAAAAAACAAACAAAAAGTAGTAGCATCAACACCCAAGCTCGTGCAATCGTAGACATGGTGGTAGTAATTTGGAGAGGACCACTATCATTCAAGATCAGAGTATGATGGCTCTTTTCTCCATGCCCAATGATTAGTTGTAGTTGCATGTAGCATGAAAATATTTTTGTTTTTGAAGGCAAGAAGAATTACAATTCTTTCAAAATTGCTTAAAACACAACAATGCACAAACCAACATAATGACACCAAAACCAAGTAGAACAATAGTAGCTTTCACCCCTACTACAAGCATATCACCAATCATAAATATCATAGAAGAAAGAAATGATCATAATGTTTTAGATTTGGCAAGGTAGACCCACTAATTAGAAAATTGAAAAAATGTTAAACACAACAAAATGAAAAATTTATGTAAATAAAAAAGTTCAGAGATGATTGAGGCCTTTCAATGCCCAAAGGTGATCAACTAGATCATTCCTCAAATTGTAGTATGTCGTTCGATTTTTGATTTCTTTAGTGCTTTGAATGTATTTTACAAATTGTCAAACCCCTCTTCCACTAAATGTTATGCTATAATTCAATGGTCAATTCCAAGACCTCCCCTTGTTCATCATTGATTACCATGTTGTGTAGTATGACACATGCTATCAACACATCTGCAATTACAACACGATCCCACAAGTGACAAAGATTAACCACAATTTGCCACTTTGACTATAATACACTGAAACAAAGCTCGACATCTTTGCAAATTGCCTCTTACATTTTGGAAAAATGCGAATGTTTTTTCTCCTTGTGGTTCATGTATGGTGGACACAAGACAGGACCATTGAAGATAGATCCCATCTATGAGCAAATAGTAACAAAGATGTACATTGCCATTTAATTCGAAATTGAAGTCAACACTTACACTCCCCAACAAATCCTAAATGAGAAGGTTCCTATTTAAAACATTCAGATCATTGTTGCCTTTTAGCAAGCTGAAATAGGCATGCCAAATCCACAACCTTTGATTTGCTATCACCTCCAAAATGATGGATTTATTCCCATCTTTATTAGTGAAGGAACCTTGCCAAACAACATGACAAATTTTCCAACGATAATGCATACAATCCAAAGAAACAAACATGCCCAACCACCTTCTATTTGTATTCATTCTCATTTGTTTCTCCAAATCTACTTGTGTTAATTGCCTAAGGAATTCAGGTTCAAAAATTTCCCTAATCACTCTCACTAAGCATTTGAGACATTCATGTGATGTGTTTTTTCCAATCCTGCAATGCTCATCACATGCATTGGTAACTTGACCATATGCAAGCATGTGCAAAACACTTGCGCATTTTTAAATCGAATTCAAGCCTAGAACATCGCACACATATTTTTTTTGAACAAAATAAATATCATGTGCACATATGTTCTCCATGATTTGAAGGAATAGTGGGCAATGCATTTGATATCAACATAGAAAAAGGCGACTATTGTAGATTAGATGCTCTATAAAATAGTCACACAAAATTTGAATATGGCCAAGCTCATGTTCTTGAGCCACATTTGGTCTATAACCAAGGATGGACCCTCCATGTTGCCTTTTTGCTTGCCATTGAAGATTTGGTACCTGTAACAACAATGTAGTAAATAAAAGATCAGTTACAACTTTGTTTTCAAGTGCCTGCGCAAAACCATCTAGTAGTTGTTGCTGCCATCTCACCACTGACAATTGCAAAGTAAACAAGTTGTAGAAAAGTAAGATCAACAAAGAATGTTTGATGTAGAAAAAGGATGTTTGGGATAGAGCTCGCAAAGGACACTTGGGATAGAGTTTACAAAGAAATGTGTTATTGATCAACTTTTTTTTTTATTGCCAAAATTTTTGCTAGAAATCAACATTAAAATTTTAAAATTCAAAACTGAACTGTTTTCGGAAGCTTTTAGTCGCCAGACAAAACAAAATGTTAAAAATCATAACCATTTTTTCTATCTTCTTCCACATATGATTGACCTTTTGATGCAAAAAAAAGATTTGTAGAAAAAAAGCTTTTATTTATCAAAGAATCGAGCTCTCTACTAGCAACGGGCCATGATGATATGGGATGGGTGGGGTTTGCTTTGGATCCTCCTTTACAAACAATGGGCGGCCCTTCCATTATGGTCGACAACTTTAGGGTAAAGGTGTTCTCACAGTGACTGCGCTGGAGATGTTCTTACGATTTAAACTTAAGGTTGAATATTATTTGGTATGAGGCGAGATGTACCTAGTGTTGAAAGTTGTATGGCCTTGGTATGAAGTTGGTATGGAATCTTTTTTTCATACTAGGCAAGTACTTGTATCAAATCCTTTCTTAAAATTCATAACAAGAATGTCGGTTCTTTGATACCAAGACCAATGTCAGTTTGTATATCATCATTCCATTGATATACATGTGCCCAACACCAGTAGCAACCAACAATCCAAAGCATGAACAATATGAGATGTGGAATGGGGGTTAAACCTTTACTATATTGCATATGCACAATAATTTGGATTTCCACAAATGCATTTTTGTTGATTATGTTGATGTAAATTCAAGTTTGGTTCCATATGCAAATCTGGTGGTAGCTTTACAATTGCCAATAAAAACCCTACTTATGCAAAACCATAATTTGATAACTTGCAACATACAAAGAAAGGGACTTGGGAGTTACTAGATTTGCCACCTTGCAAAAATTACAGTAAAGCATGTGTGAATGTAGAAACTTAAGTTTGTACATCAACTTAAATCCAAATCTAATGCAACATACAAATCTCAATATTAGTACTTGAGTTTATAAGACTTTAGCAAAATTCTAGCATTTACTTTAAAGAAGTTTTGGCATTAGCCACAGAGTTTGATTCCTTGCACTATCTTCTTAGTTTGATACATATCATCTAATTTGATGTAAACGTAACTTTTCTAAATTGTGATTTGAATGAAAATTTTGCAAGTTACTACCTGAAAGGTTTGCTATTGAAAACAAGATAAATAAAGTCTATTAAGAAATTTGAGGAACCTTATGTGTGGTGCAACCTTCTGTTGAGGAAGAAATTTTACTGAGGCATGTCACCCTCCACATACACTATAAGAATTCTACTAGGGTTTAGGGTTAGTAGCCAATTAGTAGCCATTACCAGTGTTACATTCTTGCTCTTTATGAATGCAGTTACTTTGATGCCATGTTAGGAGCAAATCCAGTCACAGTTTGTGCACTGAATGTTGTCTTAATATATTGTGAAAATCTCAAACTATATCACTGAAAGATTATGACTGTAAAATATTTTCAAGTACTTTAAAACATAATTATACCACTACAGATGGCAAAGAAAAAGTTATTGACTTTGAGGAAGATAATAAATTACAGTAATCAACACTGTATTGAAGGTTATACTTTGAATCACAAGAGGAAAGTGTCAAACCAGGATTCGAGAATGATGACTATTCACACCAGTGGAAAAATGAAATGGGAAAAAGAAACAAAAGTTGTCCAATGACATTCCACAAGACATAAGAAACATGAGATTGTACAGAAAACTCCACAACAAAACTTTGAAGGTAACCAAGCGTTCTGTCAGTTCCAGCAAAACCAAAACTTACACGATAAGAATGAGTGTGGTCATAATCTTATAAGTGTCACTTTGCAAAGTATCAGACCACCACCTTCATCCTGAATAGCAGTGATGAGCTGCTATGACTCCCTATTGACTTCATCAGCTCCCAACAGTGAGCATCAAAAGTAACACAAGACATAAGAAACAAAACAGCACACAAACCCTGATATAGATGTATATACCTGTGAATTTTTTAGAAAGCAAGAGAATAACTAAGCTGAAGTTCAAAATTGTGGCCATCATTGTTAAACAGCAGCAACCAGAAGAATACTCGATCTTTGTGTGTAACGAGAGTGATTTGAGCCAATCAGTGGTTGTGTCTGTCATAGTAAGGAGTGATAGACCGTGAATGGCTATGTGCCCTAGTGCTGCGACGTGGTGGGCTGCGATAATAAGAGCGCCTTGGTGATATGGAGTGCTCCCGGTGATAACCACCCCCACGATATGGGGATTCCTGTCCACCCTGAAATGGAGAGTATCTGGGTGAATACCTTGCATTGCGTCGTGAACTGACTCTTGGATCATCATAGCTGCTTGGCCCTCGACGTTCATAGTCCCGTGGGTATGCTGCAGACATCAAAGAACAATAACCACTGTAAATGGTAAAGCATCACATACAACATTACCAATTCAGGACCCACAAGTAAATGTTATTCATCACTGTAACTGCAGTGCAGAGTATTAGGGCTACTGAAGTCAAAAGTGACTCCAATGACCCAAAGGTCACATAGGATGAGCTTCAAAGTGAAATGCTCTATTCCTTGGCACTGTTTTTTATGCTTCAGCAACAAAGTAGAATACAGATGTGGCCCAAACTGACCTGGCTCACGAGAACTTCTTATGCTCCTTACACCCAGGTATTGGCCAGGAGTAGGTGTCCGAGCTCGCTTCCTCTTTGCCTGCACAGGAAACTCAAAACTTTAGTTGTTTCAGCCAGGCCATACAAATGGAAATCACACTGGGGTTAAAGGGTCATGGAGTACTTTACCCAAAGCATTGTTTTAGATTATAACATCCTGGTCAGAACAAGCACTGCAACCTAGTGCATACTCTGCAGTTTAGATGTAACAAATAGATCAACTTACAGCAGATGCTGAGCATGGACATGAATGAGTGACAAACTTGACATCCATAGAACTAAATGAATATCTCTGACTTCAACTCAGAGCCCATTCCTCCATTGTGAGATTGCATGATCGACTACTAACAGTACACCTACAAAAAGGTTTGAGTTTCATGGTGCTCATGATCTGTCTTCAGCTCTGTTTTCAACTGCAGCCAGGTGACTTGATGCTTGACAAGGGTGACACAGGTAGCATACAAGGAGTTGAATCATGACAGCCAAAAAGTCCTTGACTTGCTTTTACTAGAAACTACACAGACTAAGAGACTTGAAAAGCAGGCAAATGTTGAGGGCTTGTGTTGTAAGGATTTTGCTTAAATTTAACTGCAGATTTACTCAAATAGTGTTGCACATCTCAACCTCATGAGAGGCAGCAGATGGCTGCCAAATGGTTGATTCGGAGTATGTTGCACAAATCATTGGTGTGGAAATGAGTTGGTGAAAGTTGCTGACTAGGATGCCTCGAATTCAAGACCTGAGCTGAGTTGTTGGATCTGCTTGGCTAAATTTGTATCAGACACAGCAGCTGAGTTGACAACACATGCTGGTAAGATTGGCTTGTATCTGACATTTGAGCAGTGTTGCTGAAACTTGTTGACTAGTTGGTTCCAATTTGAGACTCCAGCTGATCACTTGGTGAGACATGTTCACTATGCTGACTCATACTTGTGAAAGCTGGTGGACAGTTGTTGACTAGGTTGGTTCCAATTTGACAATTGGGTGGCATCAGCATAACTTGCCGTCTACAGTGCTCATAATTGTAATCCAAGTTGACGTGATGAAAATTGCTGACTAGGTTGATTTGAATTCCACACTCAAGCTGAGTCAAGCCACATCAACCCACCTGCTCACTAGATAGAAGTGAATCTGACACTTGAGCTTGAATTGGTGAACAAATGCAGACTAGATTGGTTCAAATCTGACACTTGAAGAGAGTTGGTGAATTCTGCAGACTAAGTTGACTGGAATGTGGGATATGGGAGCTGACTTCAGAAAGCCTGGGCCCCTGTGCCCTGTCAGGTGAGTCATGGCAACAAGATCTGACAGACAACAGATCAAGAGAACCATGGTGCACTGCACAACCAGCCTTGTTCTTACTCACACACACAATGTATAGGAATACAAGGCCTGGATGCCCAGAGGGCACACTGGTCAAACCTTAGACACATGCCAATGACCCAAAGAAATTTGATACAGAATTTGGTGCTGCTTAGATAACAGGGCTTGAAAGGTTTAACTCACAGGTACTTGTTGGCTATGAAAACCAGAACTGTTTGCAAGCAATTTCCTCAGACACTTTGCTTACCTTCTCCACTGTGATGACACGCCCTTCTAGGGTTGACCGATGCAGATACTTGATGCAACGATCTGCTTCCCTGGCACTGCTCATAGTGACAAATCCAAAGCCACGGGATTCCCTCGTTCGGGGATCAACAACTAAGCGACATTCAAGGACCTACACAAACATACACATATCCAAAAGTCTCCATCAGGAAGGGAACATATTATCCTTTCCTACATCTCTATGGAAACAAGGCAGGTATTAGTAGTAGACAAACTCAGACAAACAATTGAAAACTGACAAAGAAACCCTAAAGTAAACAACAACAAAAACTTAATCACCTTCCCCTCTCGCTCAAAGTGGTCCTGGAGCTCCTTTTCTGACACCCGCACGGACAAGCCAGTCACATACAAATTGTTCCCTGGATTGTTGGCATCCTCACTTGTTTCCCTGTAGCTTCTGGAAACACAAACCCATGGCAGAAGATGCTGCTCATTGATAAGCTGTCATGAATTTACCATCATAGAGCCACCATATAAGAAGTATGACGTATGAAAGAGTTACAACCTATGAGTAAAAATGCTGTCTGAATACAGGAGGAAACTTGAGTCAGGACCTACCTTGTAGGGCTCCTAGATCTTGTCCTTGAACGGTACTGAGGAGCAGGCGAGGAATGTCTGCAAGCCACAATAGTAGATACAAACTCCTAAAATTAAGTATGTCAACATAAATTACTAATCAATGATATTGCACAAAAAATCCCAGAGGGTCACTTTGAAGGTAACTACTGTGTTCGCTCCAGCAAAACCAAAATGAACATGACAAGACTGCAGTCATAATGAGTGTGTCTCTCAAAGAAGTACCACAGCATCACCTCCATCATGAATGGCAGTGACTAGCCACCATTACCCCCCACTTACTTCATAAGCTCCTGATGGTGGCAATCAGAGATCACATATAATAATATGCTCAAAAGCTATGTTTGGGCAACAGGCTACACAAAGATCTGTGTCTGAGCTTCTGTCACATTTTTGGAAGGAGAATGAAAACTCAAGTCACAGTGTCTATTACCACAAAAGAGCCATAGCTAATAAAAAAATTCAATAATATCCTTATTCAAGCTTACCTTGTGAGGGTAAGCTTCATTTCAATTTAGCTTGCCCTGTACAAGCAAGCATCGAAGCCTAAAGCACGCTTCGAAGCCTAGGCATGCAGAGGCCTAAACAGAAGGTAGTGGCTACCTCCTCTTGCACCCTCCTGCATGTATCCTTGATGATAACAACTTTGGACGCGCTACAGGTTTAAACGAGGATGCAACAACGTTTATCATAATCTTGCCGTGGCCATGAAACACTCGAGAGCCCTAAATTGCTGAACACAAGTACACAACATCCCAATTGCCTCACAAATTAAATGGCTTTGACCATGCAGAGGATATAGAGAGGAGTGTACCTGCGCCTTGGAGAATAAGACTGCACAAAAACACCAACAAAACAGAAAAAAACAAGTACAAATTAGTAAAGTGAAGAGTTTGAAAATAGTCCGCACACCGACGGCACTCACAAGCGCCATCCAATTCTTGCTCGGGTTTAGAAAGTACCACATATCAACATAGCAATACACACAGAAAAAAAGAAACGAACTATTGTCACGTACATATACCTCTCGATCTTCACACACAGATTGAATTCCGTTCATTCTCCAAGTGCGATTCCGAGCGCCATCAAAAGAAAAAACAACGAGTGATGAATGGACACGAGGAGAAGTAGACTTACCATGGCGTTTGCTGCCAATACTCCGCAGCAAAAGAAGAGAAAAAAACGTGGAATAAAAAGACCACTAGAACAACTTGTTCCCTTCACAATAACATATATGTCTTGCGCGATGTGATGCCAGAAACAGTGCAGGTCGGCGATGCTCGCGAAGACGAAGTTGTGAAAGCCAAGCGATTCGGCAGCAAACACCAGGAGAACGGAGTGTGCACAAAACGCCACCACAGCTGCCGCTCGCCCCCCCTCACCCAAAACCGCCCACGTTGCAGGTCCCGAAAACAAGTCCCAATCTAGGTCCCCAATTTGAATATTTCAGTGTTTTTTTGGAATTTATTTGAATTTTCAGCGGCAGAAATCAATGTTTCCAACATTCTGAATACAAATCATACCAAATAAATTCCATTAAATCCTGATCATCGATCTTTCCAACAACACCAAAGGCACACACCCATTCCAATTCCTCCAAAATTTTCAGCTATGATTTTATTTACTTGTCAGTGAAAAAATTGTTCAATAGTCAAGAACTTCTACACCACAAGTCCAAATGCCATGAAACCAAGCTGATGCACCCCTCCTCCGTGACAGCTTTCAAAAGAGATCAAGAACACAATCTGAAGCATCCTGGTTCGGTGCATCTCATAAGTACAAACAAAACAAAAAAATTACCTTGCTTCATAGATAGATTTTTTTTTCACAAATTAAAAAAATCATGACATTCAAAAAAGAAAAATGCAAATGAGAGCACAATTTTGCCTTATGAAAATGATCAATAATGAGAAAAAGTATCACACACATATGAAACAATTTTTGATTAACACCATTAAAAATGAAACACCTTTAGATTTGCCAAGTGGTATTGGGGATTAAAAAAATTGTGTTGATTTTTGCTTTGGTAATGAAATGTAACATAATGAAACATTTTTCAGTTCTCATATTAAAAAATGTGGAAGTTTCAAGATGAGATTAAGATGAACATATGAAGTTGAACTCAAAATGAAATCAATTTGCATAAACTAAAATAAATAAATAAATAATGTAAATTGAAGCCTAAATGATAGATAAATGAAATCATGAGAAATATAAATTCACATGACTTATGTTAAGTGAAACTTGTGATGAATCATCAGTTTTTTCTGCACAAAATATTTTATATATTATTATAGAAAATTCATCAAAATGACATAATTCTTGAGTTTTTCAATGCTAATTTTTTTTAATTATGAATATTCATATTTTATGGTTTCATAATGTTCACATGTGGATTTTGAATTAAAAGGTCTTATGTAAAAATTGTAGCTTTTGGAAAAAATCTTTTCAATGTCATATCAAATGTTGGAATTGAAAATGATTGGAATTTTCCATTAAACATCTGAGTGGTCAAGAGTTTACTCACCAATTTGATTTTGAATCATTCGTAATTCAACGATAGTTAATATTTTTGACATTCAAATGAAGAATGTGACCTTGTAGTCTAGGGGACGTTCAAACTTATAACGATTAATTTTGAATTAAATTCTTTTTAGCACAAAGGTAGA